>Ga0182011_10001171_pt1 | contig 23150 bp, 17 predicted proteins | sample 711E1DmetaG_FD_120481 | JGI IMG/M metagenome (GOLD analysis project Ga0182011, IMG submission 120481) | Permafrost microbial communities from Stordalen Mire, Sweden - 711E1D metaG | ecosystem: Environmental > Terrestrial > Soil > Wetlands > Permafrost | place: Sweden: Stordalen | collected...
CTGAAGGCGACGGTTTGCTAAACCGTTATACGGGTTAAACCGTATCGGGGGTTCGAATCCCCCTCTCTCCGCCATATTTCACAAGGGGATTCTCATGCAGACTCCCGAATAGACTCCCGAAATCCAATCCCCTCTTGTCCTGACTTGGCGCGAATTGTCACCGCTTGGGAAAAACTTCCGGCTCCGCTCAAGGCCGCAATCCTCGCCATCGTCAAAACGGCGGAGTGATTTTTTCAACGAACTTCCCACCATGAATTTTAACCCCACATGGCACATGAGCGCGGCACAATCGAATTTAACGCGCCTACAGGCCGGGGATTTGGGCGGGCTGCATTCGGAAGATCGCCGCTTTGGAAAAACGTGCTGGCGGGGCTGGCAACCGGCACGGCGGCGATTTGGGCATGAGACTGACAAACCTAAACCGAGGATGAACCATGAACTTGAATCCCGCTGAATTGCTGAATCCCATTTTCAACGCGCTGGACGGCCTGATTGAAAACTACGGCGTTTATCTTTACCTGGGCTTTGTCTGGCTGACACTGCTGGCCATCGCTTGGATTTTCAGCGGCGGCTTGCGGAAACGGATGAAAGGAAACCCTGCCACGGTCATTCCCTGCATCATCTTCACGATGCAACCGCCGACGCAATCCCCACCGCCAATCATCGGCATCGAGGTTGAGCAGACATGGAACGATGACGACGAATCAACGGACTAAAACCATGACAACTTTTCACCCGCAACAATTCGACCGTGGCCAATGTGTCCACCAAAAGGCAGGCACAAGCGCACTTCAAATCAGCGTCACGAATTGCACCGCCAAATTGCGCGGTTCTGCTCACGAAGCCGGAAAATCCAGTGCAACGATTTTCAAAGAGCAGTGCAAGAGCACGTCACTGAATTTGAATTTTAGGCATCGCAAGCTTTACCCCTTGTCAAAACAAGGTTTTTACGGCTCGCCAATAGCTTGCCGAAAACTGCGCGGAGTCCCGCGAGACGGTCACGCGATGGCCGCGAAATGTCCGGCAGGACAACCGGCAAAAACTCTTGCGTCATGTCCGCGCAACGTCCCGGCAATGGCCGGACAGTGGCAACGGCAATGCCGCCGGATGGCCGGGCGGATGACTCGCAAGACAACTTGCCTTGCTCCCTACTTGGACGCGCCATGTCCGCGCCGGAAACTTGCGAGACGACTCGCCTCAAATCTCAACCATGACATTCAACAATTATGAATACACCAAACATACCAACGCCCGATCTTGAATCGCTCCGCAAGGCGGTTCAAGAGTTCCGGCCTGTTCCGCATCGCGTCCCGTTCAACGGTTTGAAGCCCGTCCATGATTCCATCGTGGACTTGCGTAAGCAAAATGTGTCCTATGCCGCCATTGCTGAATTGCTAGAACAACATGGGGTCAAGACCAGCCGGGCGCGTGTGGCCGAATACGGCCGCATCGTCCTGGAAGGCGGCAAAAAGCGCAAACGGCGGAAACGGGCGAAAATCACGCCAGCCGCAACTATCCCGGCCACGCCTCAAAGTGCGCCAGCCATAGCCCCACAACCCGCGCCGGCCACGCCGCCGGCAACGGCGATCACAAGCGAAGTCCCGCCGCCACCGAAAGAAAGTTCACCATACCGTTCACGCGGACCGCACATCGCCAACGTGAGAATGATGGGTGCCGAGGAAGCCAAAGAATTCGAGGCCAGCCTGAAACCGAAACCGCCCGCGAGCTGACGCAGGCCGGACAGAATCTGGCGATGCGCCAGCATCGCCACGCTGCCCGGCGCGGCAGCCAGAGCGCCTAATAAGCAGGCCAGCGACGACCGCCAGCCACCCGCAGCCGCAAAGGTTCGGACGCCGCCCCGACAAGCCAATAACGCCACCCTAGAAGCAAGTTTTTTCCGATTAGCAGCATAGTTAGCACCGGCTTCGCAACAGGGTTGTAACGACGCGAGGCAGCATCCGAAGCAAGAAAGTTCGCAGCGTGGTTAGCAGCACGGTTAGCACCGGGTTCGCAACAAGGTGGTAATCATGCAAGGCAACATCCGAAGCAGCAAAGTTTGCAACATTGAAAGCAACGCGGTTGGCTCCATGCGAGGCAACAGGATGTCAACGGAAGGTTGGCACCATGCGAAGCATTTCGCGCAGCACTCGGCGAGATATTGGCGAGCCGTAAAAACCGTGTTTTGACAAGGGGTAGCGCGTGCCTTGCCTAATTTCCACTTTTTCGCCGCTCCCTTGCGTATGTCCTGGGTGTGACTTAGCCGGACGATTCCAGCGGCATGAACGGCTGACGTTGAACCGTGTCGAATGGTGTTTAATTGCGTGAACCTTTCGCGCGATTTTTGCGCTAATTTTGCGCAACATTTGCGGCTGCGGTCGTGGCCTCAAGCTGTGCTAAGGGAAGATGTCTGACGGTAAATTGCCCGTTTTAGACCAGCGCCATCGCTGTGTGTATCACAGTCGCCAGCTTGGTCGCTCCGGTGTTACGCCCGCCCGCTTGCCTCGCAAGGAGAATAGCGTCCGTCATCAAATCAGGTTTCATTCGGTCGTCGTCGGGTCACTTCACCAGCGCAACCCTTGCGGCGTTTTCGTCCGCGCACTCGCGTCGCTCGACCTGGCTATGACTTCGCTGGATGGTTCCGGTGACGTGGACGGCTGATGTTGAAAAGCGTTTAGCAGCGTTGAACGAATGCGTTGAACAGCGTTGAATCCGTCAACACAATTCAACGTATTTCAACACCGACTTTTGCCGCTGCGTTTTCCCGAACGATTTCGTTAGGGGATGGTGTCATGAAAAAAATCAAGGCTTTCAATTTCAGAAAGCCGCAGCAAATCACGTTCGATTGAACGTACCAGCCCGCCTGTGCCCTTTCCGGCGCAGAATGCCCAAACGAAAACGCCGATGCCGCACCGCCACCACACTGACGCTGAGCAAGTGCGCAATTTGGTGATCCGGACGAGTCCCAAGAATTCTGTCATCTTCCGGTTTCCAGATGTGATTTTTGCGTTTGAAAATCGGAATGCCTTTCAGATGGCGGCGAACCATGATCGAAAAAACCGTCCGATTAAGTTTCTTGGCCAATCGCCGGTCACTCATGGTTCCCAGCAATGCTTCTTCTTGGCGAGTCCAATGGCGAATCCTGCCCTTGAACGGTGGAATGCCACGTTGTCTTCGCCGATAGGCAACCACATAAGCATGACAGCCCAGCCGCTGCGCTAATTGCTGGTCCATCATGGTTCCGAGTAGAGCATCTTCAGCAGCGGTCCAAATCTTTTGATTCGGGTGAAATGGCACATGGATGCCCTTTTGTTCCCGGCGATGCGCCACGGCCACGACCGACCGGCCCAATTTTTGCGCCAGTTCTTTATCTGGTAACGTTCCAACCAGCTTGTCTTCGTCCGGCGTCCACGGCTTGACCTGACGAGTGGCGGCAATACCTAACCGCATCCGCCGTGCCCGGACGTTGGCCTCGGTGCAGCCAACGGTCTTTGCGATTTCCGAATCGGGAATGGTGCCCAACCATTTGTCCTGCTCCGCCGTCCAGATGCGAGGCCGAAAGCCTCGAATCCCCAACTTTCTGCGCCGATGATAGATCGAGCCTTTAGTACGGCCAAGCCGACGACCAATCTCTATATCATGAGCCGTTCCCAAGAGCTTATCTTCTTCGGGTTTCCAAATGTTCCCGGCGCAGCGGATTCCAAGCACTCTGCGCCGCTGGTAAACGGAACCTTTCGAGCGGCCAATTTTTTGGCCAATGAGCCTATCAGCGTTCGTGCCGAGTAATTTGTCTTCTGCCGGTGTCCACGGGCGCGGGATTGGTGAGGCAGCGTTGGCCATTTCAGATGAGATTAAATTGGTTTGTTCTGATTGGGCAAACAGATTCCCAGTGTGCCGTCCTAAAAGCCGGATGGACGATGGCGACCACATGGCGCTGGCAATTAAAAGTGAGCAGCAAGCGATTGATTTATCCCCATCAGCAAACAATACCGCTGCACATCCCCTTTCCGCCGTTGAGAACTGGTTTTTAAAGTCTAAACGAAGCAGGCAGGCCAAAAATGACCTGCCTGCCTGTGGGTTTATGGGACTTTTGGGACTAAATTAACTGGTCAAGCATTGATTTTGCCGGTGGGGTCATGACGTTTCAATTTCTGGAACATCCAAAACAAACATTGCAACAAAAACCCTAAAAAAACACCGAGAACTGCAAAATAGATGAAATAACTCAAGGTCAGGGTAATTAAAAACATGCCGGAATGTGCCCGCTGTTCCTGCGATGTTACCATAGGAACGATGGCTTTCATAAGCCAGGTATAAGGCTGCGCATAAAAACACGGAGGGACATTTGGGTTTGTTAGTAGGAGGCAGCGATACAGAAAATCTCCCACTCCAAGACCAAGACCCGCAAGGACTCCAATCCAAATGAGCTTCCATTTCTTCAAACTGGCCAAGAATATCTTTTGGAACAAAAACACCAGAAGCGCAACGACGAAACAGAACAAGAAAAATGAGGGAAGAAAATGAGCAACCCTAATCGCTAAACCCACATAAAAAGGGCTGTTATATGTACTTTCGTTTTGAAAATACCACGAGATTTCAAAACAAAGGCACGCGACAATTCCGACCAGAACCAAAAACCACTTCATTAATCTAGCCAAAGGAAGTTTCACGCTACTCCTGTTGTGTTTCCCGTCCGCCAGTCGGCGGATCTGCCGGAGGTGCGTTGGTCAACACCACAGAATTCATTTGCGGAGTATCACGATGATTACTCGCATCAAATGGAAGCAATTTGTCCTGCGGAAAATGCGGCGGGGCATTGGTGCGGACGAACATGTGCATTTGATTTCGTTTTTGATAATCCGATTCTAATTCTGGCTCAATATCAATCTTAGGCTCTGGCCTGGAAAATTGCCTGCTGATCAATGACATTCCCACAACTTGTTTCCGTTGCATGTCTATGTCAAACCAGATGTGGTAGCTACGCTCAAATTCCGCCTGGCTTTTCGGTTCCGGACTTTCCCACTTTGCTCGAAAGCAGGGAATATGTCCCAACTTTTTGTTGTCGTGCGGCCCCATAGTCTCGGTTGGCGGGCCGTTCACGCCAAATTCTGCCGGGTTGTAGCCAAGCTTGTGGAAGGAATCCCGCGCCAGTTGAATGGCTTCGTTGGTGGTCATGTTGTCTTTTCCCACGTAACGTTCCAGATGGTCCCAATATTCATCTGCCATTGTGAAGTAATCGTCCGGGGAGCGGAAGCCAGCTACATAACCATCTACAAAAGTAAACCAATAATTATTGGTCAACCATAGGCCAGCTCCGATAAAACCCTGCATCTTGCCCGGGTTAAATCGCCCCACTTGACTGGCGGTGATGGGTTGTGGAATCGGCATATCCAATTGTTTAGCGCAATCGGAAACATGAGGCAAAATGGCAACTAGCAGGGCATTGGAATACGCCGCAGTGATGTGAATGAATGGGGTAATCGGCATATAACCGAAAGGTTAATTGTTATATTGCCCGTAATGCAAGTCCGTGAAACCAAAAACCTTAAACTGCCCTGTCCATATAAAAGGCCAATAGACATCGGGTTGATTAGCTGCAAAGTCAATGGATTCTTGCAACCCCCACCCAAAAGCCAGCATTTGTGTTTGAATGTGAGAGATGAAATTCACGTGGGCGTAGTTGATGTATGGGGTAAACAGTAAAGAAACATACTTATTCGCACTCCAGCCCACAAACGCGGAGGGACGTATCGAGGCGCCCGCGTAATAATCCACGTCCGTAATCGGCTTGTGGATGATGCCGAAAGCTTCGGGCAACGTGCCTTTGGCCGTGCTGCAACCATCTAAAAAAACGAATCGAAAGGCGTGGCGATTTGTCTGATTATCGGGAATGGTATGCAACACGTTGCCAATTTCTTTGGCTGAAATGGATACATTAGTGTTGGCTTGGTTATATCCAAGTCCGTATGGCCCGCCGTGACCAAAATAAACCAGATTACGGGAATTTGGATTGTAAAGGGCACTGCGGAACGTTGCCCAATCGCCCACTTCCGAGCCGTTCTGAAAATTAATTGCGAACGGAGACAGATTGTCGTTGCCGTCAGTATAGGGAGGCGGACTAACCTGCCAGCCAACATTTTGAGCGGCTCCCACGAATCCACCTAATTCGGCATACATGAGGTCATGGTCAATAAGGTTGTCAAAAGCGTGTTGGGCAACACCCACCCACCCACCGGGACCAGTCCAAGGGTCAGTGGCTTTCCACAGTCGCGGCGCAACAGCACTGGCGGTGCCGGTGGCGGCGGGAGATGCCCCGCCTTGTTGTTGCGCCAAGGAGCTTGTCCATTCAGTCGTAACGACAAAATGGAAAGTGTCATCACCGTGAAATTCATTATACGGGCCGAGCAAGTTCCACGCCCCTTCAATGTTGCCGTCATAGGTGTGTCCGGCAAAGGTGCCGATGTAAGCATATTGGCTGTCGTAAATGTCAATCCACCAATCTGCATCCGTATGGGCAGACTGAACCGTAAGCATCAATGAATTGCCCAACTCACCAAATCGCGGCATCCAGTTGGGGAACGTAATTTCGTTATAAACATTGACCGTCACCGGAGAGGAATCGGCTTCCCACAGACCGCCATTGGTATCGTCCCACCGTGCGCTCGCAGAAATTTGGTGAACGCCGTTGCTCATCTGCGTGGTGTCCACTGTTAATTGTAACGGCAGTGAAATTGGCGATGTTTGACTGGTGGCACCATACACGGGCGCTTCATCTTCGGTCAGACTCAAGGTATCCAAAGTTCCATAGCCGTTGGCCACCTCTACCGGGATTGTGACTACGCCGGATAAATTCATTCCATTTGTAATTCCGAACAAGTGTGCGCCATCGCGGACGACACGATAAAAACCAGTATTGGTAACAGAATTAACCCCATTGGGAGAAGCATCCAGCGGTTGAATTTCATCATCTTGTGCGCTGCTAATTTGTGCTCTGCTCATAAGCGATGGACTGACGGAGTAGCCATTACCCGACACCGATTCTCCCGTCACGGGGTCGAAAATAGTAAAACCGGACAAGTCAAAACCGGGCGGATAAATCGCCAGTGGCACAGCACCACCAGAACCATTAGCCGGTATCGCCATCGGCATGGCGGGCGTCGCGGTTGCAGTTGCACTCATCATGGACGAAGCATCGCTCATCCCGCTTGGCGCAAGCAGAGCAATGTTGCCGCCACCGCCACCCGAACCGGCGGGCGCATACTGCACACTATTGGAATGGACAAACCGGGTGATATTTGTGCTGTTGGCCGCAGCCAGATTATCTGCGAGCGTTTGCCAGGAGGAATCCGGCGTCAAGGTGGGACGATATTGAACGATGTAGGTCTCGGTGTTCGTGCTTGGCCACGATAAGACCGCATTGGACGATTGAACCGAGATTTTTAGCCCTTCAATGGCGAAGGTGTGAATGGCAGACGCGAACGACAATGCAACTGCCCCGATAATTGCTTGCCTGATGTTTTTCATAAGTTTTATTTGTTTTAAGAATCTATCCCGACTTCAAGCTGACCGTTTCTTATTAAATGGCAAGCCTGAAATTTTTCGTTTTTGACGGTGTATCGTCAAATCAGACGTTTGACCGATCTCCGTGCTTATGCTCATTCGCGCATGGGTCGGAAACCAAAAACTCGTCGCAACTCTTATGGTGCTTGGCTGCATTTTTTGCGGCAGGAGAAGGATTTGTCTCAAGACGAAGTTGCCAAGCGAAGTGGTATTCCCCGAACGACATTGATGTATTGGGAACGGACTGGAAATCTGGCGGGCCGAGCGCAAATTATGAAACTGGCGAGAATTTACAAGGTTTCCGTTCAAAAGCTGCTGCGTGCGGAAAAGCACCGCTGAGAATGCTGGATGTCGGTCTGCAAAATTCTTTCGTTTAGGTTTCATGCCGTTGCGGTTTCTTCAACCAGTGAAAGAATGCGTGAAAGAAAATCCTGCGTATCAAACGGCTTCTCAATGAAATCTGCCGCGCCAAGCTCGCCGAGGGCGTATTGCTGATTTTCAATCGTGGCGCGCCCGGAAACAAACACGATGGGAGTTTCTGCCAAGAGAGGGATTTGCCTCAAACGCCTGAACAGGTCAAATCCAGTACAGCCGGGCATTTCAACGTCAAGGGTGATCAAATCGAACACCTGCGTTTGAGCCAGCCGCAAAGCTTTCTCAACGCTCAACGCTGTTTTCACTTCACAGCCAGCCCGCAACAATAAAAATGCCATCATCGTTGCTACGGCCATTTGGTCGTCCACCACCAGAATTTTTGCTTTTCTGCTCATAATCCCGACGGCTTCCCGTCAAGTCACCGAAACCATTTTTTGAAATGCCTGCTCATTTCTATGCCTTTTCTAAAAAACATACAAGAATAAAATTATACTATAGTAAATGTTGTTTTCCGGCTCGGCCTGTTTGTATTGAGCGTGCCTTCCGTTCCAACACACCGCCGCATCTTGGGAGACGCCGTTCGCACCCATCGCAAACGGTTGAAAATGACCCAAGAAAAACTGGCTGAAAAAACCGGCCTGTCGGTCGTTTTCCTTTCTCTCTTGGAAAACGGCCATCGCACGGTTTCGGTGGATTCCCTCTTGCGAATTGCCAAGGCCCTTGGCGTTCGTGGTCGTGATTTGATGGGCGAGCTTTGAGATCACTGGACGATTTTAAGAAAACAGGACATACGCTTACTTGCCGGGGATTCTTTATTTCCTCGTTTCGCCAAGACTGCCCCTGATTCATTCTGACTGTTTTTACGTTTTTCCTAATGCAGATGCAAGTAATAAAAATTAAAATCTACACGGAGCGTGTGTGGTTACTTTTTGACGTTTTTGGTTCCGTAACAGTGAGTGCTCAAAAAACACCAACGCGAAATAATTGGCGATGTCGTTATGAAGTATCGGAAGAAAGCGGGGTTTAGTCAGGAAACCCTTGCGGAAAAGGCCGATGTTCACCCAAATTACATAGGCCGGATTGAGCGCGGCGAATGTTCTGCCACGCTCGCAATACTCTTAAAAATTGCCAAAGCCCTCAATGTCCGTCCGTATAAATTTTTTTTGAAACTCTGATACGCGCTCGTTCCTGCGAAAAACAAAGGCGGCTTTTTAGGGTGGCGTTGCTGGCTTCGTCGAATGACCGGCTGAACCTTTCTCGTTCGCCGTGCTGTCGGGCGTCACTGGCCAAGTCAGTTTGCTTCTGCGCTCTTGCGCCGCGCGGCGCGCCGCGATTGCTTGCCCCGGACACGACCCCCAAGCAATCGCATTTTGAGTCCCGGCGTGTTCGTGCCGTTGCGACTTGCCAAGCCGCTGGCGTGTTTTCTGCCCCTGAAACTTGGAAAATATCTTTCGATTTATGGTTGACAATAGTATTCATACTGTTACTATAGAATATATGCCGTTCATTCAGTTTCCATACATCGAAGTGCCCAAGGAACTGCTGCCCATTGTCGGCGAGCCGACACCTGGCACCCGCGCCTATCGGCGCGAAGGAACCTTCAAGGAATGCGGCGAATGGTTTGAAACTCTTGCCGAACATTACAAAGGGGACGTGGGGCTTTCAAGCGGCGGCGTCATCATGTTTGTGCCGGTGTCACGGGCGGGCGTCCATAAACGCATCAAGGAAGGCAAATTGACGGCCTTTTTCTTCTACGTCATCCATGAGGAAACACGGCCATTCGGTGCCAAACGCATGGCCAAAGAACGCCCCTTTATTCTCGTGTCCGTCAGCGAATGCAAGGCGTGGGCGGAGGATATGAAACGCAAGGTTGGGTTTGTGGACGACCCGGATGAGACTCCCTTTCTGGAAAGCACACGCCTATTGCGGGAAGGCGGTGGAGACGAGCCAACCAGTGCGAAGGAAGAAAAGGAAGCCGACGAATTTGTGAACCAAGACCCCAAGGACAGGGGCAGCCGGAAGGTGAAATATCGGAATTACGGCGGCAACAAGGAAAATCTGCAACAGGATTGGGTTTACATGGCGAAGGAATTACAAGCGGCAATGGCATCGCCTGAAAAAGCCGCTGCCTTTCGGAAACGGCTACGCAAGGGGATGGAGTGGGACAAAGAAAACAGGACTTGGAAATTGAAGGAGGAGAAATGATGTCGTATGTCAACGGAGCATCAATTTAACGACCGGCTGATACGGTTCCCGGAATTGGAAAAGATTTTCGGTGTCTGCAAGCGGACGGTGAGGCGCAGGGCGGAAAACGGCGAACTGCCCCCGCTGCGGCATATTGGCCGCGCAGCGGGAATGTTGGAAAGCCAGGTCAAAGCGTATTTTCAAAAGTTGAGTCAACCGAGTTAATCGAAAGGAGCATGAAATATGGAAGCCAGAATCTACAAACCAAAACGATGGCAGAACGGCAAGCGCGTTACCGCCCGGTTATATCGGGCGCGTGTGAAACTCGCCGGTGACGGCAAGGTGCGGGACATTGCCTTGCAAGTGTCCGACAAGCAGGTCGCCCAACAAAAGCTCAACAAGCTGATTCAGGAATTGGAACACGAATCGGCAGGATTGATTCCGGCAAAAGTGGAACGGGAGGCGGCGCAAAGTCCGTTGCTCGATCTGGTTTCGGAATATGTCAAAGAACTGACCGTCCTGGGGCGGTCGGGAGACCACCTGCGCCATGTGGACAAACGGCTGCGGCGGCTGGTGCGGGAATGCCGCTGGACGAGATTGGCCGACGTGACGCCCGCCTCGTTTCAAACGTGGCGCAAGGAGCAAGCCTACAAAGCACCCAAGACCCTGAATGAATATCTGGCCACGCTCTCGGCCTTTTGGACATGGCTGCGCAAGCAAAGCCGCGTCAGCGTGAATCCCTTTGAACTGGTGGAACGGACGGACACGCGCGGCAAGGAACGGGTTCAACGGCGGGCGCTGTCGGATGCGCAAGTCGTCCAATTGTTGCAAGCGGCGGGCAAGAATCAACTGGCCTATATGCTGCCGCTGTATGCGGGTTTGCGGCGCAATGAAGTCAAAACGCTGCGCTGGTCGAATCTGGTGCTTGGCGAGTCCGGTGGATTGCTACGCATTCATGCTGCCGTGAACAAGAACCGGAAGGAACAGGCATTGCCATTGCATCAGGAATTGGTCAAGGCGTTACAGCAACACAAACCGGCGGACTGCAAGGCGGATGATTTGGTGCTGGTCAATGGAGTGCCGAAAATGAAAGAAGTCCGGCAAGACTTGGCAAAGGCGGGCATCTCGTTTCTGGACGAGCGCGGACGCCGCATGGATTATCATGCGTTGCGGACGACGTTTATCACCCGGCTTTCGACCATGAAAGTGCATCCCCGGCTGGCGATGGAACTGGCGCGGCATAGCGATATGCGGCTGACGATGAAAACCTATACGGATGTTGGTCAATTACCGTTGCGCGAAGTAATGGACACGTTACCGGGTTTTGGTTCTGACTCCCGAATAGACTCCCGAACTTTAGGCGCAACGGGTCAAACGGTGTCACCGACTGTCCCAAACATTGGGGAGACAAAGAGCGAGAATAGCATTGAAAACATTGGCGAAAGTCGCGGCTTGACTCCCGTTGTCGCACTCTGTCACTCTGAACCGCCGAGCGGCGATAGGGAGTTCGAATCCCCCTCTCTCCGCCAAATTTTTCGAGGAAAAATTTGGCGAGATCTCGCCTTGTCAAAATTGTATTTTGACAAGGCGGATCCGCCAAGAATGGCATGATGCATCACGTTTATATTCTTCTTAACGAGGCTAAAACGCGAACCTATACCGGCGTTGCAGATGATGTTGATAAACGTTTAGGCGAACATAATTCGGGCAGAGTTAAATCCTCAAGGCCGTATCGTCCTTATAAAGTAATTCATACTGAATTGTTTAAAACATTGAGTGAAGCCCGACAGAAAGAGAAATTTTATAAATCGGCAACTGGCCGTCGAAGATTGAAAGAAATGTTTTTCAAGTGAACCTTCCGACGAAGACTGCCGCGTCCGGCAAGCCAATAATCGTTGGCATCGTTCTTGAAATTATTTCTGCGAAATTTCGCCGCATAACGATTTTCACTTCGTGTTCGAGCAAGATGTTTTCTTTCCCGCTGACATCAATGTGCGGTGGCCGGGGCGCGGAGCTTCAGGATTTGATGTCGCGCACCTGAAAGACCGCGATGCCGATGATGAGAAATGTCAGGCTGAAGCCGAACAGGATGCCGAGGGATTCGCCGATCTGCCACCACGGGACATGTTGCTGGAAGAAGAGCTGCCAGACATTGAGGTGATAGCCGAGGAAGCATTTCTTGAGGTCGTAAAAGTAGGGGATTTCCATCAGAATGCGGTCAATCAGGATCACCGAGAGCGCCAGGATGGCGGCGGCGGCGGGTTTCATGTTGAAGCAGGAGAACATGAAGGCCAGGCTCATGATGGTGCAGGCTTTGGCAATCATGAACAGGTGCGCGAGGAGAAAATGGCCGAGGCCGGCGTTGAAATTGAAAACGCCCAAATCCTGCTCCGGCACCTGCGCGAAAAGTCCGCCGCCGACGGGGAAAAAGATTCCGCAAAAAAAGATTCCGCCCGCAGCCAGCGCCAGCACCAGCACGATGGAAAAAACAAAACCCGCGAGCCATTTCAGGCAGAGCAGCCGCGCGCGCGAAACCGGGCGCGAAAGAATCATCCGCAACGTGCCGTCCTCGGCCTCCTTGCTCACCATGTCGCCGCCGATGAGCGCCACGTAAAGCGGCAGCATTGTGTAGGCGAGCACCACGGCCATGATGGTGGCGATGGTGAGCATGGAAAGGTATTGGTCGCCGGCAAATCCACTGCGTTCGATGGCCCGCATCAGCGAGCGGTGCGCCGGCGGGTAATAGCGCAGCAGGCCCACGATGAGCAGTTGCGCCAGCATCAGCATCAGAAAGCCGATGTAGGTGCGCTTCTTGCCGAAGAGCTTCCATAATTCATTTTTGAGCTGGTAAAAAAACATGGTCAGTTCGCGCGCGGCTTCATCAGCGCGAGATAAAAATCCTCCAGCGTCTCTTCCTGCGGCGCGATTTCAAACACCGGAATCCCGCGCTCGACAAGCAAGCGCACCACCTGATCAGCCGCCACGCCCGCGCCCAGGGAAATCAATTTGCGGTCACGTTCGCCGTTGATGAGCCGGGCGGAACGGAGTTGTTCAACCGCCGAATCAAAGTTCCCGACCCGCAGGCGGACCCAGTTTTGCTTGCGGGTGGCCTCGGCGATGGTCCCGTCAAAGACTTTTTTCCATGATTCAAAACCGCAATGCGGGTGCAAAGCTGTTCCACTTCGTTCAACAGGTGGGACGAAAGCAAAATGGTCAGGCCAAATTCCTTGTGCAACCGCAGGATGGTCTGCCGCATTTCGTGAATGCCTTCGGGGTCCAGCCCGTCGCTCGGTTCGTCGAGGATCATCAGTTCCGGCTGCGGCAGCAGCGCCTGCGCCAGCGCCAGCCGCGCCCGCATCCCGTGCGAATAGGTTTTCACCCGGGACTGCTCGCGTCCGGTCAGGCCGACCCAGTCAATCACCTCGCGGATGCGCCGGGCGGGTGTTGGCGCGGTGTAGTGGCTCAGGATTTCCAGGTTGCGCCAGCCGCTCAGGTAGTCATAAAACACGGGCGACTCGAAAATCGCGCCGACTTTTTTTAACGCATGCTGGCGTTGCACGGTGACGTCGAATCCACAGATGCGGATTTCACCGTCGGTCGGCCAGATCTGGCCGAGCATCATGCCGATGGCGGTGCTTTTGCCCGCGCCGTTGTGGCCGAGGAGGCCGAAGATTTCGCCGCGTTCCACTTTCAGGTCGAGGTGGTCCACGGCGGGCTGCGCGCCGAATGTTTTATGGACGTTGCGCAGCGAGATCATGGGCCTTCGTAGAAATTCCGGATGTGCTGGTCGGCGTAAAGGTAATTGTAGGCGTGTGCCGAACCGTTCCGTAAATGAAAACCGTCCTTGTCAGAAAAGACGAGCACTTTCTCCAGCGAATCCGTCAGACCCATCAGATCAGGATGACTGGCGTTCTGGCCGTTAAGCAGGACGTTCCAGAAATAGCTTGAGCCGGTCTTCTCAAAAGTCATGGTTTTGTCCGACGGACAGCGCAAAACGCCCAACGAGCCAAGCTGCGGGGCCAGCACCTTGTCCATGGATGGATATGTGTTTGTAATCATGGAGTTGGTGGATATGTTATCCATGAATGGCAGAAAATTATTATTTTCATCAGTGTAAATCTGCAGGGCGACACCAATCTGGTGCAGGTTGCTCAAGCAGGCGGCGGTGCGTCCGCGTTCCTTGGCGCCCGACAACGCCGGCAGCAACATCGCCGCGAGGATCGCGATGATGGCAATGACGACCAGCAGTTCGATCAGCGTGAAGGCGCGATGCTTCATCATGGGAAAATATCAACGCATCCGTCCGGCGCGGAACTGGCTTTCCATCTGCTCCAGCAACGGCGCCAGCTCGGCCTTGGTTTCCGGCGAACTGTCCGTGAAAAGTTCCTTCAACCCGATCTCGCGCACTTTCCGCTCCAGTTCGGGGCTTAACGGCGGCGGGCCGTTCTTGCCGTAATCGCCGACGGTTTGGTTCACGCCGCTCGCGCCGGCCAGCCTGAGCTTGTTGACCGTATCATCAATGAATTTCTTCCGCTGGTCCTCCGGCAACTGGCTGTACGCATCCATCATCTGCTTGAATCCGGTCGGCAGCGTCATTTCAACGAACTTCACGCGCTCGGCTTCGTTCATCCCCGCGAACCACTTTTTCCACCCGTCTTCGCGCCGCCAGTTCATGCGCTCCCCGGCCGAAAGCGAATTCACCATGCCCGCAAAATTGGCCACGGCCTGGTCGCGTTTGGCCGCCGAAAGTTTGTCGAGGTCGGTCGAATCAACATATTGCTGGAGTTTTTCAACCGTCACCCGGGTTTTACCGGAGAAATGAAAAATCAACAGCGCCACGACCCAGACCGCCACCAGCGCGGCTGCCGCAAAAAACAGCGGACGAAACCTGCGGTTTTTCATGCGATAAATCTAATTGAATTCAATACGACCGCCATAAAAATCCTATGACTTCACCAAAAGTTCGCCGGCGCGGACCGGGTCCGTCTCCGCCAGCGCCGCTGCGAAACCCGCGGCGAGAATTTTCACCAGCGGCGGATGCATCAGTTCAAAATGCCCGCCGTCGAGAATTTCCTCGGCGAATCTGCCGCGGGTGATTCGTCCGCAGATGTCCGGCGCGGCCGGCAAACTCGTGAGCCGCGATGAGCCGGCCCGCCACAACCGCACCGGCGCCGCCACGGTTTCCAGTTTCACCGTGTGGACCAGGTTCGCGTGCCGGTTGAACACCTCGAAAAACTTTTTTGCGCCGGAATTCGCACCGGTGTCCACGTCCAGTCCGCGTTCCGCCAGCCAGTCCAGTTCGAGCTTCAATTGCGCAGCTTCATCCGCCATCAGGATTTTTTTTGCCAGTTCCATGATGGAACCGGCCAGGTCGCCCGTTTCGCGCAACTGAAACAGCGCCAGTTCGCCGGTGAAATAATCATACATCTCCGCGATGAGATTATTCAGGGCGGTTTCGCGCGGGCAATGGGGATCCAGCACGGTCAGCGGGGAATCAATCATGCCGACCAGTGAAACCGTTCTTCCGCGCCGCTCAAGTTCTCCCGCCGCCGCCAGCGCAAAAAGTCCCCCGACGGAAAAACCGGCCAGCCGCAACGCGCCGTCAGGTTGTTGTTGGGCGATGAGTCCGGCGTAATCGCGCGCCATTTCCTCAAGCGAAGCCCATTCGTCGTCCGCCCCCGCCAGCACGCGCGACTGGATGGCGTGAACCGGAAAACCTTCGGGCAGGTGCGCCGCCAGTTCGTCGTAAATGTTCGTGAAACCGCCCGCCGGATGGATGAAGAAGACCGGCACACCGGACCGGCTCGCCCGCAAGGTCAAGAGCTGTTCGCTGACGCCGGCGATCCATTCGATGGAAGGAATCCTCTCCCGTTCAACCGTTGGAGTTCTTTCTTCCCCGGCCCTGGCCGCCGGTTCAACAGCGCCGCCAAAAGTTTCCAGGACCGCGGCGGCGAGATTATGGATCGTCGCGTTCGTGGAAAATTTGCTTGGCGGCAGAGAGATTCCAAACTGCACCTCCAGCCGGTTCAACAACTCGAATGCCATCAACGAATCCAGCCCCATTTCCTTGAGCGGCCGGTTCGTTTCCAGTTTCGCCGCGCTCGTCCGCAAAACCTTCGCTGCCGATTCGCCGACCTGCGTGGCAACCAACGCCAGCCTTTCCGCCGCCGGCGCGGACAAAATCATTTTGTAAAATTCCCCGCCGTCACCGGAATTGTCCGGCGTTGAAGCCGTGAAGACCCCGGAAAATTTAGGCGATGGCGATGAGTTTGCGCCCGCGCCAAAAAGTTTCTGCCAGTCAACGCGCATGAAGCCGATTTGTGTCGCGTTACTTTGCAGCAATCGTCCCAGCATTTCCGTCGCCTGCGCGGTGGCGATGCCTTGAACGCCATGCGCCGCCAGATGCCCGGCCACTTTGGCGTTGCGCGCGAGAAAACCCACTTCGCCCAATGCGCCCCAGTTCACCGTGAGCGCGGGCAGGCCGGACGCGCGGCGGTGATGCGCCAGCGCATCGAGAAAACAATTGGCTGCGACGTAATTTGCCTGTCCCGCCGCGCCGATCAGCGCGCTCACCGACGAGAACAAGACGAAATGATCCAGCGGAAGCTTCAGCTTTGCCGACGCCATGTGCAGATTCCACGCGCCTGCGGCTTTGGGCGCCATGACGCGCGAAAATCTTTCCGCTGTGAGTTGCGGTAAAATACCGTCGTCGAGCACCATCGCTGCGTGGAATATTCCATGAACTGGCGGCAGTTTTTGCGCTGTGGTTTTGAAAATCCGCGCGACATCCTTTTCCTCCGCCACGTCCGCCTTGACGACAAGGACTTTGGCGCCCAGTCGTTTCAATTCCGCCACCGCGCGTCTGGCCTCCGGCGTCGCCGCGCCGCTTCGTCCGGCCAGCACCAGGTTTCTTGCGCCGCGCCCGACCAGCCACTGTGCCACCGCCAGTCCGAATCCGCCCAGCCCGCCGGTAATCAGATACGAGGCTTTTGCCGGGAATTTGATTGGATTCTTTGGCGGCAACCGTACGGGAGTGACGCTCACATCCTGCATCGTCAAAACAATTTTGCCGATGTGCTTTGCCCGTGCCATGAGGCGGAATGCGTTTGCGGCCTGTGTCACCGGCAGCGTTTGATGCGGCAGTGGCTGAAATTTTCCCGCGCGGAATAATTTCATGATGGTCTGGAGCAGATTTTGAACGGTGTTCGGCTGTTCCGCCATCACCTGTCCCATATCAATCACGAACATCGAAAGATTGTTGCGGAACGGGCGCAGGCCGACGGCGGTGTTGGCGTAAACGTCGCGTTTGCCGATCTCCAAGAATCTTCCGCCGGGTGCGAGCGTGGACAAGCCCTTGGCGATGGCGTCACCGGCGAGCGAGTTCAAAACGAGGTCAACGCCCGCGCCCCGGGTGAGTTTGCGAATCTCACCGGCAAAGGCGGTCGAACGCGAATCCATGACGTGCCGGATGCCGAGCCGGCGGAGAAAATTCCGTTTTTCATCATTGCCCGCCGTCGCGAATATTTCCGCGCCGGCCAGCCTGGCGATTTGAATCGCCGCCAGCCCGACGCCGCCGGTCGCCGCGTGAATGAGAATTTTTTCGCCACGCTGGATTTTGCCCAGCTGATGCAGCGCATACCACGCGGTCATGAACGTGACGGGAATCGTGGCGGCTTCCTCGAAGGTGATGCCCGCGGGTTTGCGCACGACGAACGGCGCGGGGATCGTGAGGTGCGACGCAAAGCAGCCTGCGCCGCTGGCGATGACTTCGTCGCCGATTTTGAAATGCTTTACCTTTTTGCCGGTGGTGACGATGCGACCGGAACATTCGTCGCCCAGCAGCAAATCAATGTCGCCGTCCATCGGATAAATGCCGAGCGACTTCATCACGTCGCGAAAATTCAATCCCGCCGCGCAGATTTCAATTTCGACCTCGTGCGGGCCGGGTTTGCGACGCGGAGTTTCAAGCAGGGCGAGTTCATCCATCACGCCGGACGCAGGAATTTCCAGGCGATACCCCGGATGGCGCGACGGCGGCGCGCCCGGCGGATGCAGTGCCAGCGAAGTCCGGGCCAGCCGGTTCGCAAGCCGTGATTTGCCGCGCCAGGCAACTTCCGTTTCGCCGTCGCCGGAAATGATTTCCTGCAACAGTCGCCGGGCATTTTTCTCCGCATCATCGGCATCCAAATCAACCAGCCGGCAGGAAAATTTCGGGAACTCGGTCATCAGGGTGCGGCCGATTCCGAGCGTCGGCGACTGCGCCAGGGAAATTTTTTCTCCGGCGTCGACGGCTTGTGCGCCGCGCGTCACGAGCCAGAGTTGCGGCGCGGAATTTTCCCGGGCCAGCGATTGGACGAGATGCAAAACGCTGTGACAGCCAATGACCTCGGCTCGCAGGAGCGATTGCGAATCCAATTCAGCCGTGTCCGGCGCATCCAGACTCCAAAGATGGACAACGCCCGCCAGAGAACCGCCATTCATCGCCGTCGCTTCCACAAACAGCTTGCGCAAGTCAGACGGCGACGAAGCCGCGATTTCAAAACGATCGCCGCCGGTGCGTTGGAAACCCATGCCGCGAAAAACCAGCAACGGATGAGCGCCCAGTTCCTTCAGGGACGACGCCAGTTTTTCCGCGACCCCGGAACGATCGGCAAACAGCAGCCAGATTCCAGGTCTGGATTTTTTTCCTTCGGCAACGACGGATTTGCCGGCGGGTTGGCCGACCCATTTCGTTTCGTAGAGCCAGTTTTCCGGGCTGTCCGCGCGCGAGGCGGTCATTCCGCGCAGGGCCTGAACACGGAAACCCTCGGCATCGATCAACACGCGGCCGGCTTCGTCGAGAACTTGAAAATTCCAGGTAATCGCGTGCAAGCTGGCCCGGACAATTTTCGCGTGACAGAAAATTCTTTTGCCGGGGCGCGCGAAGAATTTGACGCGGTCAATGCGGGCGGGCAGCAAAATTCGCCGTTCGCCCGATTCGGGCACGGCAAAAAACAGGACTTGAAAGCAGGCGTCGAGCAGCGCGGGATGGATCTGATATTGTTTCACGCCGACCGTCAGCGGCCCCGGCAGTTTGATTTGCCCCAGCGATTCGCCATCACGCCGCCAGACGGCTTCAACCCCGCGAAAGGCCGGGCCGTAGAAAAAGCCCAACTGTTCGCAGGCCGAAAAGATTTCATCTTTTGCCAGTCGCGTGCGCAGATTTTTTTGCAGCCGTTTCAAATCCGCCGCCGGAGGGTTTGCGCTGGCGAGCACCCGTAATTTTGCCGTCGCGTTCACCGTCCATTCGCCGCCAGCCTCGCTGGTGCAGCTGGAGAATTTCACGGTGGAATCCGCCGGCGAAAATGTGGACTGCAATTGCACCGGCTCTTTTCCTTCCGGCAAAAAAAGTGCTTTTTGAAATTCAATGTCCTCGACTTCAAGTGTCGGCGACCCGAAGGTGTTTTTGCCGATGCCCAGCGCGGCTTCGACGTAGCCTGCGCCCGGAAAAACAATGTGTTCCTGCACGCGGTGATCCTTGAGCCATGACAGCGCGTCCAAATCCAGCCACGCATTCCAGGCCGGAACGGCGGCGCGGATTTTTTTCGCCAGGAACGGATGTAGAGGTTCGTCCAGCCACGCGTCACGCATCTCGGCGGTCTCGCGCCAGTGGCGTTCGCGCTGCCATGGATACGCGGGCAGGGAGATTTCCGAACTCACGTCGGGATAAACCTTTTTCCAGTCCACCGGCGAACCGGCGACGTGCAGCGCGCCCAGATTGGCGAGCATCGTTGCCTGTTCCGGTTCCTTGCGCCGCAGCGAGAAAAAGACCTTTCCGGCAACCGATTGGCGCGCGAGCGTTTCGGAAATCGAAATGGTTAGCGCCGGATGCGCGTTTAATTCGAGGAACAAATCATGGCCCTGCCCGATCAATTCTGAAATTGCCGTGCTAAAACGCACCGGCTCGCGGACGTTGCGCCACCAGTAATCGGCGTTGAAATCGCCGGGTTCCGCCACGCGGCCGGTAACGGTGGAGAATATTTTCAGTTGTGCGGGCGCCGTTTCCACGCGGCCCAACGCGCGGAGCAATTCATCCTTCATCGCATCCATCTGGTGGCTGTGAAAGGCGTATTTGACCTGTAGGAAACGGTTGAAGACGCCGCGCGCTTCGAGCGTTTTCGCGATTTTTTCCAGCGGCGCGACTTCGCCCGAAAACGTCACGGAGTTCGGGCTGTTGAATGCGGCGACCGTGACTTCGCGCAGAAAATTGGCGGCGATTTCCCTGGCGTGTTTTGCGTCCAGACTGGCGGCGAGCATCCGTCCGCCGTCGGGCGCGGAATTCATGCAGCGGCCGCGATGAAAAATCACGCGCGCGGCCTCGCGCAAAGTCAAAATTCCGGCGACGTGCGCCGCCGCTGCTTCGCCGACACTATGGCCGACGACCGCTGCGGGCCGGACGCCCCACGACTGCCACAAATCCACCAGCGCGACCTGCAGCGCAAAAATCGCGGGCTGCGCGAAGGCGGTTTGCTGCAGCCGGGATGATTTTTCGTCACGCGATAATTCTTCGAGCAAAGACCAACTTCCAAATTCGAGGAACAGATGGTCGCACTCCTCGATTTTTTTGCGGAACAGTTCTTCCTGTTGCAACAGTTCGCGCCCCATGCCCCACCATTGCGGGCCCTGGCCGGAAAAAACAAAAACCGGAGCGGCGCTGGTTGAAACTTCGCCGGTGACAACCGCTGGATTCATTTCGCCAGCCAGAAAATTGTCGAGCCCTGCGAGCAATTCTTCGCGCGAGCCGCCGACCAGGCAAAGCCGGTGCGCAAAATGTGAACGGCGCACGGCGGCAGCGCCACAGATGGCGCGGGCGGCGGCTTGGTTGTTCGCCAGCAGCGCGCGATAGTTTTTTGCGACAACCTGCAATGCTTCCCGGCTGTGCGCGGAAACCGGCAGCAGCAGATTTTTACGCAAGGGATTTTCAGTCGGGGGATTTTTTTTGCCCGTTGGCGGCGGCGGCGCAGCTTCAAGAATGACGTGCGCGTTTGCGCCGCCGAAGCCGAAGGAATTAATCCCGCCAGCAGCGGTCCGGAATTATCCGGAAACTTTTCCAGTTTCTGGACGACGCGGAGCTTGAGTTTTTCAAAATCAATGTTTGGGTTCGGATTCTTGAAATGCAGGCTCGGCGGGATGGCTTTGTGTCTGAGGATGAGCGCGACTTTGATGAGGCTGGCCATGCCGGCGGCGGCTTCGAGATGGCCGATGTTGGTTTTGACCGAGCCGATGAGGCACGGATTTTTCCTGTTTTCGCCAAGCGCTGAGCCGAGCGCGTTCGTTTCAATCGGGTCGCCAACGGGCGTTCCCGTGCCGTGCGCCTCCACGTAGCTGATTTCGCCGGGCGAAATATCCGCGTCGCGGCACGCCTGGCGGATGAGCATTTCCTGCGCGTGCCGGCTGGGGACGGTGATGCCATTGGTGCGGCCGTCTTGATTGGCCGCGGTGCTGCGGATGAGAGCGTAAATTTTGTCGCCATCGGCCTGCGCGGCGGAAAGCGGTTTCAAAATGATTGCACCGACGCCTTCTCCGCGGACGAATCCATTCGCGCTCGCGTCGAAAGTCTTGCAACGTCCGTCCGGCGAAAGCATGGACATGCGGCTGAACGCAACGTAATTGTCCTGTTTGAGAATCGCGTTGACGCCGGCGACAACGGCCATTGTGCAATCGCCGCGCCAGAGGCTTTGGCAGGCGACGTGGCAGGCGGTCAGCGCGGAGGAACAGGCGGTGTCCATCGCCATGCTCGGCCCGCGCAAATCAAAGCAGTAGGAAATGCGGTTGGCAGCGATGCTGAAGGTCGAGCCGGTGGCGGAATAAACATCCGCTTCGTTGCGCCCGCCGCCGGCGTTTTGCAGCATGGCATAATCCGTAGTTGAAATGCCGGCGAAAACGCCCGTGCGCGAGCCGCGGATTTTTTCCAAAGTCTGTCCGCCGTCTTCAAATGCCTCCCAACTGGCTTCGAGCAAAAGGCGCTGTTGGGGGTCAATGCAATCGGCTTCGCGCGCGGAAATTCCAAAAAATCCGGGATCAAACCGGTCAATGTTCCCGATGAAACCACCCCATTTGGAAATGGATTTCCCGGCGCGGCCCGGCACGGGATCGTAGTGTGCGGCGATGTTCCAGCGGTCCGGCGGGATTTCGCTGATGGCGTCCGTGCCCGCGCAGAGCATTTGCCAAAAGGCCTCCGGCGAATCCGCGCCGCCGGGAAAACGGCAGCCGATGCCGATGATGGCGAGCGGTTCCTTCATGATTAATTTTTGCTTTATCGCGCAAAATGATGAGGCAACGCGCCGCATTCCGGCAAGAGATTTCATGCGGTTGCCGGGAAAATATGGTCGTAGAAACTTGACGCCCGTTATTTCGAACCCAAACCGGCGGCAAAAACCTGTTGTCGGGTTCCCGCCGGATAACATTTTTGCGATCGGTCGTTTGGCCCGGTGGTTGGCGCGATTCGTTTATCCCGGGCAAGCCGCGGGTTCGAACCTTTTTCGCCATTTGTTTTTTGTGATTTTTCGCGCTGCGGAATTGACATCACCCGTCCCTGTCTCTAGCCTCTTTGCGCAAAGACATGCGCTTTGCCCCGAATTTGCGTTCGGGGATTTTTATTGTCGTTGGTAGGGCGGCGCTGCTGCGCCGCCGCAGAAAATTTAAATATTTATGGCAAACACAATCTTGGTCGGCGCCCAGTGGGGCGACGAAGGCAAAGGCAAAATCATTGACGTGCTGACGGAGAACGCGGACATCGTCGTCCGCTATGCCGGCGGCAACAACGCCGGCCACACCGTTTTCATCGGCAAACAAAAATACGTCCTGCACCTCGTGCCGTCCGGCATCCTGCGCAAAAACAAGCTGTGCGTCATCGGCAACGGCGTGGTCATTGACCCGGTCGGCCTCGTTGACGAAATCACCGGGCTGCGCAAACTCGGCATCAAGGTCGGCGATAACCTCGTCGTGAGCGAGACCGCCCATGTCGTGCTGCCGTATCACCGCGAGCTGGACGC
>Ga0182011_10001172_pt1 | contig 23145 bp, 16 predicted proteins | sample 711E1DmetaG_FD_120481 | JGI IMG/M metagenome (GOLD analysis project Ga0182011, IMG submission 120481) | Permafrost microbial communities from Stordalen Mire, Sweden - 711E1D metaG | ecosystem: Environmental > Terrestrial > Soil > Wetlands > Permafrost | place: Sweden: Stordalen | collected...
GACTCCCAGCACGAGGGATGGCCGCGCCCGCACACCTGCGATCGCGACCGCGAGGCTGCCGTGGAGGGCACCGAGCAGGGCGCAGAGCGCAATCGTCGAGACCAGATACCCCGTGTCGATGCGGAGGTCGACGGCCGCGTCGGCGCCGAGTTGGACGATCAGGAGCGCTACGGAGATCATGGCCAGGGCGACGAGCGCGGCGATCGCCCGACCCAGGAGCACGGCTCGGCGGTCGATAGGTTGGGCAAGATACAGCTCGAGCCGGCCGCTGGCCTCCTCGCTTGCCGTCTGACCGTTCGCCAGCACCACCGCCGCGATGACGATCAAGAGGGGCACGAAGAAGTCATAAAGGTTGGCCCGCAGGAAGCCCGCCGGGGTCCCGAAGTCCGCCAGGCCAAACGCCTGAACGACTCCCGATGGCAACTGATCAATGGCCTGCGAGAGGCCCGACGAGCCCTTGAATGCTGGCCAGATGGAGATGGTCGCGGCGATCAAAGCCGCGAGGCCGAGGCACCACCAGAACGTCGCCCGCCGCATGGCGCGCAGCGGGCCGCCGACGAGTTCGAGAATTAGCGCGTTCATGTCGGCTCTCCATCGTAGAGATCGAGGAATGCCTCTTCGAGATCGGGCTCCTCGAGGAGCATCGATCCGACCCGATGACTTGCGAGCAGCGCGATCAGCGGCTGGATGGAGCCCGAGAGCGTTGCGGTGAAGCGGTGGTCGTCGACGACCGGATCGACCATGTCGGGCAGGGCCTTGAGTTCAGCCTCGGGCGGGTCGTCCTCGAACCAGACCTCTATGCGCTGGCGGGCCCGACCCCGAAGCTCCGCGACAGTGCCCTGCGCCACGACCTTGCCAGCGCGCAGGATCGCCACCCGATCCGCGGCCCGCTGAACCTCGCTCATCACGTGTGAGGACAGGAAGACTGTCGCACCGGCCGCGCGCGCCTCGCGGACCATCGCCAGGAACTCACGCTGCATCAGCGGATCCAGCCCGTTCGTGGGCTCGTCGAGGACGATCAGCTCGGCGTCAAAGAGGAACGCGAGCAGAAGCGCGACCTTGCGCCGGTTGCCGCTCGAGAGGTCGCGAAGATGGCGGTGCAGGTCGAGCCGGAGTCGCTCGGCGAGCTGGTCGCGCCGAGCCGGATCGAAGCCGCCCCGCAAGTGACCGAAACTGGTAGCCAGCTCCATTGCGGTAAGTCGGTCGGGCAGTCGCAGCTCGCCGGGCACGTAGGTGAGCCGGCGCCGCATCGCCACCCCGTCGCGGGTTGCATCGAGGCCGAAGGCGCCGATCCTGCCTGCGGTGGGCCGCAGCAGCCCGAGCAGGCAGCGGATCGTGGTGCTCTTGCCCGAACCGTTGGGCCCGAGAAAGCCGAAGACTTCGCCACGGGCCACCTTCAGGTCTATGCCGCGAACGGCCTCGACTTTGCCGTAATGCTTCACGAGGCCGTCGATCTGGACGACCGTGTCGGCTCTATCCATCAGCTCTCCTCGCTCGCCAGCATCTGGCTGGCGAGAAGCGTGTCAAGTTCCCGGCGCGCGGCTGTGGCCGTGAAGACCGTGAGCCGATCGCCGGCCTGGAGTAGCACGTGCCCTCTAGGCACGATGACCTGTTCGCCGCGCGCAATCGAAACGAGGACGCTGTCTCGCGGCCACGCGGCCTTCGAGACCGGCCGGCCGGCGAGAGCCGAAGTCGGACCGATCTCAGCTTCGAGGAGCGTGCCGGTCGAACCGACCATCTTGACCTGGCGCACGTTGGAAGCGAGAGCCTGGCGATAGGCGGCCACCGCGTCGCGCGCCGAGAGCACGCCCACCAGCCTGGCGTCGGCCACAACCGGCGCCCATGAACGATGGCCATCAGCGAGAATGCCGAGGGCGCCGTCCAGTGTGTCGTTAACCGAAATGATGGCCTCGTCCAGTGGGAGGTCTCCGACCTTCGCGGTTGGTTCGGCTGCCATCAGGGTTGCGAGGTCCACACTTCCTCGAACCGTGCCACTGCCTTCGACGACGGGCGCTCCCGGTACGCCGGCAGCCTCGAGCCGATCTATGGCTGCCGCTGCCGTGAGATCCGCCGACAGAACGGCGCGTGCCGCCCGAGCGGCGTCTCCGGCCGGAATGGCGGACATCAAGGGCAGAGCGAATCGGAATTGATGTGCCGGCGAGTCGGCCCTGTTCCGCAGTTGCGATGAGTAGATGGAGCGATCGCCGACGATGAGCGTAGCGAGACCGATGGCGAGCATCGCCGGGGCCAGCATCGCCAGGCTGTCGGTCATCTCGGCGACCATGAGCATCACTGCAAGTGGAGCCCGTGCCGTACTCCCGAAGAGCGCCATCATCGCCACGATCACGAAAGGCGAAGGATCCGCGGGTAGCCCCGGTGCGAACGGTTCGAGGAGCCGCCAGATGCCGGCTCCCAGCAGAGCACCTATGAACATCCCCGGGCCGAAGATGCCACCCGATCCGCCGGAGCCGATCGAGAGCGAAGTCGCGAGGATCTTGGCGAACGGGAGCGCCAGGATGACCCACAAAGGAAGGCTCAAAAGCGTGTTTCGATCGAACCCCGCCTGGACCCAGCCATAGCCGGTGCCGAGAACGCCCGGCAGCGCGAGAGCGAGGCAGCCGACGGCAACGCCGGCGATGGCGGGCCGCAGTTCTCGAGGCAGCGGCCACGTCTTGAACCAGCGGGTCATGCCGTAGAAACCGGCGATGTAGAGCCGTCCGACTATGCCGCACGCGAGCCCGATCAGGGTGTAGTAGATGAGCTGACGGGGGTCGGTGAAGCCGGCGCCGCCGGCGCGGCCGAAGATTGGGCTGAAGCCGATGATCGCCCCGAAGACGGAAAAGGCCACGATCGAGCCGACGAACGCGGGCACAAGCGCGTCGGACTCAACGTCGTCGCGATAGGGGATCTCGACCGCCAGAACCGCGCCGCCGAGAGGAGCCCGAAAGATCGCTCCGATCCCGGCGCCCATGCCGGTGCTCACCGCGATCCGTGCGTCTCGCGCGTCGAGGTCGAGGAGCCGGGCAAGGAACGAGCCGAACCCGGCACCAATCTGCGCCGTCGGCCCCTCACGGCCGCCGGAGCCGCCCGAGCCAATCGTGATGGCCGAGGCGACGAGCTTGACGAGCGGAATGCGCGCCCGGATGCGCCTGGGGCCGTGGTGGAATGCCGCGATCGCCGCGTCGGTCCCGTGCCCCTCAGCTTCGGGCGCGAGGCGGAAGACGATGATGCCCGCGATCAGGCCGCCGAGGCCGACGACGATCGGCAACATCCACGGTCGGGCGGCGTCGGTGATGGGTTTGGCACCTTCGCCGAGCGGTGATGCCGGGACATAGCCGGCCAGCCCGAGGAACGCCTGGCTCGAGAAATCCAGCGCGACGAAGAACAGCGCGGCGCCGAGGCCGCTGATGACTCCGATCACCGCGCCGAGGACAATCCACTTGCGCAGGTATGCAGCGGAACGGATGCGAAGCCTGAGCATGTGGAGCAGGGCGTCGCGGCGCCTCCGGAGGTTCATGCGAACGGCTCGAATGCCTGGGCCAGCCGGGCCAACCCATCGGACTCCGCCGGCGTCATCGACACGATCTCGAGCACGTCCGCGAGATCTCGGCCTCGCAGAGCCAGGATGCGTGCGCGCAAGTCCCGGCCGACCGCGGTCAATCGCACGCAGACCACCCGCTTGTCGAGATCGCCCTTGTCCGTCGACACGAGACCGCGGCGCTTTAGACGAGAGACTACCCGGCTTGCCGGCGAGGCATGAGCGCCGATCCGGGCGGCGATCTCACCAACAGCCTGCCCGTCCTCACACTCGCCGACCACGAGGAGGACTCGCCACTGCATGAAGGTGAGTTCTGCGTCAGCCTCCGCGATCGCTCGTGCCGTGATGGCGACCGAGCCTACGACCAGGCGCTCGAGAACCCCAACAAGGTCTTCGCTCATGGGCCTAGTGTAGTGCAGGTATATTCCGTATGGAATATACCTGTAGATATCTGCTCATCTAGCGGTCCGATGGTCGCCGCCGACGCCGGACCAGACGTTGATCGTCATCGGCCAGTCCCAGACGAGTCATCCGTCTGTCACGGAGCGCAGGCAGTCTCCGCGACGGCTCGGCGATCGACCGAGCGGCACGGAGGAATATGCGATGGCGCCACGGCGATTGATTAGCGGTGCTGCAGCACTTGGGGCAGCTCTGATGTTCGCGGTCCCAGGCCTTGCGGCTGCTAGCGACGGACGATCCGGCTACGTCTACACGGAGACGAACGCAGCCTCGGGCAACGCGATCCTCGCGTACTCGAAGGGCAACGACGGCTCATTGACCGCGATCGGCACCTTTACGACGGGCGGTCTCGGTACCGGCAGCGGCCTGGCCACGCAGGGCGAAGTCATCCTCGCCGGCGGCGGCAAGTGGCTGCTCGCCGTGAACGCCGCCAGCAACGACATCAGCACCTTTCGCGTTCACGACGACGGCCGGCTCACGCTGACCGACCGTACTGGCGCGGACGGCACGGACCCGGTGAGCCTGACCGCAGATAACGGTCTCATCTACGTCCTCGATGCGGGCGGATCGGGCAACATCGCGGGCTTCCGGCTCGACCACGGCAAGCTTCACCCGATCGGCGGGTCTGTTCAGGCCCTCAGCGGCAGCGCCACGAATCCGGCCGAGGTTGCCTTCAGCACCGACGGCCGTTTCCTGGCCGTAACTGAGCGCGCGACAAACCTCGTCGATACGTACTCGGTCGACTCGCACGGACGCGCAGGCGGTCTCAAGACCACCGCGTCATCGGGACCGGTTCCTTACGGGTTCGCGTTCGATCTGCGGAACCACCCGATTGTTTCCGAGGCGGCGAACAGCACGCTGTCGTCGTATCGGCTTAGCGGCGCCGGCGCGATCGTGATCTCCGCCAGCGTTCCAACCGGTGGCATCGCGGCCTGCTGGGTTGCGGTCAGCCCGAACGGACTCTGGGCGTTCGATAGCAACGCTCATGGCGGCACCATCTCGTCGTTCGAGGTCCGATCGAACGGCAGCATCGCACTGGAGCATTCGATCGCGGCCAACACCGGCACGGGTAGCGCCCCGCTCGATCTGCAGGTCAGCTCAAACGGCCGCTTCCTGTACGTCAATGAAGCCGGCGCTCACATGATCGGCGGCTATCGGGTCGGTGCGGGAGGAACTCTCGTTGCCGTTCCGGGCGCCCCGGTCCTGCCGGCCAGCGCAAGCGGAATCGCCGTTTCCTGAGACCTCAACGCGTGACGGTGGGCCGGGAGGCGCAACTCGCCTCCCGGCTTTGCCGCATGGAGAAACAAAGTGAACTGGGACGCCTACGATCCGGAAATGACCGCCATAGCCCCGCCGATACTCGTCGTCGATGACGACGCCAAGATCGTGCGCCTGGTCAGAACCTACCTTGAGCGCGAGGGCTTTCGCGTCGTCGAAGCGTCCGACGGTCGCTCGGCTCTGGCGGCGATCGCGCTTGATCCGCCGCTTCTCGTCGTGCTTGATCTCATGCTGCCCGAAGTCGACGGACTATCGATCATTCGAGCGGTGCGACGGACCGATCGGACACCGATCGTCATGGTCTCGGCTCGCGGATCAACCGCCGACCGCATCGCGGGTTTGACCGAAGGCGCGGACGACTACCTCGCGAAACCATTCTCTCCGGCCGAACTGGTGGTCAGAATCAAGCGCGTGCTGGATCGAATGGGCCAGCCAATCGCGGCCACTCCTCCGACACAGGTCCTTCGGCACGGAGACCTGGTTCTGGACCTCGACAGACACGAGTGCGCGATCGCCGGCAAGCCGGTGGCGTTGACTGCCCTGGAAGTCCGACTGCTAGCCGCGCTGATCGAGGCCGACGGTCGAGTGCTCACCCGTGAGCGGCTGATGGATGCGATCTACGGGGATGGCGAGGCCTTCGTCCTGGATCGCACGGTCGACGCGATGGTGAAACGCCTTCGAGAGAAGCTGAGCGACAACACCGACCAACCTCGCTACATCGCGACGGTTCGTGGCGTCGGCTATCGAGCGGCCCGGCTCGACGTGGTGGAAGCATGACACCGCATCTCCCTCGAGGGATCGGCAGTCGGGTCGCCCTGGCCGCCGTCTTCGTCTCCGTGCTCGCCGTCGGCATCGTGGCCATCGGAACCCTAGTCGTTGGTGGCCGCACGTTCGTCAATCTGATGACCGCCGACGGTCATTCGGCCGCTTCCGCCCAGGCAATGTTCGATGGCTCGGTCGGCCAGGTCGTTGCCATGGCTCTGATCGTCGCGATAGTCGCAGCGGCTGTCCTTTCGGCTGTGCTCGCGAGCAGGATCGCGCGCCCGCTCCGAGAAATGACCCGAGCCGCCAGCCAGATCTCGAGGGGCGAATATGGTGCGCGAGTCTCACCAAAAGGCACCGAGGAGCTGGCCGAATTGGCCGAGTCGTTCAATTCGATGGCGGCTTCGCTGCAGGAGCAGGAGCGACTGCGGCGCGACCTCATCGCCAACGCCGCCCACGAGTTGCGCACGCCGCTCACCAACTTGCAGGGCTACCTGGAGGCGCTGCGCGATGAGGTGATTCCCGCCGACCGCGCAACGTTCGAGTCACTGTGGGATGAGGCCGAGCGACTGGTTCGACTGTCGCGGTCCCTCGATGTGCTGGCTGAAGGAGATTCGATCGACGCCGCCCGTCCCCTGATGACGGTGGATGTCTCCGGAGCCCTGGCGTCTGCAGCAGATCTGGTCGCGCCGGCAATGGCGCAGTCGGGACTCGATTTCCAGTCAGACGTCGAACCGTCACTGACCGCGATTGCGGAGCCCGACGGATTCGCTCAGGTACTCGGGAATCTCCTGCAGAACGCGCTTCGATATACGCCGTCCGGTGGCACTGTGCGTCTCTTGGCCGAGCGCCGCTCGGGAGCGGTCCGGGTGTCGGTTACCAACACCGGGCCGGACATACCGCCCGCGGACTTGCCGCACCTATTCGAACGGTTCTACCGAGTCGAGAAGTCCCGCGCGGCAGCCCGCGGTGGGGCCGGCATCGGATTGGCTATCGTTCGCCAACTCGTCGAATCATTTGGTGGCCGAGTCGGTGTCGAGTCGCGTAACGGTTTAACTCGGTTCTGGTTCAGCTTGCCGGCCACCGCCGCGGTCGCATCATCGGGCAGACGGGAGATCCTGCCGGCTCCGCTGGTGCACAGCTAGGGGTCGATGACCGCCGATCAAAGGCAAACTCAAGAGCATCAGGAGTCTGCCTCTATGCAGGGACGCGATCAGGCCAGAAGTTCACGGAGGGGTCGCGCAACTGGCTCCTGGCGGACGTCCACGACCAAGTGGTCGACGACTTCGCCCGCGGCGGCAGCTTGCGGCCGGTGACTGGTGAGTCGCGTTTACCGGTAGCAACAGCCGCCGATTACGAAATGGCCTCGCTCCTAGTCCGTCATCGCGCTTGCCCGAGGAGGAGTGACCGACCTACGATGGCGAGGCAGGTTCGTCGGAGGCCGATCGTGCTGTCGACCCGTGGCGGACACGAGAGCGAGATGGGCAAACTGGTGATCCTCCCCAAGATCCGGGATCCTCGGTTCATCACTGTGCGTCGCGGCGGGACCCTCCAGGACGACGACCATCGTCTTCTCGCGATGTGGGCGGCCGCGTGCGCGGAGCACGTGCTGCACCACTTCGAGCAGGCACGGCCAAAGGACGACCGTCCGCGACGCGCGATCGACCTCGGGCGTGCCTGGTCGCGGGGTGAGATCACGTGGTGGGAGGCCCGCTCGGCTGGCGGCCATGCCAACGCCGCGGCCAGGGACCTGAGTGGGGCCGCACGGCATGCCGCGTACGCTGCCGGCCAGGCCGCGGCGGTGGGCCATGTGGCGGCCCACGAGCTCGGTGCCGCGGCCTACGCGATCAAGGCCGAGCGTGCGGCAGCGGCGCAAGACGAGCGCGAGGCGGCTCGCCGTTTGGAGTGCCAGTGGCAGCGCGCCCAACTCCCCCACGAGATCCGAGAGCTTGTGCTCGACGACCAGCGGCTCCGCAACGAGTTGTGCTGGTTTGCGTTCGACTGCTGACACGGCTCGACTCGTGGGCGTCCTGCGTCCTGTCAAGGGACAGCAGGATCTGAACGCCGACGGCCACGAGAACTGCACGCTGGTGGACATCAGAACTGCCCAGTGGCGGCCACGGAAAACTGCACAGCCGGTGGGGAGCGCCGCTGCGTCAGAGGTCCCCGACTGCAGGATCTGCCCGATCGCCACATGCGGCAGGAGGGGCAGACCCGTCCGGCAGGAGGTGGACATGGTGGTGACTTCGCAGATCCTACCTGCCGCACCTGGAGTGCCCGCGCCGTGTCGGGATGGGCGATGATCCACGCATCGCCGCAGGAGGGAGCACGCCGATGGCAAGCAAGCAAGCGAGACTGGTGTTGCTGTGCGGTCTGCCCGCATCAGGCAAGACGACGCTTGCCCGGGAACTCGCGGATGCCTACGGAGCGGTTCGGCTCAACACTGATGAATGGAAGCTGGCGTTGGGCATCGATCCGTTCGATGAAGACTTGCGCGTCCGGCTCGAAACCGAGTTGTGGGCTCTCGCGCAGCGGCTCCTTGCACTCGGGACTGCGGTGATCCTCGAATGGGGCTTCTGGGCCAGGTCAGAACGCGACGAGAAGCGCGACTTCGCCCGGTCACTTGGTGTCCCGGTCGAACTCCACTTCCTTGACGTTCCCTATGACGAGCTGGTGCGGCGCGTCGTGGATCGTCACGCAAACGGCGGTCTCGCAATCACCGAGAGCCATATGGAGCGGTATCGAGTCATCTTCGAGCCGCCAACCGACGAGGAGTCGAGCCTCTACGATCCGCCGTTGGAGCGCGGCGTCTCCTGACACGACAGGCTACGTTGGCTCGGCTCGCACAGGCTCTGACTCGTGCGGTGCCTACGAACCATCCTTCTGATTGAGGATGGCGACGAGCGCGGAGTCGAGCGCCGGCGCCAGGGACAGGCAGTAGGTCGCCGTAAGATGGTGGGTGTCGCGGTAGACGATCATGCCGTTGATGACCACAGGGCAGGAGCCCGACCCGGGACAGGTCCAGTCCTCCGTGCCGATCATCTGCAGGCCCGTGGTGGAGGCCGCGACGGCCGTGGTCTCCCGGACGCTCCACTGGCCGTTTCGCCCGGTCGAGCGTGAGTAGGCGCAGCGCCGGTAGTCGGACGGGTGGTTCGACAGGCACAGCGGGACGTTCTCGTTCCAGGGGTACAGGAAATCCTCGACCAGCACCCGGGTGGTGGTCGCGGGCAGCTTGTCGGTCTCTCGGGCGAGGGCCCGCCCGAGCACCTTGGCGTCGATCAACGACCCGTCCGGATTGATGATGTCCCGTCTCATCGTCACCAGCGCGAGATTCACTCCGCTGCTCTGGATGTCGGCCACGACCCGGGCATTCCAGGTCTCGCAGGCGGTGTACTCACCGCTGCCGTACTGGCCCATCGGCATGTCGACGAACGGGCAGGCCATCTTCGTGTAGACGAGCAGTCGCCAGCCGTGGGCTGCGGCGACCGCGTCCACGGCCGGAAACAGCGCCGAGGCGTGGGAGTCGCCGATCAGGGCGATGGTGTACGAGCCGGACCGGTTGGCGAAGACGCACTTGCCGGCGCCCGGAGGCGTAACGGCGCGGATGTCGTAGAGACAGCCGTTGCCGATGTTGGCCTCCAAGTCGTGCGGCGCCGCGCCGACGGATGGCCGCAGGCCCACGACCGAGTAGGACGACGGTGTGGTCGGGCTCGGAGCCGGGGTGATGGCCGGAGTCAACCCGGGCGCGATCGATGGCAGGCTCGCCGATGCCACGCTTGATGCCGATGTCGGAGTCAACGCCGGCGTCGGGGACGCCGGCGCAGGGTTCGTGTCCTGGGCGACGACGCTGCCGACCGGCGTCGGGGACGCCGTCGGAGGGTTCGTGACCTGGGCGACGACGCTGCCGGCCGGCGTCGGGGCATCCAGGCTCGCCAGCGTGCTCTGGGCGCCGATGCTCAAGCACGTGGCGACGAGAGCGACTGCCAGCATGGCCCCCACGCCGGCCGTGACGAGACGCCCCGGACTCGGCAGCGAGATGCGGCCCCGCCGGAACGGTTCCTCGACGAAGGCCCAGGAGACCCACGCCACCGGCACCGCAAGCGCGGCCAGAGCGACGGCCTGGACCGGCTCGAGCACCTGCGGCGCGCCGAGCATGGTTGGCGAGAGCGCATCGGCACCGTTGACCGCCGCTCCGCCAAGCAGCAGGATCGGCCAGTGCCACAGGTAGAGCGAGTAGCTGATCTTGCCCACGAAGCGCAGTGGCGGAATGCGAAGCAGGACGCCGGGGCCCCATTTCGCGGTGCCCGAGGCGATCAGGACGACGGCGGCGACCGTGGGTCCGAGGGCCGCGATTCCCGGGTACGCAACGACGGACGAATTGAGGGTCAGGGCATCGAAGGCGAGGACGCCGAGGGCCACCCAGCCGAGCCCGGTCAGGGCGCGCGAACACGCGGTTCGCAGTCGCGCGGCAACCCGAGCCGGGGCTCCGGTCCAGAGGGCGAGCATGCCGCCGGCCGCGAGCTGCCACGCACGCGTCGGCAGCATGTAGAAGGAGAAGGCCGGATTGCTGTCGGTGATCGCCACGTTGAGCGCGAACGAGACCACGGCGATGGCCGCGAGCGCAGCGACGATCCCGGCTCGCGGACGGCGCCAGGCCACGGCGAGCAGGATGGCGGGCCAGACCAGGTAGAACTGCTCCTCCACGCCGAGCGACCAGAAGTGCAGGAATGGCGAGTACTGAGTGGGGTTGAAGTAGTCGGTCGTCATGGCGTAGCGGATGTTGGCGATCGACAGGGCGGCCGAGGCGCCGTCGGTCAGCGCGTCGGGCCGGGACCCGAGAGGGACCAGGATGTAGGCCAGGGGCAGGACGATCAGGAGTGTCGCGACTGCTGCCGGCAGGATGCGCCGCACCCGCCGGGCGTAGAACCGCAGGAAACTGATCGTGCCGCTGCGCTCGCGCTCTCGAACGAGCAGCCCCGTGATCAGGAAGCCGGAGATCACGAAGAAGAGGTCTACCCCGAGGAAGCCGCCGGGTAACTGCAACGAGGATCCGGACAGGAGGGCGGCGTGGTAGAGCACGACCATTAGCACCGCGACCCCGCGGAGGCCCTCCACGTCGGGCCTGAAGTTGTCGGCGGCGGTGGTCTTCGCGTCGGCCGGCGCCGCGCGATCCGCCGCGGACGTGTCGGCCTCCGTGGATTCGGTCTTGTCGGTCAAGAGTCCCTCTGCGGTTGTCTGGCCCCTTGGACTGCGAAATCTTACCGAACATCCAGATGACGATCGGGCTCGAAGGCTTGCCGCCACACCGGAGACGTGACTCGTGAACGGGTGAGTTCGAATCCCACCTTCTCCGCCAGACTCGCGACGCGTGGCTACGCCCCCCAGTCGATCGCAAACCCGGCACCGCCCCGCTCAGTAGGCGCGAATCCGCGTCGGCGTGATTCGAATCGCGACTGAGAACTCGCGGGCCGTCTCCGCCTCGTCCATGCCCCAATGCTCCAGAGGGGCGCGGTACTTGGCTGCATATGTCGCGTGGACGTCCGACGGCGGGCAATCCGGCTCCACCGTCGCAACTCCCTCGACGACCAGAACGTGGTCCGCGTACGGGTCGGAGTTGAGGTTGAACGACACCCGCGGGTGGGCGGCGATATTGCGCAGCTTCGGCGTGTTGGGCTTGCTGTAGAAGAGGATCGTCCGGCCGTCCCACAGGAACGAGATAGCCGAGGCCTGGACCCGGTCGTCCGCGGCCACGGTCGCCAGCCAGCCGACGACATCGTCCGCGAGGTGCTCGCGTGCCCAGGCGCCACTCTCCGACTCCAGCGGGTTGTAGAGGCCGGCCTCGGGCTCGGTCACGGTCTTGCGCAGGCGGCGATGGCCTGGCTCCGTCTGGCCCCCGACTCGACTCCTGGCAATGTGGGATCCTCCTCCGGGTGTAGCCGCGATCCGGGTTGATCGTACGCGCCGCCGGCGCCATGTCGAGCGCCGACTTCCCGGGATCCGGCCGGGCACCGCCCATTCCCGCCTCGATGCGGCCTTCGACCAGGTCCCGCATACTCCAGGAATGAGGGCTCGGCGGAAGTCGATTGTTGAACGCGTCAGCGAGATGGCGCCGGCCGTGGTCGTCGTCGGCTTCGGCGTCGCGTGCGTCTTCGTGGCGATGAACGTTCTGGCCGCGGCGCCGGTCGCCGTCGACACCGGCCCGTCTCCGACTCCAGTCGCATCGCCCTCGCTTCCCGGCTCGCCGTCCGCGCTACCGCTGGCCAGCGCCACCGAACTGGTCAGCCCCTTCCCGACCGCGTCCCTGCCGGACCACGGGCCCACGTTCGTGCACTCGTACGTGAATGAGTCCGACCCCAACGGCATCTGGAAGGTCGATCTGGGCTATCCGTCATTCGTCGTGGGGTCGACACCCTGGGCGGCGGCAATCGACTCCGGACTCAAGGACGAGGAGGAGACGATGGCCCAGCAATGGGAAGCGGGCCCCGCGGCGAACAGGCAGGCCCCCGGCAAGGTGAACACCCTGACCGGGTCCTTCACGAAGGAGTTGCTGAGCCCTGCGCTCGCCTCGTTCACCCTGACCTGGGTCGACGACAGCTCGGCCGCCGGGCCGGCCACAAGCGTCGAGACGCTCAACTACGACCTGAGCACGGGTCAGCAGATCGTGTTCAACGACCTGTTCAGGGATCCCGGGGCGGCAATCGAGGTCATCTCGACCGAGTCGCAAGCGCTACTTCAAGTCGAGCTTGGGGTCAGCTATGACCCGACGATCGCCGTCAAGGGGACCAGCGCCGTACCCGGCAACTACCTCCACTGGGCCCTGACTCCGGCCGGCATGAAGATCACGTTCGACCAGGGTCAGGTCACGTCCGGCAACACGACGCCTTCGATCGTCGTGCCGTGGAGCTTGCTCCGGTCGGTCATGGTCGCCACCGGGCCGGTCGCCAGTCTGGCCGGCGTCTAGTCTCGATCCGTGGCCCTCAGCTGCCCTGCCCGGTATCCTTCGGACAGGCGACGAAGCCGTCGCCGCCGGCCCAACAGCGACTTCGGAGGACGCCATGGCGGCTGAGTACAACGCGACGGTTGTGAGTCGGGTCGAGGTCGCGCCCGGCCTGATCATCCTGCGGGTTGCCCCGGACAAGCTGCCATTCGAGTTCAAGTCGGGCCAGTACGTCGTCCTGGGTCTCAAGGCCTCGGAGCCACGCATCGACGCGTGGGAGGCCGAAGCTCCGAGTGTCGTCGCCGCCGCGGCCGTCCCCGCCGCGGTCGCGGTCGCGGTTGCCACGACGGCCGTCGCCGCCGGAACGCCCGAGAGCCGGGCAGCCGTCGAGGCTCAGGCTGCGGCGGCGGCCAGGGCCGCTGCCGATCCCGAGCGGATGATCCGTCGCGCCTACTCGATCGCCTCCGAGTCCCGGGCCGACGAGTACCTCGAGTTCTACCTGACCGTGGTCATGAGCGGCGAGCTCACGCCGCGGCTCTTCAACCTCAAGATCAGGGACCGGCTGTACGTTGGGCCCAGGGCCGTGGGTGTCTTCACGCTCGACAAGGCGCCGGGCAAGCACATCCTGATGATCGGCACCGGCACGGGCCTGGCGCCGTACATGTCGATGCTCCGCAGTGAGCTGGTCTGCAACGGTCCGCGCCAGTTCGTGGTTGTCCACGGAGCGCGCTTCTCGTGGGACCTGGGCTACCGCACCGAACTCACAGGCCTGGCCCGCCACTGTGGCAACTTCCACTACGTCCCGGTCATCACGCGGCCGCAGGAGGATCTGACGTGGCGTGGCCGGAGCGGCTACCTGCAGAACCTGATCGCGTCCGGTGCGATCGAGGAGGAGACCGGTCTGCCGCTCACGCCCGAAAACTTCGACATCTTCCTGTGCGGCAACCCGGGCATGATCGAGACGGTGATAGCGTGGGCGGAGGGACGCGGGTTCACCCGCGACAAAGGCCACGACCTCGGAACGCTCCACACCGAGGAGTACTGGTAGGTCGGGGCGGCTCATCCGCTGCCGTCTGAAGTGCGCATAGGTAGTTGGGAGCAAGTCGCGCCAGCCAGGAGGGGAACGTGCTACGACCGAGTGTCAAGTTCGGCTGCGCGGCGGTCGTGTTATGTCTTCTGGCGGCAGCCGTTGTCGGTCTGTCGAACTTCAGCTGGATGGGCGGCGACCGGTCGGTCCCCATTCTGTCTGTCGAGCGAACCCTGACGGCCCATGTCGACCTCGATGCCGCTCACCCGAGCGCAGTGCAGCGGTTCACGGTGAAGTCGATCGATGCGGGCCACCTCAGCCTCAGGGCCTTTGCCGAGCCCGGTTATGGCATCGTCAGCCTGACGATCCTGGTTGGCGACGGCACGAGCCTGACCGAGTCGTGGGACGAGTTCAAGGGAGGTGGCGGCAACGGCGTCGAGCTGATCGACTCGACAGGAGCCGATGTCGACCTGTCGCGCCAGTTCGTAGCGGTCATGGAATTGGTCGATCCGAACCCCGCGCGCCCTGTTCCAGTCGACCTGACGATCACGGCTCGATCCGACTTCGTCGGGTCGTTGGCGACGCCGGCCGCGACCCTCACTGCGCCTCCGGATTTCGCTCTGAGCGTTGTTGCCGTGAGCCCGATCTCGACCGCCAGCGTGTCCAAGGTTCGGGCGTCGTATCAGGAGACGATCCAGGTGGCGTCCGGCTCCTCGCATCGCGTCCTCCGGCTCGAGATGTCCGGCGCCGCACTGCCCGTCTCGGCCGGCGGCTCGGGGCAACCCATGATCGTGGCTACCGTCATCGCCTACACGATGTCTGGCAGTGGGGGAGAGATGTATGTGCACGGAGCGATCAAGCCCCTGTCGATACCCATCGCCTGGAGCTTCACCGGCAGTTCCGAAGAACGGTATGCCGACACGAACCGAGGGTCGGGGGGCGATCCATCTCCTGCCTGCAAGATCTCGGGCGGCTCATGCCATGTGGACCTGGCGAGCGACCTCCAATCCGAGGGCTATGCCTACACGCTGGGATCGGCCTCGCCGGACAACGTGCCGATGAGCGTCACGTTCGAAGTGGACGCGATCGATTTCCTGATCGGCGAGCCGGTGGTGCCGGACGGCGCTGCCGTGTCGCTGGCCCTGCTGTCCGCGGTGACTTCGCCGGTGACTTCTCCGACCGCCTCGTGACGTTCTCCGGCGGCCGTGGTCCCGTTCCCCGCGGCCCCACGCGCCGGCCCCGACGCGCCGGCTCCGAGGCGTTGGCTCCGAGCCCCAAATAGGACATATGCAAATGGGGGTAGCGCGGGACCAGATAGGAGAGCGGCGATTGGGGCTGTGGTGTCCAATACACGGTCCTGAGGCCGCTCCTTGAGCGTGGTCGGCCGGGTCTTCGGGGTCGTGCCCCGTCGGACGTCGGCCTTCAGGAAGGCGCAACCTGGACTCGTGCTATCCGGGTTTGCATATGTCCAGAATCCCGCGCGGCCGATGGATCGCGGCAGCTCGCCGCGGCCACCCCGATCTCGACGCCGCATGGACGGTCGGACCACGACCAGTAGCGGCGCGTTCCGGCGATGCCTCGACTCGAGGAAACGTGATCGGCGACTCCACGCGCACGCGCGTCGCGCTCCGGCACCGCAACCCGCGGCGTCGTGTTTGACACGCGCCCGGCCAACCCCCTAGACTCCCGCCACATTCCCAATACGGGCTGTGATCGGGACGAGTACCTCCCGGCGCCGGCATAGAGAACCAGCGGTTGGTGCAAGCTGGGGCGGCGACGAGAGCGAATGGACCCGTGAGCCTCCGGACCAAACCGCGAGCTTCCAGGGCTCGCCAGTAGGCTCCGGCGCAGAGCGCCAGCGATAAAGGGCAGCACCGATTCAGGAGTCGAGGCTTGGCCTCCATCATCGCGAAGCGATGATCAAAGTCAACGCGAAGCGTTGACTCCCCGTCGGCCAGAGTGCGGCATCGCCGAATGTGGGTGGCACCGCGGAAGGATCGACCTTTCGTCCCTGGACGAAAGGTCGTCGTGATTCCTGCCTGACGAGCCTGCCCGGGGAAGACCTTTCGTCTTGACGAAAGGTCTTTTGATTCCCCGCCGGGCGGGGCCAATCGCCGGGACCCGTGAGGGGGCCCGACGCCTGGCACCGGGACGCGGACAGGGGGCGGTGGCACACGACCGACCTCGCGGTCGGTGACCGGCCTTCGGGCCGGTATAGAAAGGCGACAGGCGATACCGATGGCACCAACCGATCCGCTCAGTCTTCGCGAGGTCCGGCAGTTGTCGGGCTCGGCCGACACGATCCTGCTGACGGCCACTCGCAACGCCGACCTCGAGACGCCGATCGGCGCCTTCATGCGCTTCGACGATGGAGGTCCGGCTTTCCTGCTCGAGTCCGTCGAGGGCGGCGAGCGACTCGGCCGCTACTCGTTCCTGGGCGCCGGCCCGCGGCGCCTGCTTACGGTCCGCGATGGGGCGGCCACGATCCAATCGCGGCCGGTAGGGGTCACGGAGTTCAGCCCCGACCTTCCAAGCGAGACGTTCGCGGCCCCGGATCCACTCACGGCCCTGCGCCACTTCCTGCCGAAGCGCCGCATCCTCCCCTCGGCCGGCATTCCGAGATTCCCGGGCGGCGCGGTCGGGGCGCTCAGCTACGACGCGGTTTCCATCTTCGAGCCGACGGTGCCGCTGCCGGCAAGAGATCCCACCGGCGTTCCCATGGCCGCGTTCCAGGAAGCCGATCTGGTTCTGGTCTTCGATCACCTGACCCACACGCTCTCCGCGGTCGCGTCGCTCCACACCGAAGCGCCCGACATCGAGGGCCGATACGCCATCGCCGAACGGGCCATCTTCGAGGCCCTGGAACGGACCGCTCGACCGACCGAGATCGAGCTGGCCGGCCTGACTCGGCGCCGGCGCGCCACGGCGCAGACGACGGAAAAGGCGGACATGGCGGCGACCGGCGAAGGTCCGGCCGCCGGCAACCTGGCGGCCGGCGCTCGCTCGAACGGATCTGCCGGGCCGGACGGACGGGCTGTCTCCGCCGCCGGCGCCGCGGTCGATTCCGATGGGGTCGCCCGTGTGGCCGGTCTGGAACCGGTCGAGGTCAGCCTGGAGCGCGGCCAGTACGAGGCGGCCGTCCGCTTCGCCAAGGAGAACATCGCCGCGGGCGAGGCGATCCAGATCGTCATGGCCCGTCGTCAGACGTTCGAGCGGCCGGTCATGGGCGGGCAAGATGGCCTGCCGAGCCGGCCCCTCGATGCGGTAGCGCTGTACAGGTCGCTGCGCCGCATCAACCCGAGTCCGTACCTGTTCTTCGTGCGTATGCCCGACTTCTCCGTCGTCGGGGCGAGTCCGGAGCTGCTGGTGCGGGTCGAGGGCGATCGCGTGACCACTCACCCGATCGCCGGTACGAGGCCTCGCGGCGCCAACCCAACCGAAGACGACGCCCTGGCCTACAGCCTGCAGCGAGATCCCAAGGAGCGAGCCGAGCACGTGATGCTCGTCGATCTGGGCCGCAACGACCTGGGCCGGGTGGCCCGCGCCGGGACGGTTGCCGTCACCAGGTACATGGAGGTCGAGCGCTACAGCCACGTTCTCCATCTGGTGAGCAACGTCGAGGCTCGATTGAAGCCCGACTGCGACGCCCTCGATGCGCTGCGCAGCATCTTCCCGGCCGGGACGCTCTCGGGCGCGCCGAAGGTCCGGGCGATGCAGCTCATCGCCGAAGCGGAAGGTGAGCGGCGCGGACTCTACGGAGGGGCCGTGGGCTACCTGGGCTACGACGGCAATCTCGACACGGCCATCACGATCCGCTCCGCCGTCCTGACCGACGACCGGATCCATCTCACCGTCGGCGCGGGCATCGTCGCCGGCTCCGTTCCGGAGCGCGAGTTCGAGGAGACGGAGCACAAGGCTGGGGCCGTGAAGCGGGCCATCGAGCAGGCCATCGCAGAAGCGGGCGATAGGTCCGGAAGAGGCCCGGGCGACGCGGCCGGCGCTGGCGACCCGGCCGGCCCGGGGAGTGGCTCAGCAACGCCCCGTGGCGCCGCCACTCCCGTCACGACCACCGCGCGGGCCGACGCTCGCGTTTCGGCATAGGAGGCGTCCCCATGCTTCTCATGATTGACAATTACGACTCGTTTACGTTCAACCTCGTGCAGGCGCTCGAAGCAGCCGGAGCCGAGGTCCGGGTGCTGCGCAACGACGCCATCGATCGGGCCGGCCTCGAGGCCCTGGCAGCAGATCCCGCCGCACAGCTGCGTGGCATCGTCGTCTCGCCCGGGCCCGGCGACCCCGACTCTGCCGGCGTTTCGATGGATGCGATCCGGGTCGCCGTGGAGCGCAAGATCCCGCTCCTGGGCGTGTGCCTGGGCATGCAGTCCATGGCCCAGGCCTTTGGGGCCACGATCGGGCGGGCGCCCACTCTTGTCCACGGCGAGGCCTCGGAGATCGCCCACGATGGCCAGGGGCTCCTGACCGGCATCCCGTCGCCGTTCTCGGCGGCTCGCTACCACTCCCTGAGCGTGGTCCCGGAGACGCTGCCTCCGGACTTCGTGATCACGGCCCGGACCGTTGCGGACGGCGTGGTCATGGGTATCCGGCACCTGCATGCACCCGTAGAGGGCGTGCAGTTCCACCCCGAATCGGTTCTCACGCCCGAGGGTCCGCACCTGCTCGCCAACTTCCTGAGGTTGTGCGCCGAGGGTGACGGCATCCTGCTCGACCAGGTGTCCGGCTCCTTTGCTCTGGCCGGGTTCGGGCAAGGGACCCCAATCGAGCCGGTTACGGGCATGGCCATGGCCGCGCCCGCGACCGCCACGCCGCCGCAGACAGACCACACACAGCAGCCGGCCGCCGCAGGCCGCGTGGAGGTACTTCGATGAGTGACAAGGTCAGAGCGGCTCTGGCCGCCATCGTCGAGGGCAGGACGCTCTCGATCGACGATGCCCGAGAGGCCATGGGATCGGTCATGGACGGCGAAGCCACGCCGTCACAGCTCGCGGCATTGCTCGTGGCCCTGCGGATGCGTGGCGAGACGGTCGAAGAGCTGGCCGGGTTCGCGTCGGCGATGCGAGCGCGCGTCTTGCCGGTAGTCGCCCCCGAAGGTGCCATCGACACGTGCGGCACCGGCGGCGATCACAGCGGCACCTTCAACATCTCGACGGCCGCGGCCATTGTCGTTGCCGCCGCCGGAGTGCCGGTCGCCAAGCACGGGAACCGGGCAATGACCTCCGCCTGCGGCTCGGCCGACGTCCTGGAGGCGCTCGGGGTCGCAACGGACCTCGGCCCCGAGGAAGCGGCCGACGCTCTGCGCGACCAGGGCTTCGCCTTCCTGTTCGCCATGGCCTATCACCCGGCCATGAAGCATGCCGGCCCAACGCGTCGTGAGATCGGCGTCCGGACCGCCTTCAACCTGCTCGGACCCGTGACCAACCCGGCCGGCGCGCGGCGCCAGGTCATCGGTGTCGGCGATCCGTCCGTGGCGCCGCGCCTGGCCGAAGTGCTTCGGCTGTTGGGTACGCAGCGAGCCTTGATCGTGCACGGAGCAGGGATCGACGAGCTGCCGCTCGACGGCACGGGAGTGTTGTATGACGTCAGCCCGTCCGGCGTGAAACGGCGAGCGGTGGTGGCGTCGGGAATGGGCCTCACGGCAGCGCCGATCGCGGCGCTGGCCGGCGGTTCGCCCGCGCTCAACGCCTCGTACATCGAAGGAGTGCTGGCCGGCGAGTCGGGACCGCGCCGCGACGTGGTCCTGCTCAATGCCGCAGCCGCGCTGCTGGTGGCCGACCGGGTCTCGACCCTGGCCGCGGGCATTCCGCTCGCCGCGGCCACGATCGATTCGGGCGCCGCCACCGCGCTACTGGCGCGGCTTCGAGCTGCCAAGACGGCTCGCGACGCGGCCCGGGCCGAATCGGCGCGGGCCATGGAGGCGACGCCGGCATGACGACCGTTGCGAACAGGGGGCGCGGCCGCTCAGCCCACGCGGCCGCCCTGGCGTCGAGCCGGGTCGCGCCGTTCACCGCTCACCCGGCCCGCGCCGGGGTGGTGGCGGAGATCGCGGAGCGGCGCCGGGCCGACGTCGAGCGCGAGCTGGGGTCGCGGACTTACCGCGATCTTGCCGGCGAGGCGGCTGAGGTATCGGCCACTCCCGGAGCCGCGCCTCGTCCGATCGCCGAGCGATTGGCGGCGCCGGGCCTGCATCTCATCGCCGAGGTCAAGCGCCGCTCCCCGTCAGCCGGGGCAATCGCCCCCGACGCCGAGTCAACCGCGGGCGGGTCCACGGTTGACTTTGCGGTCGCACTCGCCCGAGCGTACGAGGCCGGCGGCGCGAGCGCCATCTCCGTCCTGTGCGAGCCGCACTGGTTCGGCGGCTCCGTGGCCGACCTGCGCGCAGTCAGGGCCGCGGTCACGGTGCCCGTCCTGGCCAAGGAGTTCGTGGTCGACGAGCGTCAGCTCCCCATCCTGCGCTCCGCCGGCGCCGACATGGTCCTGCTCATCGCGTCGATCCTGCCGGGCAGAAGGCTGGCCCGGTTCGTCGAGCTGGCCCGCGAACTCGGTCTCGAACCACTCGTGGAAGCCCACGACCAGCGCGAGCTTGAAGCGGCCCTGGCGACCGACGCTCGCCTGATCGGGCTGAACAACCGGAACCTGCGCACGCTCAAGGTCGACCCTGAGCTCTGCCTCAGGCTGCGACGGCTCGTGCCGGATGACCGACTCGTGGTCGGAGAGTCGGGCGTCGGCGAGCCGAGAACCCTTGTCGGATGGCGGGCGGTCGGGCTCGACGCTGCCCTCATCGGCGAGGCTCTGATGCGTTCGGCCCAAACGGAGGGCTCGCCCTCGGTCCCGGCCGCGGCGGTTCGTGCCTTCGTGGCCGCCGGTTCCGTGCCACGCGACGTGGCTGCGGAGGCTCGACTGCCGCTGGTCAAGATATGCGGCGTGGCCGACTCGGAGGGGGTGCTGGCCGCGCTCCGCTCCGGTGTGGACGCCATCGGCATCAACCTGGTGCCGGGCACGCCGCGGGCCGTGACCCTGGCCGAGGCCACGTACCTGGCCGCTCTTGCCCGCGACGCCTCGCCCGCCGGAAGGCGGCCGCGGATCGTGGCCGTCTTCGCCGATGCCTCGATCGCGGCGATCGACGCCGCCATCGCGGCCTTCGATCCCGACGCGGTGCAGCTCTCCGGCGACGAGCCCGCTTCCGCGATCGCCGAGATCCGTCGCCCCGTCTGGAAGGTGCTGCATCTACCCGCGTCGGAAGAGGCTGTGGCGCCACTTGCGGTTGCGACGGCAACCGCCAAAGCGACGCCCAAAGCGACGCGGCAGGGTCGCTCGGCGTCGCTCGCTGCCGCGGGTCCCACCCGCGGCGTTGCGTCGCTACCAGCATCCTCCGGTTCAATCGCCGCCTCCGCTATCGAGGCAGGCAAGACGTACCTCGCAGCCGGCACCCAAAGGCTCATTCTCGACACCGCCGGAGGCCCGTTCCCCGGAGGGACCGGCCGGCAGATCGCCCGCCGGATCGCGGCCGCCGTGGCGCGGGAGATCCCGATCATCCTCGCCGGGGGCCTGGACGCGTCCAACGTCGGGCAGGCCGTCCTGGATGTTCCGGCGGTGGGAGTCGACGTCGCCTCGGGCGTGGAGATCCACCCGTCCACGGCCTCGCCGAGCGCGGCTTCGGCAACGGCTCGGGCAACGGCGGCAGCCGGTTCGCACCCCCGCAAGGATCCGCTCCGGGTCGCGCTCTTCGCCAAGCGGGCTCGGGCGGCGCGCTTCGATCGGCCTCACATCCGACCCCGGCCCACTCCGGTTCCGGAGCCTGTACTCGAACCCGACGAGCACGGCAAGTGGGGCCTCGACCGGGACTTCGGCGGCCGGTACGTGCCGGAGACGCTGGTCGCGGCGCTGGATCAGCTGGAGCGGGCCTGGAGCGAGACGCGCCACGACCCGCGCTTCTGGGCCGAGCTGCGTGAGCTGCAATTCCACTACGGCGGCCGTCCGACGCCGATCTATCGGGCCGACAGGCTCGGAGCGGAGATCCTCGATGCGGCGCGGAATCTGGTAGCGACGGGCGAGATCGCCGGCGCTTCACAGGATCTCCTGCCCGATCGAATCCGGCTCTACCTCAAGCGCGAGGACCTGAACCACACCGGCGCCCACAAGCTCAACAACGCCCTGGGCCAGGTTCTGCTCTCGAGGCGCCTCGGCAAGAGTCGTGTCATCGCCGAAACGGGCGCCGGCATGCACGGGGTTGCCACGGCCACCGCCTGCGCCCTGCTCGAGATTCCATGCGTCGTCCACATGGGCGTCGAGGACATCCGCCGCCAGGCCCCGAATGTGCTCCGCATGGAGGCTCTTGGCGCTGAGGTCCGGCCGGTCCACGGCGGCTCGGGCACCCTCAAGGACGCGGTCAGCGAGGCACTGCGCGACTGGGTTACCAACGTCGAGACTTCGCACTACTGCCTGGGCTCGACGATGGGACCGCACCCGTATCCGATGATCGTGCGCGACTTCCAGCGCGTCATCGGCGACGAGGCGGATGCCCAGCTGATGGCGACCGAAGGACGGCTGCCCGACATGGCAATCGCCTGCGTCGGAGGCGGCTCCAACGCCCTCGGACTGCTCAGCCGATTCATCGGCGAGCCGAGTGTTCGGCTCGCCGTAGCGGAAGCGGCGGGGGAGGGGATCGACACCGGCCATCACGCCGCCGCTCTGCTGGGGGGAACGCCCGGCATCCTGCACGGCTCGCGCTCATACATGCTTCAGGACGCCGATGGCCAGGTCATCGAGGCGGTCTCGATATCGGCCGGGCTCGACTACCCGGGCATCGGACCGCAGCTGGCGGCGCTGATGCAGGCGGGGCGGCTGACCGTCTCGTCCGCGACCGACTCGGAAGCCGTGGCCGCGCTTCGGCAGGTGGCCCGCACGGAAGGCATCCTCGCGGCAGTGGAGTCGGCCCACGCCGTCGCGGCGCTGCCGAACGTGCTGGCTCGGATGGCAGTGGCTTCGGGGAGTGGCCCGACCGCGCGCCAGAGAGTGGCCGGGGCCGCGTCTGCCGACGCCGACGCCCGCCAGAGAGTGGCCGGGGCCGCGTCTGCCGACGCCGACGCCCGCCAGAGAGTGGCCGGGGCCGCGTCTGCCGACGCCGAC
>Ga0182011_10001173_pt1 | contig 23144 bp, 17 predicted proteins | sample 711E1DmetaG_FD_120481 | JGI IMG/M metagenome (GOLD analysis project Ga0182011, IMG submission 120481) | Permafrost microbial communities from Stordalen Mire, Sweden - 711E1D metaG | ecosystem: Environmental > Terrestrial > Soil > Wetlands > Permafrost | place: Sweden: Stordalen | collected...
AAAGCCCAACCTTCGTAAACTGTCATTTACCGAATCCGCGATATGGAGACGTGACAGCCCGACCTGGTTGGCTCCCGGTCCCATTCTTCCCCTGACCTTTGTCGCTACGAAAACCTGCTGACGATTGATGCCGAGGTCCTTCAGTGACTTCCCGAATAGGGTCTCTGCCATTCCTTCGGAATACACATTGGCAGTATCGAAGAAATTGATCCCGCTGTCGATCGCTATTTTAATGAGTTTGTTGATCTCATCCTGCGGAAGCCTTCCGATGGCTTCCCAAAATCCTTTACCTCCGAAGGTCATCGTTCCCATGCAGATTTCCGAAACGAGGACCCCGGTTTTTCCAAGCTTGTTGTATTTCATCGCGATTGGTTTTGCAGTTTCAATACAAAAATACAGTTGAAAAATGTGATTCAAGTAAAACCTGGAAAATAAATCCACACTGAAATCCAATCGCCGTAGGCGATTCAATCTTGTAGAAACGTTGCAGTCCGGATATTACCGGAACCTTGTAGAGGTTCCATTTCAATACGTCCCAATTTATAATACTCCGTCCAGTCCCTGCGACCCGATATAAACCGCCCCGATCCCGCTTAAATGATACGCAACACGAAGCGCTTCTGCTATTTCTTCCTTCGTTGCCCCGGCAAGAACGGCCTGCTTAGCCAGGAAATGCACCCCCGCAATGGCGCCGTGTGCCGCATCGAATGCCATTGCCATGAGGTACTTGAATTTTTTTGGTAATGCCCCGTCAGCATAAACCAGTTCATTGGTCTTTTTGATATGATCCATAAATAGGGGATCAATTTCACAGATTGATTTTAAGGGGTTTTCTGCCATGGTGTTGGTATAAATGGATTAATTTTTTGTTCCCCCAAAATTAGCAAGAATATAATTGAGTGCACTTTAGCCGGTCGTAAGGAAAAAAATCGTAATTTTGCCGGCTCAAATTTTTTTACATGCCATTAACCAAACTCAGAAATATCGGTATCGCCGCACACATCGACGCAGGCAAGACGACCGTAACCGAACGTATCCTTTTTTTTACCGGGACAACCCGTAAAATGGGGGAAGTGCATGACGGACAGGCCACCATGGACTTCATGAAGCAGGAACAGGAAAGGGGGATCACCATCGCTTCAGCCGCCATCTCCTGCACCTGGAAAGGATCGGAGATCAACCTCATCGATACCCCGGGACATGTGGATTTCACGGTTGAAGTTGAACGGTCACTCCGCGTGATCGACGGAATGATCGCCGTGTTTTGTGCCGTGGGAGGCGTCGAACCTCAAAGTGAAACCGTCTGGAACCAGGCCGACCGTTACCGGGTTCCCCGTATCGCCTTCATCAATAAAATTGACCGCACCGGAGCCGATTTCATGCAGGTCGTCAACCAGATGAACAAATACCTCGATGCCAACGCTGTCCCGTTTCAGTTGCCCATCGGGAATGAAGAAAAATTCACCGGGATCATCGACCTGATAGAGCGGAAAGCATACGTGTTCGACGACTTTGAACAAGTTGAAACCGAAATACCGGAAGAACTTCGCGCAAAAAGTGAAGAAGCACGTATCTGGCTGGTCGAGAAAATCGCAGAATTCAATGATGAGGTCATGGCACTTTTCTTTGATGAAAAGGAAATTCCAACCCCACTCCTGAAAAAAGCCGCACGGGAAGCAACCCTTAAAATGCTGATCACTCCTGTGTTTTGCGGGGCTGCATACAAAAATAAAGGCGTTCAGCTGTTGCTCGATTCCGTGATCGATTACCTGCCTTCCCCGATCGATGTGGGAGCCGTTTTTGGTATCGACGTGGATGATCCTGAAAAATCCCATGCGAGGATCCCTTCTGCAAAAGAACCATTCTCTGCACTCGCTTTCAAACTCATTCATGATCCTTATGTAGGCCAGCAAACATTTACCCGCGTGTTTTCAGGAACACTGCGCAGCGGTATGCAGATCCTTAATTCCACCAAAGGAAAACATGAACGCATCGGCAGGATTTTAAAGATCTATGCAAAAGACAGGGAAGAAGTCGCCGAGGCAGGTCCCGGAGATATTGTTGCACTGATCGGTCTTAAATTTACAAAAACCGGCGACACCCTCTGCGACAGCGATCATCCCCTTTTCCTCGAAAATATCTTTATCCCTCCTTCTGTAATTGAAATGAAAATTACGCCTGCCAAAAGGAATGAACAGGAAAAACTTTTTGAAGCGCTCACTAAGCTGATGAATGAAGATCCTTCTTTCAATGTCAGGTTTGATGATGAAACCGAAGAAAGCGTTATTTCCGGTATGGGAGAACTCCACCTGGAAATCATTCTCGACCGGCTGAAACATGAATTCAAGGTCGATGCCATCGTCGGAGAACCTGCCGTCGCATTCCGGGAAACGATCACCACAGAAAAAGAATGTTCATACAAGCATTCCAAGCAAACCGGCGGCAAAGGACAATTTGCCCATACCGTCATGCGCATCGAACCCAATGAGGGGAAAGGATATGAGTTTGTGGATAAGGTCAAGGGCGGAAACATACCCGCCGAGTTTATTCAATCGGTGAACAAAGGGATCAAAAAAACGCTGGAAAGAGGCATCCTTGCGGGTTCACCCGTTGTAGACGTCAAAGTGATCCTGCTCGACGGCAGTCATCACCCGGTCGATTCTTCCGATATGGCATTCCAGACCTGTGCCTCCATCTGCTTCAAGGAAGGATTCATGAAAGCCAATCCCATCCTCCTGGAACCCATGATGAAGATTGAAGTCAACACCCCGGATGAATACATAGGGGAAGTCTCCGGCAACCTGAACCGCCGCCGCGGGAAGATCGAAGCCATGCGCAGATACCGCAAAGGAGCCCAGAAAATCAACGGCTTCGTTCCGCTGAAGGAAATGTTCGGGTATTCCACACAACTCAGGAACATATCCAGCGGAAGGGCAAACTACTCCATGGAATTTTATAAATATATGCCCTTACCAAAGGGAATTCAGGAAGAAATCCTGAAAGAGATAGAAACGAAAAAACGGGAGGAAAAAAAATAATAAGAAATCCGGGACAGTTGATCTGAATACCGGGAATCTTCAATACATTTCGTATGCATACCCGTTTGTGGACCCGGAATTTTACGCTGCTGACCTTTTCCAACTTCCTGATGTGCAGCGCTTACTATTCGCTGATCTCCACCTTGCCGGTTTATATCTCTTCCGAACTGCATGCCGCCAAGAGCATCGTCGGGCTGGTCATGGCTTCCTACCTTGTCTCCTCTGTGATCATCCGCCCGTTTTGTGGCTATTCGCTGGATCGCTTTGGCAGGAAAACCATTTTTATCGCCGGACTCATCCTGTATGCACTCGTATTCAATACGTACCTTCTGGCCTGGACCATTCCGGCAATGATCCTCGTGCGCTTCACCCACGGACTTACCTGGGGCGTCACCACCACTTCCAATTCCACGGTGGCGATCGATATTATTCCTTTCGAAAAAAGAGGGCAGGGGATCGGTTATTTCGGGATCTCCACAACCCTGGGAATGGTCATGGGACCTGTCATCGGCTCCTATGTTTTCCAGTTCGGAGGATATTCAACCATGTTCCTGGCCGGTTTCGGGTTGGGGCTTATCAGCGCCTTGCTCGCTGCTTTCGTAAAATATCCCCGGTTTAGTCCATCTCAGTTATCCCAGCCCTTTGGGATGAAGCAGCTTTTTGAACCAAGATCCATCCTGCTCTCCCTGAACCTGTTCATCATCATGATCACCTATGGTGGACTGCTCTCCTTCATTGCTCTTTATGGAAAGGAGATCGGGATCCACCATGCAGCAGGTTTCTTCCTGGTCTATGCCATCGGAATTATTTCGGCCCGCTTTTCTTCCGGAAAGGTATTTGATAAAAATGGTCCGAAAAAAATACTGGTACCCTGTCTTTTAATGCTCGTCCTGGGTTTCCCGGTCCTTGCCCTGGTGAGGAATCCCATCGGGTTTTATGGAGCCGCTATTATTCTTGGCTTTGGTAACGGGGTCGTTTTTCCAACCTTCCAGGCCATGACAAATAACATGGTATCCCAGAACCGGAGAGGAGCCGCCAATTCCACGCTGTTTACCGCGGTCGACCTGGGTATGGGGATCGGAATGATCATCGTGGGAGGAATATCCCAGCAATTTTCAATTTCAGCGGCATTCATGACCTGTTCCGTCATCGCTGCCCTCGCGCTTGCATTCTTCCTGGCCTGGTCGGCTGCACATTACCGGAAATATATGGGGAAAGCGGAAGCCATGTAATTAATCCCAAACGCCTGAAACAAAAATCGTCAATCCTCCGTTACATTCCTTCCCCGGGTCATTTTCCCCCAGGTATCCTTAACTTTGTGACTTGTTAGATTGATCATACATGGAAGCTGCAACAAAAACAAACGTTCCCAACCAGGATTTGCAGCAACTCCTTTCAACGGGTTTACTCACTGGGACAGAAGATACACTTCAAAAGGCATTCAACTTTGCCTCCAATTTTTATCAGGAAGAAAAAAAACAGGGATCCATTACGGATCAGCTTGAAATTGCCATGATCCTGGTGACGGAATTAAATCTTTCAGCCGAACCGGTACTCGCCATCCTTCTGAGGGACCTCAATAAACAGGAGATTCTGAGCAAAAAGATTGAAACGGATTTCGGGAAGCCGGTACTTGAACTCATCCGGGGGCTCGACAGGATAGACCAGCTTGAAACCGCCAAATATACCTCAAACACTGAAAATTTCATCAAGCTCCTCCTGACCATCTCTGAAGATATCCGTGTGATCCTGATTTCACTGGGTTTGCAACTTTATAAAATGAGGCATATCCGGAATTATTCCCCGGAGGATCAACAGCAGATTACCGGCGAAATATCACTGCTGTATATTCCGCTTGCCCACCGGATCGGCCTCTACAGGGTAAAAACGGAACTGGAAGATCTTGTCATGCGATTCATGGAGCCTGTGATCTATGAACAGATCGAGCAGAAAATAAAAGACACACAGGAAGACCGTAACCGCTATACCGCCGAATTCATCAGGCCGATCAGTGAACGGCTCAAAGAAAACGGGTTCGTCTGTGAGATCAAGAGCCGGGTAAAATCGATTCCTTCCATCCGGAAAAAAATACAGGTTCAGAAAGTGGAGTTTGAAAAGGTTTACGACCTGTTTGCCATCCGGATCATCATTGAAAACAGCCTCGAAAATGAAAAGTCCGACTGCTGGAAAGTATATTCACTGGTCACGGATATTTATACCCCGAACCCACGGCGACTGCGCGACTGGATCTCCTTTCCCAAAACGTCAGGCTATGAATCACTGCACACCACGGTGATAGGTCCGGAAGGAAAATGGGTGGAGGTGCAGATCCGGACCCTGCGGATGGACGAAATTGCAGAAAAAAGTTTCGCGGCTCACTGGAAATATAAAACAGAAGGGAAAGGCGGTGACCAGACGGATTTTTATTCTACCATCCGGGATTTATTGGAGAAACCCGGAGAAACCGCTCCGGAAAAAACCGTCAGCCGGGAAAAACGGGAATTATACCGGGATGAGATCTTTATTTTCACCCCCAAAGGGGACCTGAAGAAACTGAAATCAGGGTATACAGTTCTTGACTTTGCTTTCGAGGTCCACACGGATGTTGGGGCAACCTGCACCGGCGCGATCGTCAATGGGGTTATGGTTCCCCTGAAACATGTCCTGAAAAATGGGGATACGGTTAAAATCCTTACGTCCAAAAACCAAAAGCCGGGACATGACTGGCTGGAATTTGTTAAAAGTCCGCGGGTACAGGCGCGCATCCGCCATGCACTCAAAATGGAATCCTATAAAGAATCGGATGCCGGCAAAGAGATCATTAAGAACAAGGTTACCCAGCTCGGGCTGGAATTCACGGATGTCATCCTCAATAAACTGGTTGATTTTTTTGACTGCGAGAATTACCTTGACCTGTACCAGCGTTTCGGCGAAGGGAAACTCGATCCCCTCAGGATCAAAAAAGCGCTGACGGAGCCTGAACAGAAAGCACAAACCGGAACCCCTGCAAAAGAAGAATCCTTCCCGGTCAAGATGTCCGAGGTGATGTCTGGCAAAAGGGACTATATCGTCATCGATAAAAAGCTGGATTCCATTCATTACCAGTTTGCCCGTTGTTGCAACCCGATCCCGGGTGACAATATTTTTGCTTTTGTGAGCATCACCCAGGGCATCAAAATACACAAAACGAATTGCCCCAATGCACACCAGCTGATCACACGTTATCCTTACCGCATACTCGAAGCACGCTGGAAAGTTGTCGAAACCGATAAAACCTTTACGGCAAATCTTAACATTACCGGGAACTTCTCCCGGGACATCGTGAGCCGGCTCAACCAGTTTATCACCAACGAACTTAAAGTCAATGTACGTTCTTCAAAAATAAAACAGCTTCCGGATAACAGCTATTCCTGTGAGATGGGTATCCTTGTGAACAGTAAGGTACACCTGGATGATATCATGAAAAGGTTGTTGAAATTGAAAGAAGTGAGTAGCGTCACCCGGACATCGGGCGATTAGGCTGTCCATCGGGCGATGGAAGGAGGATCATTGCTTCGAGAAGGTGACTTCCGAAATACACAAGTCCTGCCACTGTACACCTTCATAGACACTCCGGATGATCAACTTTACCGATTGCGTAGTGACCGGGGGGAAGGTCTTTGTCTGGGGTTCATTCAGATCATCCAGGTTGATGGAAGCCCTGGATCCGTCGGTGAATTCAAGAATTGCGGACCTGAGGCGGTTATTCAGCCTGTACATATTGCCATATCCCGGGTAATCAACCCGGTGAGCTCCGTTAAGGATAGTGAGAGTATTGATCTCTACCGGATTGGCAAAATTGATCTTTATCCAGGATAACGTCCCGTAACGGTTCGGGTAAGGGGTCCACCAGGTATCCGGGTTGCCGTCAACGACATTCTCAGGGCCAAACCTTTCCGGCCCGCTTTTAAGGAATCCCGTGGAAGAAACCGAAGCAACGACTACTTCCGCTGAAGTAGCTTCCAGTTGCGCTTTGATACTCGCCGGTTCAGATCCCTGAAGTGGTGAAGGTCCGGGTTTAGGCGGTACGACTACGGAGTCAGATCCCAGGATGGATAAGATCGAGTCGGCTGCTTTGATGTATTTCCCGGCAGGGTAGATGGATTCATACATCATCAGATCCGTGCTTTTTCCGGATCGCCGGGTCTCCTGCCACAAAGTCTCCTCGTGCATTCTTTTAGCTTCATCGGCATATTTACCATTTGGGAAATCTGCCAGGAACTTCTGGAAAGATGCTGTAGAATTATCCCTGACAGCTAATTCCCATGCATTTGTTTCTTTGTTTTTCGAAAGGATACTAACCGTGACGATGGTTCCTGCAACCAGGATCAAAAGGAGTATAAAGATCAGGATGCTTGCTTTTTCAAACCGGTGTTTCCGTTTATTGGTGATCGCCAGGATCTCTGTAAGCTTTTGCTTGTACTTCGGATTTTCGGGATACAATGCAATACATTTCTCCAGGCAGGTGACAGCTTCTTCCCGGTTTCCAAGTCTCCATTCTTCCATCCCCATTTCATATTGGGTCATTGCAAGACCCTCCCGGCTTTTATCCTTTGCTCCAAACGCTCCTGTCTTCGAAAATAATTCGAGCGCTTTATCGTATTGTTTAAAAAGGAGGCTGATATTTCCAAGGGAATAATTAATCTCTGCGAGGATGAATTTATAGGGATCCCTCAGCGGCACCACCTCTATTAATCCGGATAACTTTTCATTTAACCGGAAAACTTCCTCTTCATGGGTTCTGAGCTGGATATATGAATATGCGAGATAGAGACAACAAAGAAATAATTGTTCCTTGTCGTCGCTTTTATTGAACGGTTCCATCACCGGTTCAAGTAATTCTTCTGCTTTTGGAAAATCCTGGATCACAACTGCTTTGATACCCATATATAACCGGCTCATCGGGTCCGAGGAATCAAGACGGTATGCTTCCTCCCACGCAATCATGGCTTGTGCATCCTTACCCAGTTTAGTAAGGGACAGGGCCTTTTTTTTCAGGGCTTCTTTATGTTCCGGATCGGCCTGGCAAACCAATTCATAGTAATCCAGCGCCTGGATAAAATTGTTCCCATCCATTGCAATATCTCCAAGGGTAAGAAGAAGTGAAATATTACCCGGGTTAAATTGCAGGATCGTGGTCGCCGTCTCTATGGCATCATTATTTTTTCCTGCAAGGCATTGACTCTGGAATAATAGCTCGAGTGCAGGAATATAATTTTCCTGGATTGCCAGCGCCTTATAGCATTGCAGATTGGTTTCGTGGTAATTTTCGTGCTCCAGGAGAAACCTGGCATATTCGAGAAGAAGGTCAATGTCCAGGGGTTTGTTCCTGAGCTTTTCTTCGAACACCATCTTCCGTCCGAGGTACTTTGAGTCTTTTTCCTGTGCTGTGATAAGAAGCGTACCGCAATACCGGCAGAATGTATCCTCATCCGGGAGCGTAATCTTACACTTTTGACAGGTTTTCATCAAAAAACTCTTTTATTGATGTTGTGAAACCTCGTTTGGAACATCCCCTGCATAACTTTTAACTGTTGTTTTTCCAAAATAAAATACCGGAATAAGCAACAGAAAGTCTACCAAAACAAAATCTCAACATCTTATAAATAAAGATATTGAAGAGAAAAGTTTCTCTACAGGAATAATTCCGCATTTAAGGTTACACAAAAAATCTCTGCCAGATTGAATACAAAGATAAATATTCGTATAAGATAATCAAAATTTAAAAGTGTTTTTGATTAAAAAAAACTTAAAAATTTAAATCTTTCAGGTTTCAATACATTAATATTCAACAGCTTGAATTGAATGTCCTATGTGGAATAACATTACAGGTCAACATGATCTGTTTGATAAAATAAATGATCAACAACGACCTCCTAATTTTCCGCTGATCCCGAAACAGTTCTTTGAAGGGGTTCATAATTTTTTGGTCTTACCCAGAACCAGCCTTTTACGGTACCTCCCGTTATTTTGCTTTCCCTGTATTGGAAGAAATCATATCCTTTATTCAACACCTCCTCAAATTTATCCTTGATCTTCGGATGGCGCTGTAAAAAGGAGGTTTCCTTGTTTTTAATGATCAGGATCACCAGGCCGTTTGAATCCTTAATGCTGGCATCATGACCTTTCTTATTGTTATAGAACACATTCGTATGTGTCCACCAGGGAGAATAGGGGATCGAATTCAGGTACTCCTGCATATACTCAGGAACCGGAATTTCTTCATTGCTGATTCCGTCATAAACCTTGAATTTCTTCTGCATGACTCGACTTTTTTAAATTGAATTTACAGTTTGACCTTCTCCAGATTTGAAGTTCCAAACATAGATTTTCCCGGAAACCCTCACAAGCGAAAAATTACCTGATTTGTCAAGGGGTTTTAACGGTATTTCCGGGTATTTCTACGGTGTGAGTTGAAGAAGGACAATTATTCCAGGATGAACCGCTGGTGATAAAAGGTTGCTCCGGTATTAAACTCAATGATATACATTCCTGCAGGTATCCCTGACAGATCAAGGAACGGGGAATTCACCTGATAGAGAATGCGATGTCCTATGAGATCAAATACAGTGACCTGGAAATTGTTCATTCCTGAGGTCAAGCGCGGATTAATAACAGCGGTAGCTGATGTTATGATAGCCGGGATAATCTGTACGGTTTGATGGGAAACAGAAGAAAAGATCCCGGAAACAGGGAGGATTTTATAACTGTTGAAATATTCCTGGTTCAGCCCGTTCCTTTTATCAGCCCATACACCGTATATCGTTGAATCGCCCATGCAGGCTCCAAGAAAATCATTCCCGGTTACCGGGATGGATAACGGAGCCAGTGTCTGGCTGAGGGCCAGATTCGCTGAAAATGTGGCGCCGTGATCAAGAGAATAGGCGCCATAGATACGGTACGGGGAGAACTGTCCGGAGGTTCCATCGCGCCGGTCGCGCCAGAGCACAGCGTAAATACCGTTTGTTGAAAAGCCGCCCCAGCACATATCCTGACCGATCCCATTCCCAACCGGATCATCATTCAGGCGCGTGGTTGTGCTCCATGTTATACCGGCATCGAGCGAATAATTGCCCCAGATATCCCAGTCCCCGTTCCTCCGGTCGGTAAAAACATGGACCAGGTTATTACTGTCTGCCGGGTTGGCTGAAATGGCATAGCTGTACTGAAACAAACTGTCCCCCGGAGGTATTATGGAATTATCAGGGATTTCGGAGATGATACTCCCTGTAAATGTTTGTCCGCCGTCGTTTGATTGGATAATCACATCCCGCACATGAAGGCTCAGGGAGGGATCATACGAGAGGTAATTAACAACCAATGCCCCATTTATGGTTACACAAGGTACACCCATCGTGTTCGAAGTGGCCCCCACCGGAAGGAAATCGTCAAGGACCTTTGCGGAACTCCATGTGGTACCTCCATCACCGGATTTCACGAGATAAATATGATGGGGTGCAACGGCATCCTTGTAAGATTTGGTTACCAGGTAGATCATCCCGTGGTTGACCCCGTTACTGTTATCCATGGCAAGCCAGGGCCGGTCTATGGGTTTATCCGGTGCCGCGGAAACATCAATGGCCTGCACCGGGGTTGTCCAGGTATCCCCCCCGTCGGTCGATCGGGTAACATAAACACTTCCCGCAGACAGACTGATATTGTTGTAATCGATGTAAGCGAAGTAAAATACGCCGTTCCCGGAACAGATCAGCGTGGGATCCGCTGAAGTGAAACCACTGGAAAAATGAGGCAGATATACCGGCTCTGACCAGGTATTGCCGCTGTTGGTCGAATAGCTGATGGCAATGCTTGCGGTGGTGAAGGTGGTAAGTTTCATCCAGGCCACAACACAGTTGGCCGGATTGAGCGGGTTCACTGCCAGGCTGATCTCCCCGTTCCAGGTGAGATTCGGGTTAACGGGAATATCATTTGCAGCCAGAACTCCCCGGATGGATGAGGAAAGGAAGATAAATATGAGGATAATTCTCATAAGACAAAAATAGATAAATTATACCTCCAGGGAAATGAGCGAAAAAATAACGACAGGAACTTTTTGTAAAATCTGCTTTTTTAGAGGAGATCATTTTGCAATTTTTCGGGTGATTATACTTTATTTCTCCGCTCTCCGCAAAAAATCCAAATTCAAGTCACGAATTGGCATTTTTTGAGCAGGAAACTCATGATTTTTTACTGAACAGCTTTTCTCTTCCGCAGGGATCAATTTCCCGGACGGGGTGAACGGGCATAATTTTGTCTTGTCAAACCCAAAAAACCAAAAACCATGAAAACAATTGCAAAAACCCTCGTCGCAGTCGGCATCCTGATGCTCTCCCTGCAAATGATCGCCGCTAACGGTGGAAACCCAACGGCACAGACCTCGATCACTTATGTGGTTAAGATCAACATTCCACATCCGCACATCGGAGGTAATTACAACCTCGTATTGTATGTTGCTATGACCGATGCAAACGGAAAACCAATTGCCCCTGCTCAACGGTTCATCCCGGGAGTATTTACTTATCTCTTCTATGAAAATGGCCCTTATGTTGGTACACGCGTGGCTCACCTGGTCAACGACCCCATCGTTCCCACGAACATACCGTTCTATTGCGCTCCAGATTCAAAGACAGGCAAGTTCCTCTCCGGCAGCGCTTACTTTTTCACGCTGACACCTACAACCGCACCCATGCAGTAATTACGGGGCAACGTCTCCTGCCAAAAGCGGCCATCCCGGGTTCACCGGGATGGCCGCTTTTTCATGATTCGGTTCTGAGGGTTGTGGAAATAATTAAACCTGCTTGATTTCTTCTGTTACCGGGGTCTCAATCTTGGGAACCTTTGGAGTTTTTGGCTTCAGGATGGCATGTTTTTTCGATTTACGGGTCCTTTTTTTCTTTACGGCTTTTTTCACTTCAGCAACCATGGGTTCGGCCGCTGCAACCTGTACCTTTGGTTTTCTTCCTCTTTTCTTTCCTGTTGCAACTGGCTTGGGAGCTCTGGCTTGATTCTTCGGTTTTCTTCCCCTCTTTTTCCCCGGTTTCACAGTTCCCGTTGGGACAATTTCAGCTTGCTTCCTGAGCTTGCCCAAGGTCTGCCTTATTTTATCAATGTACGTTTCGGCTTCTTTCAGTTCATCTTCATAAAGAGCAACCAAAAGTTCAACCTCCTCCTCATTAAATTTTACTGTTTTCATCGTGTTAATATTGATTGTTAAATTCAGATTATGATTTGCCTGCCGGCAGAATTACTTTGTTTATTATGGTTTCCTAATACAGATTTTATGCAGCTAAAAACTGATTTCTATAATCAGTTAGGGTAGCGAAAATACTAAAGTTTAGAATAACAATGATTTTATTACAAAATTATTAGGGTTTTAATGGATAGCATCGGCGACGATTAAAAGATTAAAATTACCATTTCAAAATAAGTTGGGTTTAAGAAGATTTGTGGATAGACTGATTTTTAACCGGAATTAAAAGAGTCACTTTCGTCCCGGAACCTTTTTTACCGATAATGAACACCTCTCCTCCGAAAAGAATAGCCCGCTCTTTCATTCCCAGCAATCCAAGGGATTGCTGGTCGGTAAGACTGCTTTTTTTAATCCCGCAACCATTATCTTCAATCTCCAGGATGAATGAAAGACCTTTCTGCATGATGGTTACATTCACAGCGCTGGCATTGGCATGCCGCATGATATTGGTAATTGCTTCCTGGAATATGCGGAAGACTCCAACGGAATGAGCCGGGTCGAGTTTGATGTCCGGTAATTCAGAGTGAAATTTACATTCAATGCCAGTTCGCTTTGAGAATTCTTCCAGTTGCCATTCGATGGCCGGAACTAACCCTACTTCATCCAGGACCCGTGGCCGGAGGTCACTGGTGATTTTCCGCACGAGTTCAATGGTGGAATCAATGAGCGGAACCATAGCCCTGGCTATTGAAACCGCTGTAGTAATATCCGGAACCTCATCTGGCTTGTTCAATTTTTTAATGATACGGGAGGTATCGATCTTCAGGGCGGTAAGACATTGTCCAAGGTTGTCGTGCAACTCGCGGGAAATTGCAATCCGCTCTTCTTCCCGGATACTCTGAAGGTGTGCGGCAAATACTTTTAATTGTTCCTGGTATGCTTTCGTTGCTTCTTCGGCCAGCTTTTGTTCCGTGATATCTGTAAAAAATGCCAGGGTAGCCATTCCTTCGCTAAGGTTCACCTGGGTAACCGCACAATGGAAAGGGAACTGGGTGCCATCGGTACGCAATCCAATTGCCTCGTATGTGGTTTCAGTAAATAACCCTTCCTTCCGCTTTTTTATTTTTTCAAGAATGGCTTCGCGGGATTGGGGAGCGATCTGCTCGATCACGGACCGTCCATAGATGAATTCATTACTGGGTATTTTGAACAGGTCCAGGTAGGCCTGGTTGCCGTATACCGTTATGCCTTCACGGGAAATCCCGATTGCGAGGGGAGATTGTTCGATCAGGGTCCGGAAGCGCGCTTCAGAATCCCGTAATGCTTCCTCCGCAAACCGGTGTTCCTTCCTTTCGGTTGCATCCTGAAGCTCCCGTTCCACAGCAGTCGCCAATCGTGTCAGGTTATTCTTGAGAAAATAATCATGTGCTCCGGCTTTCATCATTTCCACTGCCTTGTCCTCCCCGATGGCACCTGATACAACAAGGAACGGAATATCAAAACCTGAATGATGGAGCAATTTAAGAGCCGAAGGCGCATCAAACCGGGGCATCTCGTAATCGGCAAGAATGACATCCCATTCATTGCTTCCCAGGGCGGTTATCAGCTCTTCTGCCGTTTCTACTCTTTCATAGGTCAGATCATAGCCTCCTTTTAGAAGGTAACGTGCATTTAATTCCGCGTCGGTTTCGTTGTCCTCGATCATGAGGACAAGTAATTTTCGGTTCAGCTCATTCATTTGGGAGGAGGTTCATTCAGGATCAGCCAATAAAGCCCTAATTGTGCCAGGGTATCAACAAAATGAACAAAATCAATGGGTTTCCGGATGTAACTGTTTGCCCCGAGATCATACGATGCGACCAGGTCGTCTTCTTCCTGAGAAGAAGTAAGGATGACAACGGGGATCCGTTTCGTCCTGGGATCTGAACGGATACGCGATAATACCTCATGCCCGCCGACCTTGGGCATCTTAAGATCCAGGAGGATAACCGACGGCAAATGAGAAATGTCCCGCCCGGAATAGTCGCCCGTGCCATAGAGATAGTCAAGGGCTATTTGTCCGTCTTCAGCAACCACAAGTTCGTTCAGGATGTTTTTACGCGACAGGGCACGTTTTGTCAGCTCAATATCGCTCTGATTATCCTCGACGAGGAGGATGACTTTGTCATTTGTCATACGAATCTTTTAAGGTGAAATAAAAGGTAGCTCCCTTACCGATCTCGGACAAGGCCCAGATATGACCGCCGTGACGGTGAATAATCCGTTTAACGGTGGCCAGCCCGATTCCCGTTCCCGGAAATTCAGAGGTCTTGTGCAAACGTTGAAAGGCGCCGAAAAGCTTGGACGCATAAGTCATGTCAAAACCAACCCCGTTATCCTTGATAGAATATACCGGGTTGTTCTCATTATCAATGGTACTGAAATCAATGTGGGCATTTTCTTTTGTAGAGGTGAATTTCCATGAGTTCTGGATCAGGTTCGAAAGCGCGGCTTCGAGAAGCGCAGCATCTCCCTTGACAATGATCCCGTGCTGGATCGAGAATTTCACCTTCCGGTGGGGTTCGGATTGCTGCAATTTTTTTGCGATACTCATCGCCAGGCTACTCAGGTCCACCTTGCTTTTTGACATCTCTGACCGGCTGACCCGGGAAAGCTGAAGCAGATCATCGATCAGTTGTCCCATTTTCTGCGTTTCTTCCCTGACCCGGGACAGATACCTCAACCCGTTCTCATCAAGCTTATCTTTATAATCTTCGACCAAAGCAAGGCTCCAGCCGTCGATTCCGCGCAGGGGAGCGCGGAGGTCATGCGATACGGAATAGGAAAAGGATTCAAGTTCCTTCATGGCATCTTCAAGCTGAATGGTTCGGTAATTTACCCGGCTCTCCAGCTCGGTATTCAGTTTGATGATCTCTTCCTGGGTATTCTTCATCTCGGTAATATCCTGGAATATCCCCCTGACCTTGACGACTTTGTTTTCTTCAATCACAGGAAATCCCCTCGTTCTGACCCATTTTTTTATGCCTTTCGCACTGATCAATTCCAGCTCGAGATCATAAGGCTTCCCCTGGCTTATCACTTCTTCCAGCGCTTTTGTGATTTTCTCCTTTGATTCGCCGTAATAAAAACTTGTCCCCAATTCAACATTCGTAGCCTTCGAGGGATCCAGGTCATGTATATACGCCACTTCGTCCGTCCAGGCTCCTTTCAGGGTACCGGCATCAAATTCCCATCCCCCTACTTTTGCCATCTCCCCGGTTAAGAGAAGCAGTTCGTCCTTGAGGTTAATTTCATTTTCTGCTTTCTTCATTTCGCTGATATCTTCAAATACAGCAACGAAATGTTCCCTGGCAGGGCTGAAGACGGAGATCTTAAACCATTGGTTTAACGGAGTGAAATATATTTCGAACTTATCAGGCTTGCCTGTCAGTGCCACACGGCCATACCGCTTGAAAAGCTCCGGGGATAATTCCCATACATCCGGAATAACTTCAGTCACTTTCTTCCCGGTCGGGTCTTTCATCCCGGTCAATGTTGAAAATGCCGGATTGACCATCAGGTAGATCCAGTCAACTGGCTTCCGGTTTCCGTCAAAGAGCATTTTACAGAATGCGAAGCCTTCCAGCATGTTCTCAAACAACGCACGGTACTTTCCTTCACTGCTCCTTAAGGCATCTTCCGACTGTTTTCGTGCCGAAATGTCTTCACTGATCCCGAGGAGGCCATAAACATTTCCGTCAGGGTCAAGGAGGGGGATCTTTGAAATATCGATCCAGACACGGCTTCCATCGGCCACCCCAACCAGTTTCTGAATATGGGTTTTTGCTTTCCGGCTGGTCATGACCTCCATATCCTCGGAAAGAAATACTTCTGCATCTTCTTTTTGCCACGGAAGATCAAAATCTGTTTTACCGATCAACTGTTCAGGGTTCCTGCATCCCGACATTTTTGAAAAAACTTCATTACAGCCCATGTAAATCCCATGAGTATCTTTCCAATATATTGCATGGGGAACAGAATTCAGAATATATTTTAGGATTTCTCCGCCCTGAAGAGTTTTATTGTCTTCCTTAACCGGCATGGTGTGTAAATTTTTTTCGATAAGGTGTCTCGATTTCTTGTTTTGTTTATTAGTTTTCCGAAAAATGACGGAATAAGAAAAAATAAATATCAATTCCCGTCCCGAACAGTACAAATGTATAAAATTTGTTTGCGAAAATCAACAATATATATGGCTCCCTGCAGAGATAACACAAGGAGACCGGAATACACTATTTCTGATATTTTCGCAACAACAATTTCAGATGCGCACAAAAAAAGCTGCCCTTAAGGCAGCTTTTTTTTAGGCAATCATTCTGCAGGATGATCTGGTATTGACAACCGGATCAGAATAACCCTTCAATAGACAAATAGCGTTCGCCGGTATCGTAATTAAATGTCAGTACACGCTTTCCCTGTCCGTCTTCAGCCAGTTTTTTGGCAACGGCGGCCAGTGCAGCTCCCGAGGAAATACCGATCAGCAATCCTTCTTCTTTTGCTGCCCGCTGTGCGAAGTCAAAAGCCTCTTCCTTTTCAATGGTGATGACACCGTCGAAGATCCCGGTATCGAGGATTTTCGGAACAAATCCAGGCCCGATACCCTGGATTGGATGAGGACCCGGCTGACCACCTGAAAGAACAGGTGATAGCAAAGGTTCCACGGCGAATATCTTAAGTTTCGGGAATTTTTCTTTTAAGACTTTCCCGACCCCGGTGATATGTCCGCCTGTTCCGACTCCTGTGATCAGGTAGTCAAACCCTTCAGGAAAATCATTCAGGATCTCCTTGGCCGTGGTCCGGATGTGGACCTCTACATTGGCCTGGTTTTCGAATTGTTGCGGGATCCAGGCCTTTGGATTGGAGGAAGCGATTTCATTTGCTTTAGCAATAGCGCCTTTCATCCCAAGCTCACGCGGAGTCAGTTCGAGCTCGGCACCATATGCCTTCATGATCTTTCTCCGTTCCACGGAAAACGATTCCGGCATTACCAGGATCAGCTTATATTTTTTAACCGCTGCAACCATCGCCAGTCCGATCCCTGTATTGCCTGAAGTAGGCTCAACAATGACACTATCCGGCTTCAGTACCCCTCTTTTCTCTGCATCTTCGATCATCGATAATGCGATCCTGTCCTTGATGCTGCCACCGGGGTTTGTTTTTTCCAGCTTCACCCACACCTCATTTTTATCTCCGAAAAGACGGTTTATCTTCACGTGTGGCGTGTTGCCAATGGTTTCAAGTATGTTTCGTGCTTTCATTTCAGGTTATTTTATGTTAGTTACCATTATTATTATTCTCGATTGAAATATTCCCCCTGATCCCTGTTTCATTCTTAACGAATACAACAGAATTCGGGGGAATACTATTCGTTACCCACGTATTCCCGCCAATGATGCTGTTCATCCCAATGACTGTTTTCCCGCCCAGGATCACGGCATCAGAGTAAATAACAACATTATCCTCGATCGTAGGATGCCGTTTGGTCCTGGCCAGGCTTTTTTTCACACTCAGTGCCCCCAGCGTAACTCCCTGGTATAGTTTCACGTTTTTCCCTATGATACAGGATTCGCCGATCACGATTCCGGTGCCATGATCAATGATGAACGGAGACCCGATCACGGCTCCCGGATTAATATCAATACCAGTTTTCCCATGCGCATATTCGGTCATGATCCTCGGAATGATCGGTAATTTCAGTTCGTGGAATTCATGGGCAAAACGGTAAATTGCAATGGCGAGGAATCCCGGGTAAGAAATGATGATCTCATTCATGTTGGAAGCGGCCGGATCGCCCTGGCAGATCCCCCGGGCATCTTTCCACAGCTTGTTATAGATCTTCGGAAGCTGTGCGATGAATTTTGCTGCAATCTCACGGCCATTCCCCGGATTTTCATCACCCAGAAGCGCAATTAAACTGATGATTTTTACTTTCAGGAGTTCAAGCTGGGAATGGATGTCCTCCATTGTATGAAATTCCTTGTCGGAAAAATGTGGGAAAAGAAAAGAAAGAATTTCTTTACAGAATTTTATGGTCTCTTTTTTCAACAGAGGCGACCATGTATAAGCCTGGTACTTATTCAGGACCCTCTTTGCAAAAGCATTATAGGCAGAATTCTTTTCTGTCATTTTAGTCATATTCATTAACGGAATTAAACATCCGGCTCCCCATTTCGTCCCTTATGGAAGGCGTTTAACATATTATAACGAGACAAATATAGTGAAAGACAGAGGGTTTTGCAAATAATTTATAATAAATCCAAATAAAGTTTAAACATTTTTATACATAAAATGGATCATTGACCAGCTCCGTACTTTTACTGAAAGATCACCCTGCAGGAAAAATTTTCGTAATTTTGTAGCCTTAAACAGTACTAAAAAATTTAATGAAGGTTTTACTTATTGCGCCTTGCGCGGTTCAGGAACAGCGACCTGACACGATGGACATCCCTCAGTTAACCCTTTCCCTGATCGCTGCGCTCACCCCACCCGAACACGAAATACAAATTGTGGAAGAGGTTTTTGGTGAGAAAGTAAATTTCGATGGCGATTATGATGTCATTGGTATTTCCATCATGACCCAAACCTCCATCAGGGGTTACCAGATCGCAAATGAATTCAAGAAACGGGGTAAAATTGTTGTCTTTGGAGGGATCCATGCCACGGCGATGCCGGAAGAAGCCATCCGGTTTGGCAATGCAGTGGTAATCGGCGAGGCGGAAGGACTCTGGGAAATCGTGCTGGAGGATATCCGGCAACACCGGTTGAAATCCTACTACCAGCTGGAACAATTACCCGACCTGCAAAATCATGTGGCCCCCAGAAGGGATCTGATCAAATGCTCTTCCGGAAAATTTTCCATAGCGCCTATCGAAACCACGCGCGGCTGTCCGTATAATTGTGATTTTTGCACGGTATCAAGGTTCTTCGGAACCCGCCAGCGGCACAAGCCTATCCGCGACATCCTTGCCGACATCGACTCGTGTAAGGAAAAAAACCTGTTCTTCCTCGACGACAACATTACCGGTGATAAACGCTATGCAAAGGAGCTATTCAGGGAGATGATCTCCCGGAAAAAAGTATGGGTCGGGCAGGCTTCCATACAAGTTGCAAATGACCCGGAACTCGTCAAACTTGCGTACCAATCGGGATGCAGGGCACTGCTTATCGGCTTCGAATCCATGTCGGACTCGGGAATCAGCCAATACCGTAAGACCTTAAAGACGATAAATGAAAACATCCTGGCGGTAAAAAAGCTGCAGGATAACGGGATCATGACGATGGCCTCGCTCATCTTTGGTCTCGATTCCGATACTTCCGAAGTATTTGATGTGGCCCATGATTTCCTCACCCGTTCGAAAGTAGCTTTCTTCCAGGCCTGTGTGATGACGCCTTACCCCGGGACCCCGGTTTTCAATAAATTACAATCCCAGGGACGTATCCTCACAGACGACTGGAGTAAATTCAATGCCTCCAAAGTAATCATCAGACCTGAAAACATTTCCCCCGAAGCATTACTGGACGGATATAACAAGATTAAATGGCACTTTTATTCCAATTTATCCATCCTGAAGCGGTCTTACCCCAATATTAAAATCGGTTTTTTTGAAGCCTTGCTATACCTGACCTTGAATAAAGGATACCAGAAAAGCAACAATCCTTCTTCTTTTTCGCAGGTATATCAGAACAACCCGGACAATCCGGTGGATTTCAACGTGGGGAAATACGTGCTCCCGTTGCAGCTATAATATCCGGGGCGATAACTGAGCATTTGCAGATCATACAATGCAGTCTCTGGCCATACCAAAAGGCCAACCTTGTTGAAATAATGTCAATTACAAAAATTCCCTTATATTTGTATGAGTTTATAAATGCTAAATTTATCAGCAGCATTGAACTGACCGGGAAGGACGAAAACCGGAAAAAGAGTAGTCAGAATTAATACCTCAGATTATGCACCTATTAGTTATTTCATTGCTATCTATTCTTGCAGGTACCTTGTTACTTGCAAAATTCAGAAAAGATCTGGCCGGCAAATTCTTTGTCTTTATCTCCTGGTTCTTCATTGTAACAGGATTCGTTCTTTTCATCGGGTTTATTGGAGGCGGCATCTGCAGGATGACCCACCATGGTTTCCCTGGTCAGCCCAATTGCCGGCATGAGATGATGATGAAAGAATGTGATCACGGGATGCAGCCCGGTTTGGGTTGTCCTAAGGACATGGAACACGGAATGTGCGGCAAAATGCGCTGCTGTATGCCACACGACAGTTTGATGAAATGCTGTACAAAGCACATGGTCCTCGATTCTGCTAAAATGCCGGTGCAGAAGAAATAAGCCTGTAAGAAGGTTTTTATCAGGCTATTCCCGAAATCGAATAATCGGTTATTCGATTGTTCAACAAACAATCCCTTACTGCTTAACTAACTTCACTCCGAGGTTCAGGGGCTTGCCCTTTTCAGTGGTATTGCTGGCGACAGGGACGAAGGGTTCTCCACCACAAGGTATAGGTCTTGCAGGATCCAAATCAGCATAAGTGATGAAAGATAATTTTGACGATTGTTCTTGTGCATCCCAGAAGGATACTTTCCGGGATGTAATAATAAAGGGCATCATTTGGTAAATTAGATTTAATTATTCATTATTTTTGGGTTTAATTACAAATTAACCAAAGTGTTCGGGATGTAAATTCTTGCCAGAAATGAAAACAAAACTGTTTATCATATTGGCATTAATCCTATTGTCATCGGGCAGAATTTGCCATTCACAGAATTATTTTGTAAATACTTATGGATTGGATGCAGATCCGTGCTTGTCAATTGTCTGTTCCGACAGTTGCTTCTTTTCGGTAGCCTCCAATACGGTCAGCAGCTTGCTGGCCTTCAGGACCGATCCAACCGGAAATCTCCTCTGGTCCAGGCAGATCAGTATTCCAAATGCCACTTCCTTACTACTGAACGATATTGCACAGGCTGCAGATGGAGGCTATCTTATCCTGGCATACGCCCAGATTTCAGGACCTGTTTATTCCTACCAGACTGTCATTAAACTGGATCAGGCGGGAAATTTTCTATGGACCCGCAGTTATACTTCTATAAGCAGCAATGTAGCCTGGAGCATCATTAAAAACAATGATAATGGTTTCATGTTCGTGGGTGGCGGATGTAACGGGAATAATTATGTCTTTAAATGCAATTCACACGGGGCAATCGTCTGGCAAAAACAATTTACCGCCGCGACCGGAGATGCTTTTAACATAGCCACTCACGATTATAATCATTTTATTGTTTCCGGATATACCGGGACGGACCTGGTGTTTTTCGAAATTGACATCGCAGGAAATCTGTCCTGGACGTCTGTAATTTCAATACCCAATCAGGGCATTGGCACATTTTCTTTTAAACCCGCACTTGATAACGGGTATGTGGGAACGGGGCAGGTCTGGACGGGTGCTGGCGGTAATCAGGCTTTCATCATTAAAATAAAACCAACCGGCATGTTATCCTGGATGAAAATATACAAGGTATTGAACTCAGAATCGCTCGGTAACGATATTACAGAATGTTCTGATAGCAGCATATTAATGGTCGGCTTTTCAACTACAAATTATTTGAAAGGCTTGATGGTCAAGACAGATAAAAATGGAACCCTCATGTTTGCGAAAGCTGAAATCAACCAGCAATCATACAGTGAGTATAATTCCGTAAACAGGTATTCGTCCGGCAAAGTTTTATTATCAGGGCAATGCCAGCATGGTTATCTGCCTACTTTTATTGCAGTAACAGATGAATCATTTTCTTCATTTTGCAACACGGCTTCTTTAACCGTATCGGATTCGATACCCGGAACTTCGAATTATTTCATTACCTATACACCGGTTAACCTGTCATTCCAGACAGATAGCCTGTCAGTATCCGTTACCCCGTATTCGCTTACAAAAAATGTACTTTGCTCTTCCACGGTAGTCCCCTACGCCACTACTGGTGCAGCTTCGGCAATTACCCTTAACTCAGCCATACTTAATGGAAGCATTATGCCGGCAGGGGACACATTGGCCGCATTTTTTGAGTACGGTACCTCTTCCTCCTACGGATCAACTGTACCGGGAATGCCAGCTACCGTATCGGGAAACAATACAATATCAATCAGTGTGGCCCTTGCTTCACTTACTCCCAACACGGTATATCATTACCGGTGTTTTGCAACTCACGGAATCAATTCCTATTATGGAAATGATGCAGCATTTATCACCGGCTGTAACGGAACTACACCGGTGATCAACGGGAATGACAGCCTTTGCCCGAATTCCGGATTCTACACCTACCTGACACAACCGGATATGCTGAATTACCAATGGGCGGTCTCAAACGGGGGAACCATTACAAGCGGGGCAGGAACACCGGCAGTGCAGGTCATATGGCAGCAATCCGGGAATCGATGGATCAGGGTCTCTTTTATGGATTCTGCCGGTTGTGCCACCATTTCTCCGACTGTATTTCCCGTGTTTGTAAAATATTTACCAAATCCGGCCGGACCCATCACGGGATTACAGTCAGTGTGTGCCGGGACAGAAAGTGTATCCTATCATGCAGATCCGGTACCCGGGGCCTACGCCTATGTCTGGACATTGCCCCCGGGTGTCTGTATCACGCAAGGTCAGTGGACGAATGAGATCCTGGTAAATTTTAACGATACCGCCCAATCCGGATCATTTATCGTCAGTGGCAACAATTTATGTGGCAATGGCCCGGGCTCGCCCGAATTCCCGGTTACAGTTAATCTGAAACCCCCTGATCCGTTTATTACACAATCGGGAGATACCCTGGTGAGTGATGCACCTG
>Ga0182011_10001174_pt1 | contig 23139 bp, 10 predicted proteins | sample 711E1DmetaG_FD_120481 | JGI IMG/M metagenome (GOLD analysis project Ga0182011, IMG submission 120481) | Permafrost microbial communities from Stordalen Mire, Sweden - 711E1D metaG | ecosystem: Environmental > Terrestrial > Soil > Wetlands > Permafrost | place: Sweden: Stordalen | collected...
AGACCGAAAGATGGCGAATACCTCACCGTGATTGTCGGCCAGGAGCTGCGAGGTGGGGTAGCGTAGAATATATAAATCCTTACTCGTCAACGGCCGATCCGTGAAAGCATGAGGCTTTTCGCCTTGCGCGATGAACTCTCGGTAGGCTGGAACGCGACGCTCGGCCCGGCGGGCTATCCGTTCAGCCAGGGGCCGCCAACCCAAGCTGGACCGTATGAACCGCTCGGATCCGGGGGTTTGTGCCGCCTCAGCGGCTTCTGACAACTCGGTTTCTGTCGAGCCTAATGTCACCATATCATCCTAAACTATTCGGCAAAAGGACTGCAACCCTTGAAAAACCTCGTCCCATCGACCTCTCACATGACCCCATCGGTTTGTCAATTGTTTTCTAGAGAGGCTTTATGCCGCCATTGGGTCCGTCAGGTGCCGGATGAACTCAATGCTACAACTCCAGCCTGACCCACTATCTCCCGCCTTGACTAGCGGACGGGTTCGCACGATACTGACTTAAATCGAACTGGTCGTCCCGAAGACGTTAAAACGGTCAGCAAGGGGGAACCACCTATGAGTGGAAGCCAGGCGGAAACATTTGGAGTCAAGCCCGAAGAGCACACCACGGAGTTGCAGCCAGCAACCGAATCAACGGGCAAATACAACTTGGGGGTCGCCTACCTCCGCACCTTCGTCGTTGTACTTGTGGTGGCAGTCCACTCCTTCATCGCTTATCTCCCTCTCATCCCACACCCTCTAGCCTCTTTGAGGGCAATGCCACGTGCATGGGAGTTGTTTCCGGTAGTTGACAGCCAGCGCTGGGTGGGGTCCGGCCTGCTCGTGGGGTTCGGCGACACCTGCTTCATGGCGCTGTTCTTTTTCCTCTCAGGGCTGTTCGTCTGGAACAGCCTGGTGCGCAAAGGCAGCGGGGTCTACCTGCGGGACCGCTTCCTCAGGCTCGGCCTGCCCTTTGTCGCGGCTGCGGCACTGGTAGCACCGCTCGCCTACTACCCGGCATATCTTCAGACGGGCGCCAATCCGAGCCCGGCCGCCTATGGGCGGGAATGGCTCTCACTCGGCGAATGGTGGGTTGGTCCGGCGTGGTTTGTTTGGGTCCTGCTGGCATTTGACTGCGTGGCCGTATTGTGCCTCCGGCTAATGCCCCGCTCAATCGAGGCTCCGGCGCTAGTTTGGCGGGGAGAACTTCCCAGCCCCGCCGCCTCCTTTGCTCTGCTGATCGCCGTTTCCGCAGCCGCCTATCTTCCCTTGCTACGCATTTTTGGCCCCATCGCCTGGGCCAGGCTGGGCACCTTCTTCTTCCAGACGAGCCGGCTGCTTCACTACGCGGTCTACTTCACCGCCGGTGTCTTTGCAGGCGCCTACGGCATCAAGCGAGGCTTGTTGGCACCGGACGGCAAGCTGGCGCAGCGTTGGCGCGCCTGGACCCTTGCGGCGCTGGTCGCCTACTCGTTTGTCATCATCGTAGCAATCCTGGCCACGACGTCCCGCATTTCGCTGCGCACGTGGGAAACGCTTGGAGGCTTCGCCTTCGTGCTGTCCTGTGCCGCATCGGGATTCGCCTTCCTCTCGATCTTCCTGCGGTTCGTGAGGGCGCGTGGGAGGATATTCGACAGCCTTACGCGCAACATCTACGGAATTTACCTGATCCACATTGTCTTTGTGACTTGGCTCCAATATGGTCTGCTGAGGGCGCAAATGCCCCCTATCGCAAAGGGATCAATCGTATTCCTCAGTGCGCTGACGCTCAGTTGGGGAGCGGTCGCCGCCCTGCGGCGGCTTCCCGCAGTGGCGCGAGTGATCTAGGCAGGTCAATTTGTTACCCGGCGCAGCACTCAAGGATCTTCAGCTTGGCAGGACTACTACGGCGATCGCACGGTTTTTGTCAATCCAGGTGGCGGCAGTTATCTTGATTCCCCCAGGCTTGTATTCCATCTCCACCGCGCCGGTCTTCTCTTGCACCGCAACGATGCGAAACTGCGGCAATGCTGCGAAACCGAGTTGGAACGCCTTTACCGCCGCCTCCTTCGCGCACCAACCTCGGTGAATCCACGCCTCGCGTGAACTCTGAGGAAGAGAGGAGAGTTCATCGTCCCCAAAGGAGAATCCAGAGAAATCCTGCCCACGTTCCTTCAGGGCGGCAAGGTCTACGCCCACCCCCTGCGCTTGGCACACAATCGCTATGGCCTCGTCGTCAAGGTGAGCAATCGAGATGGCGAGCGATGGCATACCAGGAATCAGCAACCTCGGGGCGCCATCGGCCTGATTGGCGATTTCCACTTCCAGGGGATGCAGAAGCATGCCCTTATGCTGGCGCAACCAATCACGGACCGCATCCTTCGCGGCAATGCGGCCCAATAACCAATTCAGGGCCGGTCTCTGCTTATACACTGCCCACTCATCCGCCCGCAGGTAAAGTCGCGCCATCCATTCGGGCTTAATATCTCCGAGATGGTCACTGCTGACCCGGTAGCAGGTGATCTCCGGTTGGTCGACCGGCCACGGGCGAGCAAGATAACCCTCTCTCGGCCGATGATTCGCCTCCATCAGCGTCTTGGGGGTAAGCACGCGCCAACCCTGTAAGCTCTCAACCCGCATCCACAACTGGCCTGCCTCGTCGTAAGCCTCATAATCCGACTCGTTCCGGCGCGCGTCTAATCTTCGATATTGGAGCGAGGCGCGTATGGGTGAACCCGGAGCCGGAGTCGGGCCGTACAGCGAGATGCGCTTCAGCCCGACCGGCATCGTATACCAACCATCGAGCCAGGCCCGATAGCCGCCGATCTGCGATAAAGCGTCCAGAAGCACTGGCTCGAAAACCAAACTTGTTTCCCGGCCGGCGGCGAGGTACTCCCCAGGATCACCGGCCACAAGCTCCGCTCCGACGTCGCGGTCCGACATGGCGCGGAAGGAGCGGATCAGGTGGAACATCGGGCCATGAAAAAATGGGCCTTTGCCGTAAAACTCGGCGGCGGTGTGCGGGCAATTCCGGTCATACACTTGTTCCAGCGGGGGCGGAGGCGGAGGCAGGGCCACGCTCAGTGTGGCACGGCCACGAAAAGCCGGCGCGTTGTCGCCTTCGGTATAGAGTTCGGCCTCGACTTCATTGTCATCGACACGCCTGGCTCGGATCGTCACTTCCAAGGTGCTCTTGCCCTCCAGGCAGATCCATCGTTTGGCCTCCAGATCATGACAGGCGATCACCCTGAGTCCCGGGAGCAGAGCTTCCGCCACTTCGCTGAGGATCTCCAATTCAAAAGTAAGCGGTAGCGTGGGCAACCGCTCCTCCACAGGCTTGAGGCCCTCCGGGACATTCAGGAACGCATGGTGGGAGAGAAATAAGTGCCGCGAGAGATCCAGGAGCAAGCGAGATTCCAGTTCCAGCCCTGGGACAAGCCGCTGAATCTCGCCTACGAAGGGCCGATCTCGCCGCAGCGGAGTTGTTTTGGCGGATGCGGTTTCAGCGCTCGAGGCCACGCGAGGCTTCTGCGCAGAGGAGAACAGCGCGGCAGCCTTCGTTTGCGTCTCGAGAAATTGCATAAGCAAATCGTTTTCCGTCGCCTCCCAAGACCGCTGCACGTCCAAGAAGCGCCCCATCAACCCTAAACTTTGTTCTGCAATACTCTTCCCATTCGATTGAGATGGAGCGCCTCCCTTTAGGGAGGCAGGCGATGGTTCCGCGCCTGCGGGACTTGGCGCTACGTCCGTTGCCACCTGAGAGTGAACGCCAGACTCAGCATAGACTGGTGCAGCGCCGCCCGTCAGAACCTGCCCTGACCGCAGCGCAGGGGCGACGAGTGCCGGTCCCGCGCCTGCGGGACCCGGCGCTACTTCCGTTGCCGCCCGAGACTGAGGGATCACGCACTGGGCCCGAATCCACTCCGAACTCTTGGCTGAAAGACGAAGGCGTGGCGGCGCGAGGGAGAGTTTGCGGGTCCCAGGGCTCGCCGAAACCGTGACTTTCTCCAAGGCGACAGGCCTGCAGCGGCGATAGCGATACAGGGCCGACCATTGGAACGGTACACCCAGCGTCGCCAAGTGCCCGAGCAGATGATGCAACTGCTCGAGACCACCTCGATGTGAAAGGTCCGTGGAGAGCGCCACATAATCCGAGCCAGTGAGGGTGTTTTCTACAGTTGAGATCATCTTCCCCCCGGCTCCCATTTGCACGAAGATACGAACTCCGTCGGCGTAAAGCCGGGCGATCGTATCCCGGAATCGAACCCGTTGCGTAATACTCGAGAGAATCATTTCTCGAATTGCTTCGACCGATTCCGGATAGGGCGTCGCACTCGTTCCGGAGTAGACTGGGCATTTGCCGGGACTGAGCCGAATGGTCTCCACAATGGCGCGCAATTGGGCTTCAAAAGGAACACCCATCTCGGTGTGAACGGTTAGAAAGGGCCGCACCAATGGGATGATGGGGAAAGCTTGCGCCCATATTCCCGCCTGCTGGAACTTCTGCAGAGCCGTGCGTACCGCTGCCCTATCACCACCAATGAAAATTTGCGAAGGCGCGATATCCATGGTGACCGAAAGGTCGCCGGGTATGTGGTGCATGATAGCCTCCGCCTGCTCAGCGGAGGTGGCTACCATCGCCCATTGCGCGTCCACCTTCTCGCTGGATTGGGAGGACTCTTTCATCGCATCGCGCAGTTGCCGATAAGTGTCCGAATAGAAACGGTCGCGATCTATCACTCCCGAAGCAAAAAGTGAGGATAGCTCGCCCAGGGAAAAACCGGCCACCGCGTCAGGCTTAAATCCGAACAACTGGAGCAAGTCCCAACTGGCCAAATTTGCCATCGACATGCCCGTGGGAGATCGTTCAGACCACGCCAACTGCCGCTCGATCTCCGCCAGCGCCTCGCCGTCCAACAACGGAGGCGGGAACAACTGGTAGCTCAGCGGAGGACCGGGCGTCTCGTCCTCGGTAAGGCCATCCAGGGCATCCAGATTTTTTCGGATCTCAGGAAAGTGCAGATACAACTCAGCCAATCTCGCCGCGTATCCACCGGCTAGTCCGGGGAAACCGATGCCCGGAAAGAGAAAAGCGAGCTTCCCCCCATTTCGCGCTGAACCGTAATAGATGCCGGAGGGATCTTGCCACCACTTACCCTTTTCTGCGGCAATCCTGGCCGGAGCGCGTTCCAGCTTCTCCCGCAGGTCGGCAACACTCTTGGCCACAATCGCCATGCGCACGGGATGTGCATCCGAGACGTGCGCCGCCTCGGTGAAGCAGATATCCCCCAGGTCCTCATCGCGAAGAGTTGTCGAGCGCTGAGACCAGAGCTGTAAACGGTCCAGGAGCTGGGCGGGAGATTCAGCGCTCACCAGGAAGAGCTCAGAACTTTGCGGGGTGAGCGACTCCCACGCGCCCTGGTCCGCAACTTCTTCCAGGATGACATGCGCATTAATGCCGCCGAACCCAAAGGCGTTGACACCCGCGGTACGAGGACTTCCCGGGGGAGACACCCAGGGGCGGGCGGCGGTGTTCACACAGAACCGGCTGCCTGCCAATTTCGGGTTAACACGTTCGACATTGAGAGTCGGCGGCAGCAGTCGGTGGTAGACGGCCAAAGCGGTTTTGATTAACCCGGCCATGCCGGCAGCGGGCATGGCGTGGCCAATCATGGATTTCACCGATCCCAAGGCGGCGCTGGGACCATCCCTTCCCAAAACCGCATGCAGGGTGTCAATCTCCGTGCTATCACCAACCACGGTGGCCGTACCGTGACCCTCGACGAGGGTGACCCTTTGCGGATCGATCCCCGCCTCCTCATAGGCCCGCCGGAGAGCCAGGATTTGACCTTCGAGGCGGGGAGTCATCACAGCCGTGCCACGCCCATCGCTGGCCACGCCCACGGCGCGAATCGAGGCGTAAATGCGGTCCCCGTCCTGTAGGGCATCGGAGAGCCGCTTCAACACCACGACGCCGATTCCCTCGCCCATCAGCAATCCGTCCGCATTCTCAGCAAAGGGGCGGCAAACACCGGAACGGGACATAGCGCCAATAGTTTGGAAGGCCAACCAAAAGCCGGGCTTTTGGCAAATATGCACTCCGGCCGCGATGCCGAGGTCGCAGCGCCTCTCGCGCAGACCCCGTACGACGTTGTCCACGGCAACGAGAGAAGAGGCGCAGGCGGCATCAAGTGTGTAGTTCCGCCCCATAACATTGAAGCGGTTTGCCGCCCGGCCTGCGACCAAGCTGGGCATTGCACAGGCCACCACTTCTGGGGTCACCGGCGGCAAGGCTGCCACCAGCCGTTCTCGAATCTCCTCCCGGGCTCCATTCGAGGCGCCCGGGAAAATCGGGGCCAGCAATTCCGTGATCTGCTCAATCAAATCCATGCGCAGATATAGATGCTCAGCGCCATTGCCGATAAAACTACCACGGCCGATGACCAGCTCGGTTCGCTCCGGCGATGACACCTGAATTCCGTGCCGGCCAGAAGAGCTCTTCAGGTCGCGGAGCGCACGCTCGATAACCGAAAGGACCAGGAACTGCTCGGCGTCCCCCTCTTCAACTTCAGCCGGCATGATGCCGAACGGGAGAGGATCGAACTCCACAAATTCATCGATGAAGCCGCCGGGCACCGGCAGCAAGTCGTGAATTTCAAGCTGGCGCCAACGGCTCAGTGGGATGGGGGTCAGGCAGTTTGTGCCACGCACTGCGTTTCTCCAGAAAGCCGCGAGGTTCGGCGAACCCGGAAAAATGCAGTCCATCCCCACAATGGCGACGGGCTCACACGAATTCTGTTCCGAGCGTTCCTGCTCAGGTGAAGGCATAATGTGATGTCTCTCGGTTATTCGAGTATTGGCTTGTCCCCAGGTATGAAATGATAGGCCTCAGGCTCGCCCTTTGACCCGAAGAGCAATTCGTTGATAAAACTCCGCACGCCAATCTCGACCGAGTGGTAGACAACCCCGCGTTCTTTAAGTAGCTCGGGAGGATAACGGCTGGCAATCCCGACCTCTGCCCACGGGCCCCACCCGATCGCCACCACACGTGCTTCCCACTCTCGATCCAGTTTTCTGGCGAGCCTGTTTAAGACCTCATTCGCCGAGGAATAGTCTGTTCCTCCGGCGTAACCGTGTCGCGCCGCCAACGATGAGAGAAAGAACAGGAAGCGTAGTGATTCCGGGCGCAAAGCGCGGGCCAGGACAAGCGCGGAACCCACCTTGGTGTCGAAAACCCGGTGAAATGATTCCGGGGACTTCGCATCAAACATGTGATCCTCAACGATTCCCGCGCCGTGGATGACCCCATCGATTCGTCCGTGGCGGTCGTAGACGGATTGGATCAGGGCCTCGAAGGCGGCTGAATCCCTGATATCCAACGAATGGTACTCGCAGCGCGCCCCGAGAGAAGTCAGTTGATCCAAGTTCGCTCGGACTTCACGCCCCCGCAGGATGGCTTGGTACTCCCCTTCGACGACGCCGGGGGTCACTAATTGACTGCGGCTCTTTCTCCGCTCCACAATAGCCCGCTTTAGTTCGGCAGCGCCTTCCAGGCCGAGCGTTTCAGGACCTTCGGGCTCAGGAATTGCAGTCCTTCCGGCTAAGATTAAGGTTGGGTGGAAGCGTGCAGCCAACTCTCTACAGATAGCCGCAGTAATTCCGCGCGCTCCCCCGGTAACCAGGACGATGGAGCTCTGGTCGAGGGGAGGCAAGACCGCGCGCTGTTTGTCGAGCTCGGATTCGTAAGTCTCCAGCACGAAACGGTGACCCGAGGTGTAGCCAACTTCCACCTTGGGATCGGCGCTGGACAACTCGGCCAGAATGTGCGCCAGAACTTCGTCACCGTCTCTTGGGTCCAGATCAACACACTTCATCGAGACCTCTGGCCATTCGTGGGACAAGCACTTCAGAAAAGTCGGTATGGCGGCCGCGCCGGGGCGAAATCCCCCCCCCACGTTATCGATGCCGAACTTCCCTCCTGCGCCCGTAATCGCAAACAAACTACCCTTCTTTTCTCGCAGATCCTGTCCAAAGGTTGTGGCGAGCGTTAACAGACTCTCCAGCTCCAGGCTCCCGGGGGCATTGGAATCCAAGGGTAGGAAGTGACACAGGGTCGTTACCTTCCCATATTGCTCGCTGACCCATTCGCGAAGTTGCCGGACGGCGGCTCGGCTCGTCAGATCAGCCTCATAAATCCCCGGAGCGACAACGCGGCACTCGAGGCTGTGCCGCACAACCGCGACCTTCACCCCGACCTCCGATAGGCCAGCAACCTCGGCGCGGGCGCGGCCTGAATGGTCCTCAGTCAGAAGCACCACTTCATCCGCGCGCGGCTTACGGACTGCGCCATTCAGCGGTTCTGCGACGGCTCGCACCAGGAACCTCTGAAGTTCTCGTTCCTCAGGGGCGGAGTGAGTCTGTTCTGCCTCGACCGTCGCTGGGGCCGGCTGGCTAGCTTCTTTCCCTGCCGTTTGCTCCCCTAGCCAAGCGAGGACTTCCCTTAGAGTGCGCAACTTGGAAATAGCCAGGAAATACTCTTCCCTTTCCTGGTCACTCTGCCCTAGACCAAGATTTTCCAGTAGCGCTCCGAAGATTTCGGCGCGCTTGATCGAATCGATTCCCAAGTCCGCCTCGAGGTTTTGATCGAGTTCAAGCATTTCCGGCGGATACCCGGTCCTCTTGCTAATCAGCGCCAAGAGGGTCTCATGCAAAGACGCGCCCGAACTAGTTGCGGCTGGTTCCGGTTGCGGTTGAGGCGGCGCAGGCGCAACTTGTGGTTCTGGTGGGGCTACGGCGACGGAAGCGGACAAAGCCTCTGGCGTTAGCGTCTCTGTCAAAACCCCAGTTATTTCTTGCAGCGGGGGAATAGGAGCAACTTGAGGCGGAGCGGTGAACGCTGGTGGTGCCGATGTACCGGACAAATGGTGACCGTCACCGTTGCCAAGAAAGGCCTCCACCATCGCCCGCTGCGTGTCCAGGAACCGACTCATCACTTCCTGTCGCTGCCGGTTCGATTCTAGTTGATATTCGAGGAACTGTTGCATGGTGGTCTGGAAAGCTGTGACCACCGGTTCGAAATGACCGTTACCTGCCGACCCATTTCCAGAAACGTTCAGAACTGCCGTGGGCGCCGGGGCTGCTGAAACTTCTCTGACCGCCGCAAGTGGAGCGGGGGGTGGCGCCGGTTGCACCAGCCGCGGAGGCACCTGCGGCGAGGGCACATTCGAGCCCGAAGCAAATGCATTAACGGTCGGTTGGGAACCCGGAGTTGGCGTCGAAGAAGGCGCCCTAACCGTAGGTTGAAATGCTGGCTTGGGCAAAGGCATGCTTCCTCCTATGGTGGCCGCGGCAGTTGGGGCTGGGGCCTGGGTCTTCTGAACCAGGGGTCTCGCCCTTCCCCCAGTAATGATCCACTCCGTTGCCTTGGGGGGATCCTCTCCTTTTAACAGCTCTGCTAATTCTGGTATCTCGCGGTCGCAGGCGGGGAAGAGTTTCTCTAGCCGGACCGCCCTTCCCGCCGCGTAGAACCAACCAATGACTTTCAGGTAGTCAGCCAACCCGCTCTCCGACCCCTTCTTATTCGTGGTCAGGATTGCGGCAGGCCGACTGCCCAGGATCCTATGCACGAGTCCACTGAGGACGTTGCCGGGCCCTACCTCCACAAAAATCCGGACACCGGCGGCATAAATAGCCTCAATCTCTTCTTGGAATCTCAGCGGCTGCGTTAACTGCCTCACCAGAATTGCGCGCATGGTTTCGGGTTCCGTGGCAAAGGGAGCCGCTTCGAGATTGGAGTACACAGGCCAGCGAGGCATGTGCAGCTCGGTTTTAGCCAGGGCCTCCGCAAAGCGCCCGGCCGCAGCCTGCGCCTCGGGAATGTGGAAACCCGCGCTCATCGCCAGCTTTTGATACCTGATCTTTGCGGTATCCAAACTGGAAAGGAAGCCCTCCATAGGGATGCGCTCTCCCCCCAGGATGGTCTGGTCGGGTGCGTTAGCGCCGGCAACGGCGATACCCGTATGAGCACGCAACAAGTTCGAGACCGTGGCGACGTCAGCCTGGACGGCCACCATTTGGACCGACTCAGTTCCCTGCGTTTCCTGTACGGCTCGTCCTCTCTGCTCGGAAATACGCATTAGCTCCGAGAAAGAGAAAGCGCCTGCCGAACAAAGGGCTACATACTCGCCATAGCTGTGTCCGGCCACCACATCCGGCTCGATGCCAGCCGCTTTCAGCAGTGAAAACAGGGCATAGCCGGCAGCGCCCAGAGCAGGTTGCGCAAACCAGGTTTGGTTGAGGGTGCAGCTCTGTTCGGTTGCCTCAGTGGGCGAATAAGCTGAAGGAGGGAAGATGACCTCGGACAGGCGCTTCGGTAGTGCGTCGTTCAGAACGACATCCGCCGCCTCAAACACTTCGCGCACCAGGGGGAAGCAGAGTGCGAGTTCCTCCAGCATGTTGAGGTACTGCGAGCCTTGGCCGGGGAAAAGAAAAGCCACCCGCCCCGAGGTGGCCGCCTCGACAAACACTATCGGTTCCACGGGAGAGAACGGCTCGTTGCGTGTCAGCTTGCCTGCCGCGACAGAAAGTTGCGAACGGAGACTTGGCACGTCTTTCGCAACCATGGCCAGCCGGCAATCGCCACGGTGTTTTGCGGCCTCCCTGCTGAGGGCCTCGGCGAGTTCAACCAAGCGAACCTGGCTAACCTCCGCAAGGCGGCCCTCCAACGCTGTCAATTGACTGGCGAGCTCGCCCCGTGAAGCAGCGCGAAACACGAACAACTCCGCAGGACGGACTTGGAGGGCGGTGAAGTTCTTTCCATATTCCTCCAGGACGGTATGGAAGTTCGTTCCACCAAAACCGAATGCGCTGACGGCGCCCCGGCGTGGGCTGGTGTCCGCATGAAACCAAGGTCTGGCACGAGTATTCAGATACAGAGGAATCGAACGGTCGCGCAGGGCCGGGGCGACGTCCTCAACCAGAGTGGGTGGTAACACGCGATGGTGCAGCGCCAAAGCCACCTTGATCAGACCCGCCAGCCCTGCCGCCCCCTTGGTATGTCCGATCTGCGACTTGACGGATCCCAAAGCACAACTTTGCGGTCGAGCTCCCTCGGACTGGAGTATTGTGCGGAGAGTTTCTGTCTCCGTACGATCGCCGACCACGGTCCCAGTCCCGTGGGCTTCCACCAATTCGACAGATGACGGGGAGAATTCCAGTGGCTCGTAGGCGCGCACCACGGCGCGAATCTGGCCGCGGACGGCCGGAGCCGTCAGACTTTTGTCACGGCCGTCACTCGAGGCGCCTACCGAACGTATGACCGAATAAATTCGATCACCATCTCGCTCGGCGTCCGAAAGGCGCTTCAGAACGAGCATCGCGATCCCTTCGCTGGTCGCAATTCCATCTGCGGTGGCGTCGAAGGGGCGGCAGCGCCCTCGCGGCGAAAGCGCCCCGGTCTTGCTGAACAAGAGATAAGAGAAGGTGGTCTGCGATGCCTCGGCAGCTCCCACTAAAGCCACCTCGCTGCTTCCATACCGCAGTTCCTGAATGCCTGCTTGTAGTGCTGCCAGGGAAGTCGCGCAGGCAGCGTCGACGGTGAAGTTCGGACCTCCCAAGTCGAAGCGATTTGCCAGCCGTCCGGCGGCGACGTTGCCCAGGATGCCCGGAAAACTATCCTCGGTTAATTCCGGCAAGGTGCGGCGAAAATGGTCCATCAACTGTTCGCGTAGGGCAGGGTCGAGGCCCGGCATACGGTTCAGTTCGAATTCGGCCAAACAGCGGGTGATATAAGCCTGTCCCAGGTCCAAGATGCCACCGGGAAGGCCGAGAATTACGGCCGTGTTTTCCCGCGCGAAAGGCCTCCTGTCGTAGCCTGCGTCGGCCAAGGCTTTGCGGGTGATTTCCAGCAGAATAAGCTGCACCGGCTCGATGGCCGAAAGACTGGTAGGGGGAATGCCGTAGGTCAGCGGATCGAGTCGAGTCGGACCCATGAAGCCGCCCCACTTCGACACCGTCCGATCCGGAACCTTCGGGTCGGCGTCATAGAACAGGCCGCTGGGCCAGCGATCGCTCGGCACTTCCTCGATGGCATCGTGCCGCCGGAGAATGTTCGCCCAATATTGCACGAGGTCGGCTGCTCCCGGGAAATGGCAGGCCATACCGACAATCGCGATGGGCTCGGGCGCTTTGCGGTCGCGCCGCCGTGGCAACCCAGCATGTTCCTTCTCCTCGGCAGAGGCGAAATCCGCAAGCCGTGCGACGGCGCCACGGCAAACCTGTTGATGCAATTCCTCGATCGAGCAGAGCCCCTCGCGGAGAGCAGCGATCTGCCCCATCATATACATTCCATCGGCCTTTTGGCGCTCGCTTGAAACCTCCTCCAACCGAGCCGGCGGTGGAGAACCATTATCCGAAGCGGACCGGGCCACCCCCTTCGTCGCAATGCGAAGCCGGCCTACATTGATTTCCTCCAGGCGGCTGCGGATTTCTTCCGGCGACAGACCCTGTCCCCGCAACTCCCGCTGCAAAACCTTGAATTGCTCAGTGTAGGCCGAGGGCGCGCAGCGGATCGCGTGGCCGCCCCCCATCTCGAGAAGAACCGTATCCCCACACTGCACCGCTTCGTCCTGGAACAAGGGCACAATCGCGCCGGTTTCTACCGCCTCGCGGGTGAACAAATAGCCGGTACCCAGCAACACGCCAATTCGGATTCCGACCGACGATGCCGAGGCTGCCAAGGCGGATACCATGGCGGCCGAGCGGCCATCGTGAATCCCTCCGGCGAAGACAATGTCGATCGCCTCTTTGTTGCCGCTCTTGCGCTGAAACTCCAGCAGGGTTTCGATTACGGATTCCCACAGGACAAAACTGGAAAGTGGCCCCACATGCCCGCCGCACTCCCGGCCTTCGAATATAAATCGGCGCCCGCCTTGGCGAAGGAACATCTCGAGTAGTTGCGGGGACGGAGTGTGGATGTAGGTGCGGATACCGACGGCATCGAGGGAACTCGCTTGCTCCGGGCGCCCGCCCGCCAGAATGGCAAATCGAGGCCGGACCTTGAGCACAGCCTTTAACTGCTCAGCGCGCAGTTCCTGAGGCACAAAGGCAAGAATGCCAACCCCCCAAGGCCGGTCCCCCAAGCGCGCGGCAGTTTGTTGCAGCAAGCGCCCACATTCCGCCTCACGCAGAAGAGCCAAAGCCAGAAACGGCATCCCGCCACCTTGGGAAACCGCATCCGCAAACCCGGGCACATCACTCACCCGGGTCATGGGGCCTTGGAATACGGGATACCGGATACCATGAGCCTGTGCAAAGGTCGAGTTCTCCGCAATGGGAGGCGCCGACGTGGCAATTCTCAAATTGTCTGCCATCTGGCTGCGGTAAGCTCTCAAGATCCCGGCCACGTTTCTATGCTCGCGCGCCAACCGGCCCGCAAATGCAACGCCTTGACCTATGGGAAGAATCTCTGGCCCGTCGCTGCGCTCGAGAATTTCATCCAGCCGCGCCACAAAAGCACCCGGCTCCGCCCCGCTCATCTCGAGCTGCTGCAACTCGCGGATCAAACTGATGCCTTCCTGTCGGTGGACGCGATAACGGCGGCCCAGCAACTCTCCCAGACAGATGGTTTCAGTACCATCCATCGCCGCGATCCGGGAACGAAGCGACTCTGGAATAGAACACTCTTCAGCCAGAGCAAGCTCGTCCTGAAGCACAATGCCAGCCGCGCCGGCTACCCGGCACGCCGCGGCGCCGTGAGGTCCAATTCCTCCGTAGGCCCACACGGGAACGTCCACACTCGAGCACAGACGCTGGAGCATTACGAAGCTTGTTTCGCTGCCCACTCTGCCGGCAGCCTCATTTCCCTTGGCGACCAGCCCATCCACCCCCGCCTTCACCGCCTCCAGGGCTTCCTCCTGCGAGATGACCTCGCGAAAGACGCGATTACCGAATCGGCGTAAGCTTTCGATCGAGGCCGCAAGACCGGCGACTCCAACGCCATCAGATTCCCCGGAAAGAATAATCAAATCGACACGTGTTCCAAGGCTCTCCAAAACGGGCGCCACACGCTCCCCCAAGCGTACGTTCGTCCTGACACCGATATAGCCTCCAACACAACCGGAAAGGTCAAGCAACGCATTTCGTAAGGCCGATGCATTTTGAACGCTGCAGTTATCCACAACCGGCAAAGCCCGGGCTTTACCGGCGGCAACCAACACTGTCGCCTCCTCCGCGCGAGGCGGGGACAATACTGCAAACTCAAAGTCCGCCATGCTATTCTCCCTGGTCTGCTTCCCATGTGCAACCACGGGATTTAGCTTCAAGAGCTACATTAGGATACAAACTACCTGTCCAACACCTGCGAGGATACTACCACATGTCGTACGCCTGCCACAAGTGCATATCGGGCTTTTTTCCCCCAACTTTAAGAAGAATTGATCAAACAACTTTATAGGGATTCGCCAAGCTGGCAACTAATATCTGTGGAGCTTGCTAACCCTTTTTCCTTTGTGCCTGACTCTGCCCACTTTTGGCAATGTCGGTTTGGAACGCCGTGTGTTTTCATAGAGATAACGGCTTCGTTTTCGGATTTTCGGGGATTTTGAGTGAAGAGTATAGTATATTAACTCAATATATAGTAACTACTTCATTATGTATCTGTCCTAATTACTTCGCTCGTACAGGCTCTCCTTTAGCCCGCCGCCAAGCCATCAATTGTTGCAGTTTCCTCTCAAACTGGCGTTCGAGAGCAGGTTTGCTTCCATCGCGGGATTAACCCACAGCGTTTTGTGAATCCGGCAAAAATTGTAGTGCATGATGTGGAGAGCGGCTTGATATGCGCGATTCTCAACTTTCTTTGAGAATGCATTCGTCAGTCTGCGGATTCCGGGGCAAGGCGGGCGTTTTCGGAGCGAAGCGACGCTGGCGTTCTTATCGTGCTTGAAGTGACCGGGATCAAATCGGAATCACTGACCACCTTCAATGGAATACCCAACTCCAAAATCAAACAGCCGAAATCGTTCCATTAGCACAAGCTAATTTAAACCTGCCGGTGGTGATTTCTGCTGCCGGCAAGCGCGCGTCGCGGCGGTTCGTCGAGTTCTTCACGGCCAATATCAGGAACAGGAACACGCGGGAAGCCTACGGGCGAGCCGTGGGGGATTTCCTGGCGTGGTGCGAGGATCATCACCTGGTGCTGGAAACGATCGAGCCGGTCGCCGTGGCGGCTTACGTCGAGCAATTGCTGAAGGACGGGCTGGCGAAGCCGACCGTCAAGCAGCACCTGGCGGCGATCCGGATGCTGTTCGACTGGATGGTGACCGGCGGCGTGCTGCCGTTCAATCCGTCCGCTTCGGTGCGCGGACCGAAATATGTCATCAAGAAAGGCAAAACCCCGGTCCTGACGCCTGAGGAGGCGCGCCTGCTGCTGGATTCAATCGATATCGAGGAATTGTCCGGATTGCGGGACCGGGCGCTGATCGGCATCATGGTCTACAGCTTCGGGCGCGTGTCGGCCGTCGTAGGAATGAATGTCGATGATTATTACCAGCAAGGCAAGCGGTGGTGGCTCCGCCTGCACGAAAAAGGCGGAAAGCATCATGAGGTTCCGGTCCACCACAAGGCCGAGGAATATCTCGACGCCTATATTGCGGCCGGTGGGCTTGGGCGGGACAAAGACTCGCCCCTGTGGCGCTGCATGACGAAAGAGCGCGGCGTCGGCAAAGGCCGGATGAGCCGGATCGATGTGTTTCGCATGATAAAGCGGCGCTGCCGTCACGCGGAGCTGGGCGCGGCGGCGAACTGCCACACTTTCCGGGCGACGGGGATTACGGCTTATCTGCTCAACGGCGGCACGATCGAGGGCGCGCAGGCCATCGCCGCGCATGAAAGCCCGCGCACGACGAAGCTCTACGACCGCACGACGGATGAAATCACTCTGGATGAGGTGGAGCGGATCGGGATTTAGGCTCGTGTGGTGTGTGGCTTCCAGTTCCCTGCCCCGAAGCAGCGGCGCAAGAAATTCCAGCTTGACCTCAATATCCCCGTTCCAGGTCCGTTCTTTCTAGCGTGCAAAAATCTCACTTTTATGTAGTGACCCCTTATAGGGCCTATGTGGGTTTTCTGTTCCGTTACTGCGCAGACCCCGTCAGATGGCCGATTTGTAAATCGCCTGAACCACGCAATCGATGAAGTCGAGAGCATCTTTTACCAGAGCGCCACTGATTGGCCATTGACTGCCAGGGTTGGTTGGGTCCATGTCAGCCTCGTGCGCGATCTTGTTTCGCCGATCAACGATCACAATTAAACGCGCCTTAACAGCTGTCGCGTCTGACCCGATCTCGTTCGCTACCTGTTGCCAGAGCTTGATAGGTGAAACCAAACGGATCGCATCGGCGATCTTGTCAGGATGCTGAAAACTTTGCCACGAGTGCGCTTCTCGCACGGCCTCGTCTAACCAATCGTCTTGGGTAAGATTGGCGAGGCCGGTCCTCACGGCGACAATTGGAACCTTGAAGGCTAGGTTCGTCTCCGTAGCAGGTCGTTGTCCTCGGTGTATCTCAAGCATGCCCAAGCGAACAAACTCATGCACAAAATAGTCAAGCGCACTAACAGCCAAAACAAGCGAAGCACGGTGGATATCCGTAACGTCGATAGCCGGGGTGGTAAGCGCACCGATGGACTCCGCGACTCCCGAAAGGGTCCGAGCACGCGCAAGATTAGTTTGGAATTGATCGAGCGCCGCCTTCATTTCGTGAGTGTTTCCACCTGCTGAGCTAAGTTAGAAAATACACCTTCAAATTCCTGCCTCTTTGCCCTATCACCTTCCAGTACGGTTCCCACATGGCCGAGCTGCTCGTCAGTTAGGGCGAACACGGGGGTCCTGTGGTCTTGAGATTTTGTTATGAGAGTATTGAAGTCCGCGATCTGAGCGAGGCAGTAGTTGGGCAGAAACCCAGGAATTGTCTGGTAAGTCTTCTCCGGTAGAAGCATCTCCAGGGGCTTCAGGGTCTTGACAAGTTGGTTCGCTACTCTATCGCTGATCGAGTCGATCCATTTTTGAAAGCCAACCGTAGCAGCTCCCTTCCGGGGCCGGTATTTCTGAATAATGGTCCCAATGAACTTGGGATTAGTTCCAGGGTAAGGGTAAGCTGCACTTTTCAAAGTCGCATTCTGCCGAGCGCGCTCAGCCCAGGTGTGCCACCGTGGGATGACAGTCGAGAGGGACTCAATGGCCATAACCGAGAAGAAGTCGGGCGAGGTCGGGACAATGAAGAAATCGCTAGTCATAAGCAGATTTTGGTTGATGGAACTGAGGCTGGGATTCATATCCACCAGCACGAAGTCGGCCTCATATTTAGTGGCCGTAACATCGAGCAGGTAGGAGATCGAACCAGGCAGATTCTGCAGTGTCTGGATGGAACCCGAAAGCTCTTGGGCAATGCCCAAGGTCACTTCATATTCTGATAGCCGGATATGTCCCGGTAAAAGAAATAGCCGCTCGCATCCTTGAACGGAAACACACTCTACCGGCTCAATTGCGCGTGGTTGCGACTCAAATGCAGGTGCGAGCCCCGATCTTATGTTTCGGGTACGACCATCAGCTTCATAGAATGTTTCAAACTCGGTTTCACCCTTGAAGCCCAAAATCAGGCCACTGAGATTGCACTGGGGATCAGCATCAACCAATACGACCCTATAGCCCCTAGAGGCAAGCATCCAACCAAGGTGAAAGGTGGTCGTCGTTTTGCTAACGCCGCCCTTGTGGTTGAACATTGCGATTCGTTTATGCATGTGTTCGTTCTCCGAATTATTGAAACAGTACGCCCAGTTTCAGCATATCGGAAACTGGCCCACCTACCCAACGAGTTTTGCGGGCGTCAACCGGCAAGAGCCCGTTAAGGGTTCCGACCAGATTGATGCAAAAATATCCTTTAAGGGTCGTCACCCGAGCCGAAACAGTTCTGCAAACCCGCTCTGTCATTGCGTTTCTCCGACTACAACCCTGAATCGCGGGCAAATAGCTACGCCAGCGATCTCCTGCTTCCTCCCTCGCTTTTCAGGTCGCCGCCGGAAGCTGCCTGTAGTAGGCCTGTGCTGACTGGAAGGTCTGGAATTGTTTGCTCTGCTGGTCGGTCAATTCCATTTCGCCCGCGCTTTCACGATCCGTCCAATAGTGACCAAGCACTTTTTTCGGGGGCTCGTCGATAATCTTCAACCAGACTGCGCCGTAGTGGATCGGGCTCTTGTCGCGAACCTCAAACCGGGGTTCATTGCGATACACGCCGCTAACGCAGTAAAGGCCATCCGCAGAACACACGATCTCTGTCCCCACAAGTTCAGAGCTGGACTCTGCCGTTAAGAGCCGCAAACTCAACGTCGAGAATGTCTGCCTGACAACCATGTAGCCCTCAACAGGCGGTATGCCAGTGCCCGTTGCAGGATCTTTCCAGTTCGATCGAATCTCAACTTTCCATGAACCCTCAATGACGGGCCGCTTTACGAACCAGCCGTGCAAAAAGGGAATCTTCCAGAGCCACAGATCGAAAGCCATCACTGCGTAGAGGACGACCGTTACAACCGTCGAAAGCGGCTGGAGCCAAGACGCATGTATTGCTTCGTGGTTGAGGTAAAGCACGACCGTCCATGCCAGGACGGCCACATAGATGATCGCTTTTATGTACCGCTCAGCCGTCATTTTCATTCGAACCCGATGTAATCCCAAGCCGCTTGCAAAAAGTCGTTTACTTCGCCCCGCGTCCACGGCTGGCTTGGTCGAAACAGGTACTTCAGCTCATTCACCTCGCCCCACTCGTTACAACTTTCGTCCAACCGGGTTTCGTTCCACAAGTGAGTAATGGCGTGCCGGACGTCGGATTTGAATGTATCGTGTCCAAGGTCTTCGTTCGGCACATTCCAGGCCAGACATTCAATGAGGTACGAGGGGATCGGCCCGGCGGCATCGTATCCTTCGTCAACCATCTCATTCCGGAGCCGCTTCAGGATTCTTGTGACCGCCTTGAAACGACGGCCCGTAGCCTCGTTCTTCTCAACGCCGTTTGTGTAGTTTTGCCGGGGCCAATTGACTATTTCTCCTCCATTATCAGGATGGAGTTCGGTCCCCGTCAAATACCAGTTGCTCTGGGGTGTTCCCATGAACCGCCGGTGTTCGAAGCAAGGCACCACATCGGCATCAATGCGATACGTGTTGGCATGGACATCAAAAGCTTTTTTCCCTCGCGTGACAGAATCCCTCCCGAAGTAGGAAATCAGGGCGGTTTCAACATCGTTTTTGAACTCGGCATATGGATATGTCCCGTCGGAGTAACCAAGCACGGCACCATTCAATCTTTGGCTCATCGAGTAATCGGGGAAGAACCCGCCCGTGTAGAGAACGCAAATATCAACGTCGCTGTCCTGGCGGACGTTCGTGCGGTTGGCGTAGGAACCCTGTGTGAATACGTCGATGCTTTTCGAGCTGAGCTTGGCGGTGGCGTCAATTGCCTTGCGGATCGCGCGCTCGGCATTTTCGCACTTCGTTTGTTCGGTATTGCTCGGCGGCGCTCCCCAACTGGAGAACGTGGCCTCCCAGTCACGGCTCATGGTTGCCTCACACGCCGGCATCCTGCATTTTCATATTTCAAACACCTTCAGCACTTCGTCGCCGTAGTGGTTGATGACCTTCACGGCGAATTTGCCCGTTTCGGGCTTGTCGAACGGTCGGCTCACCGTTCTGTACAGCGCACTCCAGGCTGCTTCGTCGATCTCGGCCCGTAGCGCCCGTTTGAGCTTGTCGTAGGGTTCTTCAGCGCCGGTGAAGTAGGCGTGGCGCACGAAGAAGCTCTCGCCGTTGTAGTTGGTGTCGATAAACCAGCAGGCGATGTCGTCGGTGGAGGCGCTGCGAATCTGGCCGGTGGTCGGGTCGTACACGTCCACTCCCTTGATCTCGGCGACGATCTGGCCACCCTTCTGCTTCTTGATCTCCACATCCGGCTCGCCGAAGACCATGAAGAGGTTGCCGGCGCCGGTCTTTTTGAGCAGTTCATCGCCCATCGCAAGGTCGGGGTTCATCTTGGTGGGCAGCACGGTGAGCTTGCCGTAGCGTTTCACCTCTTCGGCAACGTGGGGGTCGAAAGCGAAGCCGCAGACAACGAGCATGTCGAAACCCACGCCCTTCACCGCTTCCTTGGCGGCTTCCTTCACCTGCTGGGGGCCGACGGTGCCGTGTTCGGGGCCGATGGTAACGGCCACGCGCCGGGTCTTGCCGTCGGCGTCGGTGTATTCGCCGGCAGCGTTCAGCCACACGCCGGCGTAGGGGTCGAGCCGGTCGAAGCTAAGCCGTTCTGCTTTGCGGGTGTTTTGCACACCCGCCTTCTTGAGGTTTTCCAAAATCATCGTGGCAAAGTCCTGCTGCTTGCGCGCTTCCTGCTCCGTCACCGTGCCGTTGTGATTTTCGTCGGCGGTAGAGAGAACGCGATGCGGCGACAGACTTTCCACCGAGAACGGTCCGCACACCCGTACGCGCTTGTTATCTTCATAAGGCTGGTCGTAGAGTGTTTCGGTGTCAGCGTGTTTGGCGATGGCGGCATCGATCTGCGCGCGCGTCATGCCTTTCTTGATGTCCGGGTTGTTGGCGATGGATTTGAGCGTAACATGTGGCACGCGTTTGTAAACGAATCCCTTGCGGACATCGTTTTCAGATTTATATTCTGGAGGAATCTTGCCGGTTAGTTCCGTTTCCTTCTTGATGCCGTCAGTGGAGTCGGCCAACAGGTAGTAGGGATACTTGGCGGCCATCAGGCGGGTGCGGGCCAGCGCCAGCGCAACGCGGCTGGTATCGCAGGTAATCCAGCGCCGACCCCACTGCTCGGCGACATAAGCGGTAGTGCCACTGCCACAGGTCGGGTCGAGCACCAAGTCACCGGGGTCGGTGGTCATGATTAGACAGCGCTTTATAGCCTCGGTTGCGGTTTGTACGACATATATCTTCGGATCAGTGCGGCTTTGCACACCACCAATGTCCATCCACGCAGCATTGAGCGGAACAGCTGGAAAGTCATCGATGAAGCGAATGTATCGGAGCGTGCCTTCTGCTGCGTATAATCTGTTAGCGATTGCGAGACGCTCCAATCCTGTTGCAGTGGTTTTGTATGTGCCGCTGTAATTGTTTTCCTTGTACTTAAACGGGATCAACGGGTTACCTTGGCTTGTAAGGTTGTCATCTACCCAAAACCTCGCACCTTTGGGAATCGGCGTCTCGCCTGAACGTTCTTCGGAAGTAAGTGTGCGTGTCTTGCCATCGGAGAGCAGGATGCGGCTATATTTCGATGCGCCTGCCTCGCCAGCAGTCTTCTCTGCGTAAAGCTGGCGGTACTTGGTAATCGCACGATCCTTGCCGTACCAAAGGATATAATCGCAAATCCCCGTGAGAAAGTTAGTCGCATAACCGCTTGTCTTCGCAAAGGCGACTTGACCGATGAAGTTTTCACTCCCAAACACCTCGTCCATCACGTTCCGTACCAGATGCACATTCTCATCCCCAATCTGCACAAACACGCTGCCGGTCTCGGTGAGCAGGTCGCGGGCGACCACCAGCCGGTCGCGCAGGTAGGCAAGATAGGAATGGATGCCAAGCTTCCAGGTGTCGCGGAAGGCGCGCACCTGTTCGGGCTGGCGGGTGGCGTCCTCGGCCTTGCCGTCCTTTACATCGCGCTGGCGCGTGCTCACCTGCCAGTTGGAGCCAAACTTGATGCCGTAGGGCGGGTCGAGGTAGATGGTCTGCACCTTGCCCTTGAGTCCTTCCTTCTCGGCCAGTGAAGTCATGACGAGCAACGAGTCGCCGAGGATCATGCGATTGGACCAGTTCTGCTCGTGGTGGTAAAAGTCGATCTTCTGCGCGAAGTCCTGCGGGCCGCCGTTGAAATCGGCGAAAAGATTGGTCTGGTCGTCGCCTGCCTGTTCGATGCGCGGCAGCGCGTCAATGATGGCCTGCGGGTGAATCTTCTCCTGGATGTAAATCGGCACCACGGGGACGGAGAGGTCTTCCCTGTCCTGCTCATCCTTGCCCTTCCATACCAGTTGCGGATCGAGGGAGGGATCGCGCGGGTAGAGCATGGTCTTGGGGGCGAGTTCTTCGTCGGCCACGAAGTCGCGCAGTTCCTCGGTGGGGATGTTGGCGCGCTTGTCCTTGTGGCGAATGGATTCGACTTTCGTCCGCGTGTTGTTCTTCTTAGCCATGAGCGACTTCCTTTGTTGCCTGTACCTGCGTCTGTTTCAGAAATCCCCGGATGAGGTTTTGTGAATCCCACGGGTCGGCGATTTCAATAAACCCCCAGCGGCCGTAGCCGCCGTGGTTGTTGATGGCCGGCACCCACAGCGTGCGCGCCGTGGCGACTTTGGCGGCCTTGTCTTTCTTCTTCTCGCCGGTCACTTCGACGATCAGGTTGAGAAGGTCGTCCGGGCCGTGGCCGTCATCGATGCAGGCGATGAAGTCGGGTATGTAGTTCTTCTCCTCGCCGTTCAGCGTGTAGGGGATGGTGAAGCTGAGGTTGTGATTTTTGACGTAGCGGATGACCTCGGGCATGTCTTCGAGGGTTTGGGCCATCTTCTGCTCCCACGAGTCGGTATCGGCGACGACATGGGAGACGTGGCATTTGTCGGCGCGGGTGGCGAAGACGGGCCGGGTGGTGTCGAAATCCACGTCACGGGTGGACCCGATAGTGTCATACGGGCGCAGGATGGGCTTGAGCGCCGCCGTGCCGTCGGTCGAGGCGACAATGGCTTTGTAGATGCGGTCGGCGGCGTCGTGCGCGAATTCGATCAGTAGCAGCAGTTGCGGGAAGGTGTTGTCCTTGAGTGTGACGCATTCGGCGAGCCAGTGTTTGGCGATGCCGAGCAATTGCGGGAAGAGCCAGGGCTTGTCGTTGCCGTCATCGTCGCGGAAGTATTTTTCCAGCGTGAGCTTGGCCAGCAGGAAGGCAACTTCGTTGAGCCGGCGGCGCTTGAGATCGTCGAGAGTGTGGATGCTGGATTCGCCGACGATAGGCGCGTTCTCGGTTTTGGTGGGGATGTCGGCAGTGGAAAGTGTGAGCCTGGATTCCTCTGTGAAGGTCTCACTGAGCCGTTCACCGGCCACGTCGTAGCGGTAGCCGAGCAGCCGGGGAAAGGTAATCTCGC
>Ga0182011_10001176_pt1 | contig 23122 bp, 23 predicted proteins | sample 711E1DmetaG_FD_120481 | JGI IMG/M metagenome (GOLD analysis project Ga0182011, IMG submission 120481) | Permafrost microbial communities from Stordalen Mire, Sweden - 711E1D metaG | ecosystem: Environmental > Terrestrial > Soil > Wetlands > Permafrost | place: Sweden: Stordalen | collected...
CTGTGTGAATGCTCATAACCTACGGAAAACGGGGAAGAGAAACAAAGTCGTGGAATACCGGGGTGGATTTTGTTATCATTGTCCATTAACAGGGAGCGGCGTCGGAGACATGATCAACGTGGCGATCGAAGCAGCCCGCGAGGCGGGAAAATTCCTCAAGGAGAGCGTCGGCAAAGTCAGGAGGATCGAAACGAAAGAGGGGGAGGAACGGAACCTGGTCTCGGAAATCGACAGGGGTTCCGAGGAGAAGATCATCAGCCTGATCAGGCGGCACTACCCGACACACGGGATACTCGCGGAAGAGAGCGGCGGGAGCGGCCCGGATGCCGAATACAAGTGGATCATCGATCCCCTCGACGGGACGACGAATTTCCTGCACGGGCTCCCCGTTTTCTGTGTCACCATAGGCATTGAGCACAGGGGGGAGATCATCGCCGGGGTGGTGTACGATCCGAACCAGGATATCCTGTTCACCGCCGAGAAGGGGAGCGGGGCGTACATGAACGGACGGCGGATGAATGTCTCGAAGACCGAAAAACTGATCAACAGTCTCCTCATGACGGGATTCCCCTACGATGTCGCGCAGAACCCGGAGCACGCGGTCGAACATTTCGTGAACTTCCTGATGGAAGCACGCGGAATACGGAGATTCGGGTCCGCGGCGCTGGACCTCTGCTACGTGGCGGCGGGGCGGCTGGACGGCTTCTGGGAAGTGAACCTCCATCCGTGGGACATGGCCGCCGGGATACTCCTTGTGACGGAGGCGGGGGGGAAAGTGAGCGATTTTGTCGGCGCGCCGCTCAGCATTTACGGAAAGAGAGTCGTCGCCTCAAACGGAGTGATACACGACGCCATGGTGCGCGTGCTTGGGAAAAAAGCGGGGGGGGAGATCAAAACCGCTTGATCATGTCGAAGAAGAGGACTCCGAACATCCCCAGGAACACGAGCGCGAAAACCGCCGCAATCCCCATGAGGGCGAGTCTCTGTTTCGTTTCCTGTGCGTTGACCGGGCGGACCGGGTGCGTCTTCACCACCATGTCCCCCGTGACTGAAGTCTGACAGGCCAGCCGGATGTTCTTCTCCACGACACGGGCCACCGCGAGGTTCCCCCCGAGCGTCCCCTCCTCTTCACGCGTCCTGGGGGACGCCCCCTTGCCGTCCACGATCTCCACAGCACAGGTGCCGCAGAAATTGTGCCCCCGGCAATTCAGGAGGACATCCAGCCCGTTGTACGGAGACACGCCGATTTTTTTCATTACAAGCCGGAGGTTCGAACCCGCCTCCGCATCGAAAGAACGGTGTTCGTTGTAAAACGTGACAACCGGCATGTCTCTCTCCTCGGATAGTCAATACGTCAGGGGGGTGACCCAGGCGTGTACCCCTTCTTTGTCGACGGTCGCTTTCACGCAGTTCTTCGGGGGGAGAGGGGAATCTCCGATTGTGACGCAGGAGGAAAATTCCCGGACCGCCCGTTCGGCCACATCTTCACGGTCGGTCTTTATCACGGCCAGGAGGTCATTTTTCTCAACCCTGTCCCCGATTTTTTTGAAGAGCACGATCCCCGCTTTCGGATCGACGGGGTCATCCACCCTGAGCCTGCCGGCGCCGAGCTCGACCGCCAGGACGCCGATGCGCCTCGTCCCGAACCCCGTGATGTAGCCGGGTGAGTCCGCGCGGACCTCGAGGGAAAGCTTCGAGGCCGGGTAGCGGCCGGGATCACGGATAAACGAAGAATCCCCCCCCTGGCGTTCCACAATCTGCAGAAATTTTTCGTACGCCCTCCCGGACCAGATTGCCGACCGGCACTCCCGTATCCCTTCGGCGAGTGTCCGAGCCTTGCCGCCCAGATGGACCATCGCCCCGCCGAGAACAAATGTGAGCTCCATGAGATCCGGGACGTTTTTTCCCTTCAGGCACTCGGCGGACTCGAGGACCTCGAGCCAGTTGCCGATCATCATCCCCAGGGGCTGGTCCATGCCGGTGACGAAGGCCACGGTCTCCTTTCCGCAACTGTTACCGATGGAGACGAGCGCCGTCGCGAGGGCGACCGCATCGTCGTAGGACTGCATGAAGGCGCCGTCCCCGGTCTTGACATCGAGCACGAGCGCGTCGATCCCCTCGGCGAGCTTCTTGCTCATGATGCTCCCGGCGATCAGCGGTATCGATTCGACGGTCGCCGTGACGTCGCGGAGGGCGTACATCCTCCGGTCCGCCGGGGCGATGTCCGCGGTCTGACCGCTGAGAACAAGACCGGTCTCCCGTATCACGTCCCGGTACTCATCCATCGTCAATCCGGTCCGGAACCCGGGGATCGATTCGAGCTTGTCAAGCGTCCCCCCCGTGTGCCCGAGTCCCCTTCCGGAGATCATCGGAACCGCGACGCCGCAGGCGGCGACCATGGGGGCGAGTATCAGCGAGACCTTGTCCCCCACCCCGCCGGTCGAGTGCTTGTCGACCTTGCGCCCGGAGATCGACGAGAGGTCGATGATGCTCCCGGAGTGGAGCATGACATCGGTGAAAGAGGCAGTCTCCTCCGGGTCCATACCTTTGAAAAACACCGCCATCAGGAACGCCGACATCTGATAGTCGGGCACTTCCCTCCTGACGTATCCGCCGATCAGCGATTCGATTTCCCCGCGGGTGAGCGCGCCGCCGTTCCGCTTCTTACGGATTATCTCAACGGTATTCATCGACTGTCATTCAACCAGTGGGACGAGAGCGGGAAACTCGCTGATGATGAAATCTGGCCCGGCGGCCTGAATCTGGTCCCCGCTCATCGCGCCGTACGTTACGCCCACAGTGGCGATCCCCGCGTTCTTCCCCGCCATCACGTCCATGGACGTATCACCCACCATGATTGTGCCCCCCGGGTCCCACCCTTCCGCCTCGAGGATCACGCGTATGATGGCAGGGTCAGGCTTGAACGGAAGTCCGTCGCTCCCCTGCAGCCTGGCGAACAGGGGGGTGATGCCGAAATGGTCTGTCGCCCTCCGTATGCCCGCACCCCGCTTCGTCGAGGCCACGGCAATCCTCTTCCCGAGCGAGCGGAAGCGCTCGAGCGTCCCCCGGACTCCGGGAAACAGCGTCGTCGTCAGGAGGGACCGGGAAGGATAATACTCCGCATACAAATCTGAAGCTTCATCGATCCGGTCGTGCAGTACGGGGGGGAGGAGATGCCGGAAAGTCTCTCCGATCGGCAGCCCGATGAATGGATACAGGTCTTCCTCGCGGAATCCCTGCGCACCGAGGCGCTCCAGCACCCAGAGCTGCGCCCGCGCGATGTCCTTCCTCGAGTCACTTATCGTCCCGTCGAAATCGACGATGATATTGTCGTACGGCATTCCCTACGGTTCCCTCTCCTTGAGTCTTTTCTCGGCGAGGAGGAGTCCGATGATGGTCTTCGCGTCCGGATATTCTCCACGGACCGCGCGTTCCACCGCCACGGCAAGGGGGACCGCGTCGACAGTCATGTTCAGCTCCCCTTCTTCCCTCCGGGGTCCCCCCGGGACGAGCGAGAGTCCGCGGGCCAGGTAGATGTGGAGCTCTTCGTCGCAGAACCCGGGAGTGGTGAAGACCGTCGCAAGGTGCTCGAGCGAGCCGGCACTGTAGCCCGTTTCTTCTGCCAGCTCCCTCCCCGCCGCCGCCATCGGGTCTTCCCCCGGACCGAGCTTCCCGGCGGGAAGCTCGGTGACACGCTTGCCGACCGGGTAGCGGAGCTGCGAGACGAGGAGCACGCGCCCGTCGTCCAGCAGCGGAACAGTGACCGCGCCGCCGGGATGACGCGCGACCTCCCGGACGCCTGCTTTTCCCGACGGATATTCCACTCTATCGACAAGGAGGTCGAACACCCGGCCGCTGTAGAGGACTTCGCGGGAAAGAAGCTTCAACTCCATCGGTCTTCCCCCTCCGGAAGTGTCATGTGCTCCCCCTGCTTCCCGGTTTGACGACCGGAAGCCCCCGCGCACAGAGAGGACAATCCGCCGGCGCGTATGCGACGACATCCATCGCCATCAGCGAAAACTGAACACCCCCCGGATCCATGGCAAACTCCACCTTCCCCCCGCTCCTGTCGACGATAAATGCGACGCCGGCGAGTTTCCCTCCCTCCTGACGGACGAGCGCAATCACCTCCGAGACCGATCCACCCGTCGTCACCACGTCTTCGCAGACAAGCACGTTCTCCCCCGGCGCAATCTGGAACCCGCGCCGCAGCTGCATCACTCCTTCCTTCCGCTCGGCGAACAGTGTGCGCGCCCTGAGCTGGCGCCCCACCTCCTGTCCCACGACGATCCCGCCGAGCGCCGGCGCCACCACAACATCAATCCCCGCGGGACGGAAGCGCTGCGCGATCTCCCCGCAGAGCAGCTCGGCGTAATGAGGGTATTGCAATACCCTTGCGCACTGAAAATACCTGTCGCTGTGCAGCCCGGAGGTCAGCTGGAAATGCCCCTCAAGCATCGCCCCGGAATCGCGGAATATCGAGAGAAGATGTTCCTGTTCCATCGCCCCCCCGGTGATCCTCTTTTGTCAGATGGTGAACCTGAGACCCGCGCGAAGGACGGTGGTCACGCCGACATTCGGATCGTCGTTCACGTACAGAGCCCTCGCTTCCGCATCGATCGCCAGTGAACGGCTGAGCCGGTATTCCAGTCCCCCGTATATCGAGGCCGCCAGCCTCGTCTGAAACGGCATATTAAAGTACGTCACGTGGCCGGAATCCGTCTCCAGGCGGTACTCCGCCCCGGTCATGTGCGAGAATCCGATCATGCCGCCGATGTACGGGACGATCTTCCTGCCGGACATCATCGTGAAGCGTCCCACCACCCCGGCGATAATCTGGGCCACGGAGGGATTCTTGAACGGGAGGCTCGGGTAGGCTGCGGCGAATACGGGGCCGCGGAACCAGTATGCCGCCCCCTCGAGGTCGAAACCCAGCGAGACCGCAGGGCTTATACCCTTCAGGACCTCCACCGTCAGTGCGGGCCCGGAGCCCCAGTACTTCGTCAGTCCATCGTGCGAGACAGGCCATGACCAGCCCCCCAGGACGACGATCGACTGATTTCGGAAGGGTGAGGGGGGGAGCATCGGACTCTGCGCCGCGCACTGCATCGCCGCCAGGAGGAGCAGGACGGTCACCGCATTTCGCTTTCGCATCGTTCCCTCTTGTGGTTGTCGTATGTCGTTCATTACAGGCGTGTCCGGCGGGAAGGCCGGCACGTGTCACCACCCCTTCGCGCGTCGGAGACTCTTGATATGCTCGACGTGCTTCTCCCCGTGACCCGCGTACACGTTGAGCTGGCCCTCCAGCGTGACCTCGCCCCGCTCCGGATGGACGGCGGTCTTTGTCCAATCCCCCTCCGCAACGCGATCGAGGAGCATCGACCATCTGTCGTGCAGGCCGCGGAGGATTTCCAGCGACACGCCGATCGGCATCTGCGTGGTGTCGGACAGAGCGGCCCAGGCGTTCTGGTCGTACGGCTTGATCGCGGGTTTCACCTCCGTAAGTATCAGCTTCATCCGGATGAACGCATTCATGTGCGCATCCGCCAGGTGGTGGACGACCTGGCGAACGGTCCAGCCCCCGTCCCGGTAGGGAGTGTCAAGCTGCCTGTCATTCAATCCCTTCACCGCTTCCTCCAGGGCAGACGGGAGGGCACGGATCCCGTCGATCTTCGCACGGCGTTCTTCAGTGGTCATGCACTCCCTCGCTCCGCTTGTTCCACCTCGTTGTCGGCCGATCCCTTGAACGGCCGCTCCCTGTCTTCAAATTCAGGCCGGTAATAGTCCGACGCCTCGAATTCCTGCGCCCATCCATTGCCCAACCCCAGATCATCCAGGATCGTCAGCACTTTCTGATATTCGCTTTCGCGGACCTTCCGGTCCAGGAGGGGCATCGTGAGGGCCCTGTGGGTGGGGAAGTACTGCGACATGACGCTCAGTGTCGTGTCCGCCCCCAGCGTGTCGCGGATCCAGGTGAGGGTCTCCCGGCTGGCGGCGATGTCGTTCGGCAGTACCAGATGGCGGATGATGAGACCCCGCTTCACGAGACCGTCCTCCCCTTTCACCAGGGCGCCGCCGACCTGGCGATGCATCTCCGCCACCGCCCTGCGCGCATGGAGGGCATAGCCGTCGACTTTCGAGAACTCGCGCCCCATCGCGTCGTCCCCGTACTTCAGGTCGGGCAGGTAGATGTCGACCACCCCGTCCAGCAGGCGCAGGACTTCCACGGCATCGTAGGCGTTGGTGTTATAAATGAGAGGAAGGTGAAGCCCCGCGCCCGCCGCCCGTTCCAGCGCCATGACGATCTGGGGGACAAAATGCGTGGGGGAGACAAGCCCGATCCCGTGACATCCCTTTTCCTGAAGCTCCAGCATCATCTGCGCGAGGCGCTCGATGCTTACCTCGTTCTTCCGCTCCTCTCTGTGGTTCTGGCTGATCAGGTGGTTCTGACAGTATACACAGCGGAGATTGCAGTTCCCGAAGAAGATGTTGCCGACCCCGCCCGTCCCCGTCAGTGCGGGTTCCTCGCCGAAGTGGGGTGTGAAGGCGGACACCACCGGCAGCGCGCCCGAATAGCAGCGCGCGATCTCGCCGAGAAGGCGGTTGTTGCCGCAGTCGTGCGGGCAGATCGTGCACCGGGCGAGCATGGCATGGAGCGCACCGCCGCGCCTGCGAAGCTCGCCGGAACGTTGGAGCCCGATATAGGAAGGAACGAACGCCATGGAATAAAAATATAGCAAAGTTTCCACGTGATTCCAATTGCCGAATGGGAGGAGAAACCGTATTTTACCACGCGGCGCCATTCATACGACGGAGACGGACTCTGATGGCTGAACAGATATTCATGACCGGCGGCACCGGGCTGGTCGGGACAAACTTGATCCCCAGGCTGCTCAGAGCGTTCCCCGGATCGACGGTCACGCTCCTTGTCCGCGGGGACAACGATGCAGACGTCGCATCCCGGATCGACGTGATCTCCCTCAACGTGGAACGGGGGGAGGAGGGGATCCCCGGCGCACGGGACCGGATCCGGGGCCTCCGGGGGGACGTCCTGCTGGACCGCTGCGGGCTCTCCGGCGCGGACCTCGACCGGATCGTGGCTGAGACGACGTACATTATCCATGGGGCGGCGACGATCAGGTTCGACCATCCGATTGAAGAGGCGCGCGAGGTGAACTGCGGGGGAACGCGGAAGATGCTCGCGATCGCGGAGCGGTGCGCGGAGAGCGGGAAGCTGAAGCGTTTTGTATACATCGGCACCTCGTCCGTCTCGGGCCAGCGGGCGGGGGTCGTCACAGAAGAGGAACTCGAGACGGGGCAACGGTTCTTCAACACCTACGAACAATCCAAGTGCGAATCGGAACGGATCGTCCGCGACCACTTCCACCGGGTCCCCGCCGTGATCTTCCGGCCCAGCATCATCATCGGCGATTCACGGACCGGCGCAACGAGTTCCTTCAACGTGATCTACATCCCCCTGCGCCTCGTCCAGAGGGGACTGCTGGAGTTCATTCCCGGGACACCCGCGACGAAAATGGATCTCGTACCGATCGACTGGGCGGACGACGTGATGGTGCACATCATGGCGCTGGATGCGGCAAACGGGAAAGTCTGTCACGTCACCGCCGGACCTGACCGCGCCGCTCCCCTGGGGGAAATCGTTCTCAGCGCAACGGCTTACTTCGACCGCCACACGCCGCTCGGGGCGCCCCGGCGGATGGAGTTCATCACGCGGGAGGAATTTGAACGGCGCAGGAAGCTCACGCGCGGCAGAGAGGGAGCGCTCCTGGCACAGCTTGACACGCTGTTGCCGTACGTGAGCATCGACAGGCTCTTCGACTCCAGAAACACCGACGCGCTGCTCCTGGGGAGCGGGATCACGTTCCCCGGATTCAGCGCGTACGCGGAAAAGATCTTCGCCTATTGCCTGAAGACACGGTGGGGCAAGCTGCCGGGATGAGCGCCCGCCGCATCACATCTCCTTCCTCCCCGCAACGAGCTTCAGTCTTTCAAGCTCGGATTTGTAGACAATGTGCCTCGAATCCACCGCACGGTCGAGCGCGAGTGTCCCGTTGACATGATCGATTTCATGCTGCAGGAGCTCCGAGAGCGCGCCGCGCGCCTTCAGGCTATGCTCTTTCCCCTCAGGATCGCGGTACCGCACTTCCACCGACAGATGGCGTTTGAGTTTTACCGCGAGATCCGGAAAACTGAAGCAGTCGTCCCAGAGGGTCATCATCTGCCTGCTGCTTCTGATGATCTCGGGATTCACCATGGCGAGGGGCCCGTCGATGTCGATGAAGACCACGCGCCGCCTGTCCCCGATCTGGGAGGCGGCGATCCCTCTGCCGAATCCGTTCCGCCGCCGGAAGTCGTGCAGCGTGTCGGCCATATCCCGGACCAGCGCGAGGAGTTCGGGCGTGTTATACTGCCTCACCCGCACGCAGACGGCGCGGAGAAGCGGATTGCCGAGCAGGAGAACCGGCCGGACGCTCATGAGCACCTCCCGTTATATTGGAACCCGGTGTATCCTTCCCATCCTCTGTCCGAGAAATCGCTCGCCGATCTCGGCAAACCGGGCGGGAAGGTCGCTGACATAGAACTCGAGGTTCGGTTTCTGCCTGCTCGGGTTCCGCAGTTTCTTCTCGTCCAGCGCGCGCTCCACGTCCGCGGCGACGGCAGCCCCCGAATCGATGAGGCTCACGTGGGGATCCATCGCCGAGGCGATCGCACCGCGCAAGACCGGATAGTGGGTGCAGCCCAGTATCAGTGTGTCGATCTTCTCGAGCGTAAGCGGGAAGAGGTATTCTTTCGCAACAAGGGCCGTCACCCTGTGGTCGATCCATCCCTCTTCGGCGAGCGGGACAAAGAGCGGGCACGCCTGTGCAAAAACCTGGACGTCCGGGTCGATCTGGCGGATCGCGTGGGCATAGGCGCCGCTGTTGACCGTGGCGATCGTCCCGATGACCCCCACCCTCTTCTTCTTCGTCGCACGGACCGCCTCGCGCGCGCCGGGAAGGATCACGGCGACCACCGGCACGCCCGCCCGCTTTTGAACGACGTCGAGGGCCACCGCCGAGACGGTGTTGCAGGCAATCACCACCATCTTGACTCCCTTCGAGACAAGGAAGTCCACATCCTCGATCGCATATTCCCTCACCACGGTGGGGGACTTCGGACCGTACGGCACACGGGCCGTATCGCCGAAGTACACGATATTCTCGTTCGGGAGCCGCGCGCTCAGCGCGCGCACGACCGTGAGTCCGCCGATCCCGCTGTCAAACACACCGATGGGTTTTGTATTCATGACGACCGATCGAGCCGTTCCCCGGCAAGGCGCTGTATTGTCGCGAGGATGCTCTCCCTGATCCTCTCCCTGGCCCCGGGATCCGTGACTTTTTTCCCCGACCGGTCGAGCGTGTAAAAGGCGTCGACGATCCCGTCCACGCGCGTGGCGATCTTGGCAAAGAAGATATCCAGCCCCAGGTCCGACATCGTTTCGGTCACCCGGTAGAGAAACCCGGCGGAGTCCGGGGCATAGACGTCGATAATCGTGTAGCGGGGGTTTTCTTCGAACCGGACATCCGTTGTGACCGACGGGTTCGCCGGCGTCCTGGGCCGGCGTTTCCACTTCTTGTCGTGCTCCCGGAAGAGGTTCCCGATGTCGAGGGCCCCCTCCATCACCAGACGAAGGTCCCCGGCAATCTTCTCGCAGCGCCTCTGCTCCAGCCCCTGTTTCGTCCCGGAGTCGGTGACGCGAAACCTGTCGATAATGAGGCCGTCATCCCTGGTAAACACGTTCGCGTCAAAGATGTCCGCATCGTTGGCAGAAAGCACCGCGCAGAATCTTGAGAGCGCGAACGGCGCGTCCCGTGCGATCACGGTGATCTCCGTATGTCCCCCCGCCCGGGAGAACAGCGCCGACACCGGCTCACTGTCCTCCCCTTTCAGGATATGCTGCCCGATCTCCTCTTCGCTGAAGAGCGCGACATAGGACGCGTCCCCCACCCCTGCAATATGGCGCCGGACCTGTTCCCGGGGGATCGACCCGCTCAGCGATTCGACGACTCTCTCGGCCGCCTCGTCATTCCTCCCGCGGTGGAACTCGTCGATCTGGCTGCCGGTCAGGTTGCGCCTCAACACCTCCGAAGTGCGCTGGTACAGCTCCTGAAGCATCGCCGCTTTCCACTCCGTCCACACACTGGCATTGAGCGCGGACAGGTCGGCATACGTCAACACGTAGAGGTAGTCAAGCTGTTCCGGGCGCTCGAATTGCGAAGCGAATTCCCTCAGTGTATCCGGATCGTGAACGTTCCGGCGGAACGCTGTCTGCTCCATCGCGAGGTGATGACGGACGAGAAACCCGACGTCGGGGACCGCATCGGGCATTCCCAGGCGGTTCAATATCGCGGCCGACATGCTGACGCCGGTGATCTCGTGATCCGCCACCCCGCGCGGCTTCGCGATGTCGTGCAGGAGTATGGCCGCATACAGGACATCCTTGCGGGGCAGGTTCCGGAACACCTCATGGAGGATACCCTGTTTCTCCCTCAGGCTCTCCGCACAGGCGATCGCGATCAGCGTGTGCTCATCCGCGGTATAGTAATGGTAGACATTGTGCTGGAAAAAAGCGACGAGCTCGCCGAACTCGGGGATGTAGCGCCCGAGGACATCAGCATCGTTCATCTCATGCAGCGTTTCCGCCACCCGGTGGGTCCTGAGTATGCGGCGGAAAAATGAAGAGAGCCGGGGGGAATCCGCGTCCCCCTGCTGCAGGACTTCGGCACTCTTCTCGAGCATCCCGCGCAGGCGCAGGTCCGGCGGCGCTTCGTGTTCGGCGACAAGCGTGAACGCCTCGAAGACCTGTTCGGGACCGGCGAGCGCGGCCACCTCCGGATCGATCGCGAGCGCATCGTCGTAGAGCATGAACGCGGACCCGACACGCCTGCCGGAGGACCCGGACGACCGGGGGGGCTCGATCGATTCCCTGAACCGCTGCCCTGCCCGCTGCAGGAGCCTGTACACCGTCCGGGCATGGAGATAGTACACGCGCATGAAGACTTCCACAGGCATGAGAGCCGAGCCGGGCTCCACACCGATGCCTTCGGCGACCTCTCTTTGCAGTATGTATTCCAGTGTGTCGTGCTGTGACTCCCGGCGGTAGTGCATCTCATGCCGCACCCGGAGCAGGAACTCCAATGCCCGGACGGCCACGGCGTGGTCCTCCGGATCGAGGAGGCCGCGTGCGGGGAGCATGTCGATGAACTCCTTCGTCGCACATGATCCTGCGCGGACCGGAGTAAAATACTGCGGGTCTGTCCCCCGGTAGAGCCAGAACGCCGCATGCAGGTCGCGCAGCCCACCCGCGCTCTTCTTAATGTTCGGTTCAAGGAGCTTGACGGAGCTCCCGTAACGCTCATGACGCACCCGGACATCCTGAAACACGCCGCCGACGAACCATTCCGGAGTGCTCTGTGCGATCTCCATCCTTATCCGCGCGTACAGCTCCCCTGCGAGCACCGCGTTACCGCATATGAACCGGCTTTCTATCATCGACGTCCAGGAATCGAACGTCTTTCCGTGAAGACCCAGTGCCTCATCGACCGTCCGGACGCTGTGCCCGATGTCGACCCCCGCGTCCCAGAGGAAGTGGAGCACGGCCTTCGCGGCCTCTCCGGCCGCCTCAAGAAGATCCCCCGTCGCGCACAATACCATCACATCGATGTCGGAGGATGGACAGAGCTCTCCCCGCCCGTACCCCCCCAGCGCCAGTATCGCTACCGTGTCCATCATCCCCGCAGGGAGGCAATCGCACGCGGAGCGGATCGCCTCATCCGCCACCGATGTGAGTGCACGGCATGTGAGGAACCCGTCCGCTCCACGCCGATGCGAGGCAGCGATCTCAGCTTTCCGTGACGCGAGAAGCGACCTCAAAGAGTGGGGATCGGTCTGCATCGATTATTGTCAGCAGGAGGGAGAAATGACATAGCCAAATATAGCGAATGAAGGGAGGAGATTCAACGGAACTGCTGAGTTACCTTACGCCGCTGATGACGAATTCAACGGTTGGAAGCGAGTACAATCAGCAAACCCAAAGCAAAAACTGTTCATTGGTGGAAATAGTTTCCCCGGCACAACTATTGTTACTATACGGACAGAAAGTATTCCCCATCAACGCGGACGGTACACAGGTTGGCATCACAGGCGGAAACGCTCATCGGCGTCCTCACAGAGACCAGGAAGCTCGAGAAACGTCTCGAATCTCTCACCAGGCTCTCTTCAGACGCCCTCCTTGTTCTCCTGCTGCTTCATACCAGGCGGCCTGCGAGCGTCAAGGAGCTGACCGGGCATCTCGGAGTGAGCGACAGCCGCACTTCCAAGCTCCTCTGCCTCCTTGAAGACAGGGGGTTTATCACGCGCCGCATAAGTGTTGCAGACCGGCGGGTGGAACAAATCTCGCTCACCCCCCGGGGGGACCACATCGTCGAGATAGCGCTCAGCGTGCCTGCGTCACCGCAGGAAGAAGCCTCCACCGGCTGGCCCCTGAACATCGAGCCATCGATCAACGTGCTGGGGATCCTCATCGGGTGCGCTGCGCTCATTTGCACATGACCTGCTGGACGCGCGCGTGACGCTTTCGCCGTTCAGCGTTTCTTCAGGAGGATGACAGGCATGAAGCTTCCAACACCACCAGCGGTTCGGACAGCCGAGAATAATTCCCCCCCCCGGATGAAGACCGTCACCAGGAGGCTCAAGTTCGAATCGGAACTCGACCTCTCCTTCGGCGAACATGTGGCCGAGCGGGCCTACGGACAGAAGCTGCTCAGCTGCATCCAGTGCGGGACGTGCAGCGCGACGTGTCCGCTCAGTCATTATATGGACTACACGCCCCGCAAGATCATTGCCATGACGCGTGAGGGGTTCAAGGAAGAAGTCCTGAACAGCCTGACAATATGGCTCTGCGCGTCGTGCTATGCATGCACCGTCCAGTGCCCGCGCGAGATCCATATCACCGACGTCATGTACGCACTCAAGCGAGAGGCCATCGCGCGCAAATTCTATCCGGCCAGGAACCCCATCCCCGTCCTTGCGAAAGCGTTCTTCGAACGTGTGAGGCACGACGGGCGAAACACGGAGTCGAGGCTCCTCATCACGCTCTACCTCCGCACCAATCCATTCAAGATGCTGAAGGAGGCCCTGCTCGGGTTCCATCTTTTCCGGACGGGACGCCTTTCACTCAAGAGAGAGAAAATCAAAGGCATGAAAGAACTCCGGAACATGATCGATTCCGTCGAGCCTCGAAAGGAGGCGGTTCCCTTATGAGCTACCTCTATTTCCCCGGGTGCTCCCTGCGCAGCACCGGCCGGCCGTACGAAGAATCCATACTCGCCGTTTTCAGGAAGCTCGACATCCCCCTGAGGGAACTCGACGACTGGAACTGCTGCGGCGCCACCGCGTACGTTTCCATCGACGAGAACAGGGCATTCACGCTCGCCGCACGCAACCTCGCGATCGCGGAACGGATGCAAAACAACGGGAATCCCGGGGAAGACCTGATGGCCCCGTGCAGCGCCTGCTACCTGGTTCTCGAAAAGACGCAGCACTATATGAAGACGGACGAAGGGGTGAAGACGGAGGTCACCGCCGCACTCCAGCGCGGGGGCTTCGAATACAAGGGGACGGCGAAAGTGCGTCACCCGCTCGACATCCTCGTCAACGACATCGGGCTGGAGCGGATCGCCAGAGCGGTCGTCCGGCCGATGAAGGGGATGAAGGTCGCCTGCTATTACGGGTGCCAGGTCGTCAGGCCCTTCGAGACGTTCGACCATGCGGCCTATCCGACGACCATGGACCGCCTTATCACCGCGCTGGGCGCCACGGCGGTCGACTGGCCGCTGAAAACACGCTGCTGCGGCGGAAGCCTCACCGGGACAATCCAGGAGGCGGGGCTCAGACTCAACCGGGTCCTCCTCAAGGAAGCCACAAAGCGCGGGGCGAACATCATCCTGACATGCTGCCCCCTCTGCCAGCATAACCTTGAGTGCTACCAGAAGCGGATCAACAGGCGCTTCGACGAATCGATCAATATACCGGTCGCCTATTTCACGCAGTTCATCGGACTTGCGCTCGGCATCCCGCGGAAGGAACTGGGCATACAGCGCCTGTTCATCCCCCTGAGGCTCGCGGAACAACCGGGAAAGGAGGAACACGCCCATGCCTGAGACCAACGGCCACGACGCCCCCCGCGTCGGATTTTACGTCTGTCACTGCGGGCACAATATCGCGGGTACCGTGGATGTCGCGGAGGTCGCCCGTTTCGCCGGGACGCTCCCGAACGTGGTCGTCTCCCGCGACTACAAGTACATGTGTTCCGACCCGGGCCAGGAACTCATCATCACCGACATCCGCGAGCACAAGCTCAACCGGATCGTCGTCGCCTCCTGCTCTCCCCTCCTCCATGAGCATACGTTCCGCGTGGCCACCGAGAAAGGGGGGCTCAATCCGTATTTTTTCCAGATGGTGAACATCCGGGAGGACGTCTCCTGGGTGTGCTCCGACCATGACGCGGCGACAAACAAAACGCTCGACCTCGTCCGGGCCGCCGTCCGGCGCGTGGCGCACCACCGCTCGCTTGTCACGAAACACGTCCGCATCCACCCTGACGTGCTTATCGTCGGCGCGGGGATCTCGGGAATCCACGCTGCGCTCACGCTGGCCAACGCCGGGAAGAAGGTCACGCTTGTCGAGAGGGAGCCCACGATCGGCGGGCATATGGCGATGTTCGACAAGACATTCCCGACGCTCGACTGCGCAGCCTGCATACTGACGCCCAAGATGTCCGCGGTCAAGAACCACCCGAACATCACGCTCTGGTCGTACTCCGAGGTTACGGAGGTCAGCGGGTTCGTCGGCAGCTACACCGTGAAAGTGAAGCGAAAACCCCGGTTCGTCTCCGAAGAGCTCTGCGTCGGCTGCATGGAATGCATCGACGCATGCGTGTACAAGGAGGGGAAGACGCCTGATGAATTCAACCAGGGGCTGAGCAAGCGGAAGCCCGTGTACATCCCCTTCCCCCAGGCCACCCCGCAGGTCGTGCTCATCGATCCCGACACATGCATCGAATTCAAGTCGGGGCGGTGCAAGAAGACATGCGTGGAAAAATGCGACCGGGACGCGATCGACTTCACGCAGAAGGAAGAGATCAAGGAGATCCAGGTCGGCACGATCATACTCGCCACCGGCTTCAAGACGTTCGACCCGAAGCGCATCCCGTACTACGGGTACGGGAAATATCCGAACGTGTACAGCTCCCTTGAGGTCGAGCGGCTGGTGAACGCCTCCGGCCCGACCGGCGGCGACCTGGTGCTGCGCGACGGGCGTCATCCGAAGACCGTCGGCATCATCCACTGCGTCGGATCGCGTGACAGGAAGACCAACCGGTGGTGCTCCCGGACCTGCTGCATGTATTCGCTCAAGCTCGCCCACCTCCTGAAGGAACACTCTGAGGCGGAGGTCTATAACTTCTATATCGACATCCGGGCGGCGGGAAAAGCGTACGAAGAGTTCTACGACAAGCTGCTGGAGGAGAACATCCACTTCATACGGGGCCGTGTGGCCGAAGTGACCGACTGGAGCGCGCGGCCGGAAGAGGAGGGGAAGCTGATCATCCGGGTCGAAGACACGCTGATCGGCGTCGTCCGCCGGGTCCCCGTGGACATGGTTGTCCTGGCCGTCGGCATGGAACCGCAGGCCGACTCACAGGACGTCCGCCGCATGTTCAACATCTCCTGCTCGACGGAAGGGTTCTTCCTCGAGCGCCATCCGAAGCTCGCACCCGTGGACACGTTCACCGACGGCATATTCATCGCCGGGGCATGCCAGGGACCGAAGGACATCCCCGACAGCGTCGCACAGGCGGGGGCGGCGGCGGCACAGGCCCTCGCGCTCATCGACGCCGGGGAGGTGGAGCTCGAGCCGAACACCGCGTACATCGTCGAGGAAGACTGCTCAGGCTGCAAGTCGTGCCTCAACATCTGCCCGTACACGGCCATCACGCGGGACGAGATCAGGCAAAAGGCCGTCATCAACGAAGCCCTCTGCAAGGGATGCGGCACCTGCGTTGCCACATGTCCCTCGGGGGCCATCAGGCAGAATCTGTTCGAGGACGATCAGATATACAGCGAAATCGAAGGATTGCTGCAGGACAAGGAATCCGTTCTCACAGGAGGTGGAGCATGGCGAGCACCGGCATGAAACAGGAAACCAACGGCTGGGAACCCCGCATCGTGGCATTCTTCTGCAACTGGTGCACGTACACGGCGGCGGACCTGGCCGGAGTCTCCCGGCTGCGGCACGCTCCCAACGCGCGCGTCATACGCGTCATGTGCTCCGGGAGGCTCGACCCGCAATTCGTGCTGGACGCGTTCGCCCGGGGAGCCGACGGCGTCCTCGTCGGCGGCTGCCATCCCGGAGACTGCCATTACATGGAAGGGAACTACAAAGCACTCCGCCGCATCCGGCTCCTGCAAAGGATGATGAAGGATATGGGGATCCACGAAGACCGTTTCCACCTGGAATGGATTTCGGCGTCCGAAGGGGAAAAAGTGAAATCCACAATCAACGACATGACCGCGCGGGTCCGGGCGCTCGGCCCGCTGGGTCTCCCGAAGAGATTTGCGGAGTGGGACGAAGAGATGGACGGGCTCGCTCACGCGATCGCAGCTCAGGAGGAGGCCGTCCATGCCTGACAAACCGAAAGTCGCATTTTACTGGTGTGCCTCGTGCGGCGGATGCGAAGAGTCCGTCGTCGACCTCGCCGAAGACATACTCGGGGTCGTGAACGCAGTCGACATCGTCTTCTGGCCCGTCGCGATGGATTTCAAGAAGCATGATGTGGAAGCGATCAGCGACGGCGGGATACTTGTTTCGATGATCAACGGGGCGGTCCGCACGTCGGAACAGGAAGAGATGGCAAAACTGCTCAGGAGAAAGAGCACGCTCGTCGTCGCCTACGGGTCGTGCGCACACATGGGAGGGATCCCCGGGCTGGCAAATCAGTTCGACCGGGAGCAGATATTCCGCTACGTGTATGAGGAGTCGCCGTCGACGATCAACGAAGGGCACACGCGTCCGCAGACGGAGAATCCCGGCGGGGGGCACTCCCTGACGCTGCCGGAGTTCCGCTCGATGGTCAGGACTCTCGACCAGGTGATCCCTGTCGATTACTACCTCCCCGGCTGTCCCCCCGTCCCGCGCATGCTGAAAGCGGCGCTCGACACGCTCCTTTCGGGGAATCTCCCGCCGAAAGGGACGGTGCTCGGCCCGGACATCGCCATGTGCGAGGAGTGTCCGCGCAAGGAGACCAAACCCGCCGACCTGGCCTACACGGCGTTCCACCGGCCGCACGAAGTGATCATCCAGCCGGATACGTGCCTTCTCGCACAGGGGGTGATCTGCATGGGTCCGGCAACACGCGGGGGTTGCGGGGCGCAGTGCGTCACGGGGAACATGCCCTGCACCGGATGCTTCGGCCCGACGTCCCACGTCAGAGACCAGGGAGCGAAGATACTCTCGGCGATAGCTTCATCTGTCAGTGCGAAAGATACGGAGGGCATCGACAGGACTCTCGCATCGATCCCGGATCCCATCGGGACGTTCTACCGGTACGGGCTTCCAGGCTCGTTGCTGCGGCGGAAGATCGCAGATCACAATTGACGAAGGAAACACCATGGAAAGCGTCACACAGGAAGCGCACACGGGAACGGTCGCCCGCAGGGTGACCATCGATCCGATCACGCGGCTCGAAGGGCACGGAAAGATCGACATATTCCTCGACGCCGGGGGGGAGGTGGAGAGGGCGTACTACCAGATCCCGGAGCTTCGCGGGTTCGAGGTGTTCTGCCTCGGACGGCCCGCCGAGGAGATGCCGCAGATCACCAGCAGGATCTGCGGGGTCTGTCCCACGGCGCACCACATGGCCGCGACCAAGGCGCTCGACGACCTGTACCACGTGGATCCTCCGCCGACCGCGAAAAAGATACGCGAGCTCATCTACAACGCGTTCATGCTCGAAGATCACGCGCTCCACGTCTACATCCTGGGAGGGCCTGATTTCATCGTCGGCCCCGACGCGCCGAAGGCGCTGCGGAACGTGGTGGGGGTGATCGACAAAGTCGGCATCGACACGGGAAAGAAAGTGATCGCGATGCGCAAGAGGCTCCGCGAGCTGATCGCGCACCTCGGCGGAAAAGTCATCCATCCCGTGTTCGGCCTTCCCGGGGGGGTGGCAAAGGGAGTCACTCAGGACGAGATTCCGGCCTTGAGACAGCTGGCCGACGACGCACTCGAGTTCGCCCGCTTCACGCTCGGCGTATTCAAGACCATCGTGCTCGCCAACGAAAAATATGTCTCGCTCATCACGTCGGAGGATTTCACGCACAGGACCTATTCCATGGGTCTCGTCGACGCGAAGAACAGGGTCAATTTCTACGACGGCATGGTCCGCGTCACCGACCCGTCCGGGAAGGAATTCGCGAAATTTGCCCCGGCGAAGTATCTCGACGTCATCGCTGAGCACGTCGAGCCGTGGAGCTACGTGAAATTCTGCTACCTGAAACAGGTGGGATGGAAAGGATTCGTCGACGGAGCCGAAAGCGGCATCTATTCGGTCGCGCCGCTCGCCCGCCTCAACACTTCCGACGGGATGGCGACCCCCGAGGCGCAGAAGGCGTACGAAGAGCTTGTCGCGACCCTCGGGGGGAAACCGGTGCATCATACGCTGGCGAACCACTGGGCCCGCGTCGTCGAGATGATCCAGGCCGCCGAGAAGCTGAGGGAAATTGCGAACGACCCTCTTCTCACCGGGAAAGAGATCCGGACGCTCCCCACGGAAAAACCCACTGTCGGGGTGGGGATTGTGGAAGCGCCCCGCGGCACGCTCATCCATCACTACGAGACGGATGAGCGGGGGCTGATCACGAAGGCGAACCTGATCGTGGCGACGCAGAACAACGCCGGCAGGATCTCGATGAGCGTGGACAAGGCTGCGAAGGGGTTGATCCACGGGGGGGTGGTGAACGACGGGCTGCTGAACAAGATCGAGATGGCGTTCCGGGCCTATGATCCCTGCAACGCATGCGCGACGCACTCGCTCCCCGGCCAGATGCCCCTCACGCTCAGGCTCCGGAATGTCTCCGGGGAGGTACTCCGGGTGGTCCGGCGATGACGGACATCCCATCCAGGAAGCCGCAGGCCCTCCTACTGGCGCTCGGCAACCCTCTCATGGGGGATGACGGAGTCGCCCCCCTTGCCGCCCGGGCTCTCCGCCGCCGGTACAGGGAGGATATCGACATCGACGAATCACCCGTCGCGGGCTTCGCGCTCCTCGACCTGCTCAGCGGATACAACCGGGCACTGATCATCGATGCCTCTGCGACAGGGAACGCCCCCCCCGGGACGATACGTGAATTTACCCGGGAGGATTTCACGGCGGACGTCTCCGCGTCTCCCCACTATGCGGGGCTTCCCGACGTCCTTGCCCTCGGCGGCCGGCTTGGCGTGCCGCTCCCCGGGGAAATACGCATACTCGGCATGGAGATCGAGCCCCCGGAGGCACTCCGCGAGGGGCTCGGTCCTGCCGCTGCAGGATCGCTCCCGGAATTCCTCCGGCGGGCAGGAGAAATACTCGACACCTGGATAGACCCCTCTTCGAAGTGACCCCGTAAGCAACCCGCACTCCCCTGGAAGCGTTCGGGGGGGGCGGGGACGGGACAGTTGACTTGGCTCCTCCGATTGTGTACTTTCCGGAAAGCCGGGTACCTCCCTCACCCCATGCCATCCGTTCACTCACTATCGCTCATCACGCAGAGCGATGCGATGCGCACGATCATCTCCCGCATCGACACCATCTCCGCATCGGACTCGTCCGTCCTGCTGATCGGCGAAACAGGCGTCGGCAAGGAACTCGTCGCCGAGTACATACACCACACGAGCATCCGCTCCTCCAATCCCTTTGTCAAAGTCGGGCTCGCAGCACTCCCCCCGGACCTCCTGGAGACGGAGCTGTTCGGGCACGCAAAGGGGGCATACACGAGCGCGCTCAGCGAAAAGAAGGGTCTCTTTGAGCTCGCGCATACCGGGAGCATATTTCTCGACGACATCGATGATTTCCCCGTCCTTCTTCAGTCAAAACTCCTTCGCGTACTCGAATCGCGGGAATTGATGCGCGTCGGCGGGACAGTCCCTGTTCCGGTCGATGTCCGCCTCATCACCGCTTCAAAAGTCGACCTGAAAGAACTGGTGAACCGGGGATTGTTCCGTGCCGACCTGTACTACAGGATTAACGTTGTGCCTGTCGTCATCCCCCCCCTCCGGGAGAGGGGCGGGGATGTTCCGATCCTCGTCGATCATTTCCTCCGGCGCTTCTCGACAAACGGACTCCCCGCCATTGATGCGGATGCAATGAAAGCGCTTGTACGCTATTCCTGGCCGGGGAATATCCGGGAGCTGCGAAACACGATCCAGAGAATCACGCTCTTTGTCAAGGGGAGCATCACGCTCGGCGACCTCCCCCTTGAGATACGGGAGGAAAACCCCCTCGAATTGATGATGAAGGCGTGCAACAGGTGCTTCTCCGAGGACCGGATGCCATTCGACGCCGTTGTCGCCTGTCTGGAAACGAATCTGATCAGGCGCGCGCTGAAAGAATCGATGGGGAACCGGACACATGCCGCCAGGCTCCTGGGGATGAACCTCTCCACGCTCCGGGACAAGTTGAAGAAGTATAATCTCCCCGATCAGATCTAACTCAGCCCGCGGAATCCCGCCTGCAAAACGGCGAAATTTCACCGCCACACCTCCTCCTGATTGATCCGACTCCCGTTTTCTCCGGTTCCCGGAGGGATTCCTCTGGCACGGAAAATGAATCCTTCCCGGAGTACCGACAAACTCCGGGTTATGATTCCGAAGGTTGACAGCAGCCAGATACGCGGGAGCGTGGTCGAGACATTCGAGATGGGGGGGCGAGTGGTCATCCGCCTGTCCGTCACCGGCGGGTCCCTCGATTTCGTCTCCGAACCCGATGACACATACCATCTCGGGGACACATTGTTGCTCGATGGAGAATTCCGCCTGCACTCGGCAAAGACCGCTCTGGAGACGGAGGACCATCATCAGATCCCGGACGCAGATTTTCTATCCTGAAAGTGGCGCAGCTTTGATGCGCCACTGAGAGCTTTCCGCACGGCCGAAGTTACCATCCCCACCATCCGGAGGTTTCTATGGGCGAAACACCTCTCACAATATGGGAGCACGCGCAGCTTCAGGGCTATTCGCGCCGTGACTTCATCAAGTTCTGCGGTTGGATCGCAGCCGCCACCGGCATACAGTCGACAGGCGTTGCCCAGGTCGTCAAGTCGCTCGACACCAAGCCCCGCCTCCCCGTCGTGTGGTTTCATTTCCAGGAATGCACCTGCTGCAGCGAGTCGTTCATCCGCTCTTCCCACCCGATTGTCTCCGACATCGTCCTTGACAAAATCTCGCTCGATTACACGGAGACTCTTCAGGCCGCGGCGGGAAAACAGGCCGAAGAGGCGCTCCAGGCGACAATGAAGAAGTACAAAGGGGAGTACCTGATGCTCGTGGAAGGCTCTGTGCCGACGGCGGAGGGGGGGATCTATTGCTGCATCGGAGGGCGGACCGCGCTGGATATCGTGAAGGAAGCGGCGGGAGGAGCCAAGGCGATCATCGCGTGGGGAAGCTGCGCGTCCAACGGGTGCATACAGGCCGCGCGTCCCAACCCGACCGGCGCGACGCCGATACACAAAATCATCACAGACAAACCGGTCATCAATGTCCCGGGCTGCCCTCCCATCGCCGAAGTGATGGCCGGGACGATCGTCCACCTGCTCGCGTTCGACCGCATCCCGCAGCTCGATGGTCTCGGGCGCCCCAAGGCCTTCTATTCCCGGCGCGTCCACGACACCTGTTACCGGAGGCCGAATTATGACGCCGGACTCTTCGTCGAATCATTCGACGACGAGAACGCCCGGCGGGGTTACTGTCTCTACAAGGTCGGGTGCCGGGGTCCCGTGACGTACAACTCCTGCGGCGTCATCCGCTGGAACAACGGGGTGAGCTACCCCATACAGTCGGGGCACGGATGCATCGGGTGCAGCGAGGCAAATTTCTGGGACAACGGCCCGTTCTACCAGCATCTGGCGTCCTTCCCCGGATTCGGGATCGAGACGACCGCAGACAAGGTGGGGGTTGTCCTCGGCGTTGCGACCGCCGCAGGAATCGCCGTCCACGCGGTCTCCACCAATATCAGGAAGCGGAAGCTCATCCAGCAGGAAATCAGGGATAGCGAACCGTCCGGTGATTCGAAGAAAGGAGGCGCCTGATGTCCAACCGCATCGTCATCGACCCGATCACGCGTATCGAGGGACACCTCCGCGTTGAAATAGAAGTCAGGGACGGCAAGATTGTCGACGCGTTCAGCTCCGGGACGATGGTCCGGGGGTTCGAGCGGATACTCAAGGGGCGTGACCCCCGGGACGCATGGGCCTTCACGGAGAGGGCCTGCGGGGTCTGCACAACGGTGCATGCCCTGGCGTCCGTACGGACGGTGGAAGACGCGCTGGGGATCACCATCCCCCCGAACGCCGAGCTCGTGAGGAACCTCATGTTCTGCGCGCAGTACCTTCAGGATCACGTGGTCCACTTCTACCACCTGCACGCGCTCGACTGGGTGGACGTCGTGAGCGCACTGAAAGCCGACCCGAAGAAGACATCCGAAATCGCCCAGAGCATCTCCAGGTGGCCGAAGAGCTCGCCGAAGTACTTCGCCGACGTCCAGAAGCGGATCGCGGCATTCGTCCAGAGCGGGCAGCTGGGCATATTCGCGAACGGCTACTGGGGGCACGCGGCATACAAGCTCCCGGCGGAGGTGAACCTGCTCGGTGTGGCGCATTACCTGGAGGCGCTCGAGTGGCAGAAGGAGATCGTGAAGGTCCACACCATATTCGGCGGCAAGAACCCCCACCCGAATTATCTCGTCGGCGGGGTTCCGTGCTCGGTCAACATCGACGACGCCAACGCGCTGAACGCCGAACGCCTGGCCCAC
>Ga0182011_10001179_pt1 | contig 23080 bp, 19 predicted proteins | sample 711E1DmetaG_FD_120481 | JGI IMG/M metagenome (GOLD analysis project Ga0182011, IMG submission 120481) | Permafrost microbial communities from Stordalen Mire, Sweden - 711E1D metaG | ecosystem: Environmental > Terrestrial > Soil > Wetlands > Permafrost | place: Sweden: Stordalen | collected...
ATCCGCACCGGTTTGACCTGGACTGGCGGTTGTGGCCTTACGCGAAAGGCAGGGGGGTGAAGTGCGTCATCAACCCGGACGCGCACCGGAATGAACACGCTGGTTTTCTCAGACTGGGTGCGGAAATCGCGCGCAAGGGTTGGCTGGAAAAAGGGGATGTGGTAAATGCATTGCCTTTAAAGGCGCTGCTAAAAGAGCTAAAATCCAAACAGTTCAAAAACAAGGGACTTTAGGGAAATTGGGCGAAATTTCTTCAACGGGAAAAATGGAAAATGGGTTTGACAGGATTCTTATCTCGTTGATACTTTGCCCTAGTCATCGGTTGTTCGTGTTACCCTTGACTGTCAGGTGTTCTAAAATGGCAATGTAAAGAAAAGATATTATGAGAAAACTTTTGGTCTGCGCAGGCCTGGCGGTGGCCGGGACAACCGCTCTTCAAGCTGCTTATACACCGGATTTGAACTCGATGGAGACTTCCAAGATGTGGAGTTTGTCGGGCACGTTACGCGGTTTTTACGATGACAACTACAACACGGCGCCGTCAGGGCCGGACAAGCGGGGTAGTTACGGATTTGAAGTCAGTCCTTCCTTCAGCCTGAATGTGCCGCTTCAACAAACGGAAATAGGACTGCGTTACACCTACGGCTTGTATTACTACCAAGACCGGGAAGAAACCACCGGAAGGCCGATTGACCAGACACATCAAGCTGATTTGTGGGTGGATCACGCCTTTACTGAAAACTGGAAGACGAAGATACAGGATTCGTTCGTCGTGGGTCAGGACCCGGACCTGATCAATGGAGGAGGCACGCTGCTGCGTGTTAGTGGAAACAATATTCACAACAACGGGACCATCACGCTGGATTCACAGTGGACCCGGCTGTTGGGTTCGGAACTGGGATATCAAAACAACTTTTATGACTATCAAAACAGCGGAGGCACTGCGGTCAACCCAAGTCTCGCGGGAGTACTCAACCGGTTGGAACATTTGGCGTGGGTGAACCTGAACTGGCGATTGCTGCCGACAGCAACAGCGTTTGTTGGTTACCAATACGGGCAAGAGAATTACATCGGGAATGAGTTTATTGCTCCAGGTTACGTAAGCGACACCCGCGACAACCGATCGCACTATGGATACGTTGGGGTGCAATATAACCCCTTGGATAACCTCAATATTGCGGTAAAGGCGGGCATTCAATACATAGATTTTTACAACCCTCCGACCGGAGTCCCCACAACCAGCCAGACTTCTCCATACGCAGACCTGTCGGCAACCTATACCTATTTGCCGGGCAGTTATGCGCAGGTTGGTTTCCAACAAAGGCGGAATGCGACGGATCTTGTTGGCAACCCCGCCCTTGCAAACGGAAAAATCACCGAGGATCAAGAAAGTTCAGTGGTTTATGCCTCCATCAATCACAAGTTCACACCCCAGTTAACGGGCAATGTGCTGGGCAATATCCAATACTCGACCTTCAAGGGCGGTCAATACGACAGCCAGTCACAAACCTGGTATACGTTGGGCGCCAATCTTTCTTACAGCTTTAACCCGCATGTCTCGGCTGAAATCGGCTATAATTTCGACGATCTTACCTCGAGTGTGCAGAAATATCAGCGCAACCGCGTCTATGTGGGTGTCACAGGCACCTATTAAGCGGGATTATTAGAGATGTTTTGAACGTTTGATCAGGAGCGGGAGTCTTTACTCTGGCTCCTGTTTTTTTGAATATATGGATCCACAAAAATCCGATTCAGCGCAGGAGGTCACACTGCATTTTCTGGACTATTGGCGCATCCTTCGCATCCGCAAAACCATCATCATCACCGTCTTTTTGATCACCTTTATCACTGTCACAGTGGTGACATTCATTCTGCGACCGTCCTACGCCAGCACTGCGCGAATCAAGATTGAACCTGACATCATTTCAGACATTCAAGGAGTTGGAGCGGGAGATGTCACGTATGCCCCGTATGATCCCTATTTCATTCAGACCGCATTTGAAATCATTCAAGACCAGGTTGTTCTCGGCAAGGTTATCAAAAACCTCGATTTGAATGTTAAGTGGGGCAAAAAATACAACGCCGGCGAGCCGCTTGAAACCTCCGTCACAATGCAGATGCTCAAGCGGCGAATGTCTCTCAATCCGGTTCGCAACACCAAATTGATCGAAATCACCGTTCAAAGTGAAGACAGGGATGAGGCGGCCCTTGTTGCCAATGCCATCACCGAAGCCTATCTCGATTACCGAATCAATCTGCGCAGAGAACAGTCGCTGCGCGGCATCAAGATTCTGGAAGACAAGTATCAAGAGGACGAGCAGAAAATTGATGTTGTCCGGCTGAAAGTGGATCAACTGCGCAGGGAACTGCACATTCACGATTATGACCCCGGCTCCACCAGCCCCACACCCACGCTGACTTCGGAGCAATTGCACAACTACAATAATTTAATGATCGAAGGCGAAACCCGCTACATAAAGTCGGAAAAAGAGCTGACTGAACTGCAACCATTAAGCCCGGAAAAATTGAGGGAGGTTTTGCCCACGGTTGTTCCCGATGCCGCGCTCTCCGCTCTGTTGGGAAAACTGCACGAAACCCAGCAGAAATTCGTCACTTTGACGAATGATTATTCGCTTGAAAACCCGGATGTCATTCGCGTGCAATCCTTGATTAACGAGTTGAATCACCAGGTGGATGACCGAGTCAGCGGCATCATGGCGGGCCTTGGCAGCCAGGTGAAATCCGAGAAGGCTGCGCTGGATGCGCTCATTCAGGCGGTTGACGATGCCAAACTGAAAGATCAGGAGGAAGCCACGGTAGGTCAGCCTTACTGGGAAGAAAAGCGCAGGTTTGAAAACATGCAGGAATTCCACAAGTTGCTCGCCGCGAAAATTGCCCAGGAGAAGCTCGACGTGGAAATCCCAAGAACGCAAATGGTGGAAATCACCCGCAAAGCCGAACCATCCAAAAAACCCGTTTCTCCAAATAAACCCCTGAACATCGCTCTCGGCATTATTGTCGGTTTGATTATCGGCATCGGGCTGGCTTTCTTCATCGAATATCTCGACACCAGCGTCAAAACCATTGATGAGATCGAACGCACGTTTCAAGCGCCAGTGCTTGGTGTCATTCCACAGAACGTGGGTTGCCTGGTGGATGAAGGTCCTGAAAGTCCGCATGCCGAAGCCTATCGCGTCTTGCGAACCCATCTTTTGTTCTCTCGCAAGGACGACAAGCTCAATACGATTGTCACCATCAGTTCGGGCATGGGAGAAGGCAAATCCACCACCGTTCTAAATCTGGCCACGGTTTTTGCCCAAGCCGGCCAGCGTATTTTAATCGTAGACTCGGACTTCCGCCGTCCAGCCCTCCACAAATTGCTCCACGTCAGCAATAACATCGGCCTGACCAATTATTTATTGAAACAAAACACACTCGAAGAAGTCATCCAAACCACCAGTGTGCCGATGCTCAATTTCATGGCCAGCGGCAAATTGCCAAGCAGCTCCATGAGCATTCTCAACTCGCCGCAGATGAAAGATTTAATAGCCGAATTGAAACAGCGTTATGATTTCGTGTTTTTCGACTCCCCTCCAATCCTGGGCGTGAGCGACGCCGCTGTGCTGGCCAGCGAAGTGGACATGGCCATACAGGTCATACAATATCGCCGCTATCCACAACCGATGAACATGCGCGCCAAACAATTGATCGAGAAGGCGGGCGGCTATCTGGTCGGCATCGTCCTTAACAACATCTCCATGTCGCAGGATGAGGGCTATTACTACTATTATTCGCAATACGAGAATGAACCGGAAACGCCGGCTAAAAATGTCCCCGGCGAATCTGACAGGGCTGGAATCAAACAAAAGTATTGATTGCGCGGTAAATTCTATAAGGATTGGCATTCATGAAGTTTTTTTGCAGACTGACGCGTTTGGAATGGGGCGTGTGCGTTTTTTTGCTGCTGGGGTTTGTGCCCGGCGGCTGTTCATCGTCACCTAAACCTAAATCGTCACCGGCTTTGACCGGGCTTTCATCAGAGGACTCGACGCCAAATAGTCCGCATTTTCATGTCGGAGAAACCGTGATTGTGGCCCTTACTGGCACGGCGGAGCAAATCCCTGAACATACGGAGCCCATCAAGGAAGATGGCACCTTGACGCTTCCCTACATCGGCGCGGTTCGAGCGGCAGGCAGGACGCCCGGTGAACTGCAAAATGAAATTCACGACCTCTATGTGCCAAGGTATTATGTCCGGCTTACCGTGACCGTAAAATCACAGGATCGTGTTTATTACGTCGGTGGTGAAGTCAAACAGCCGGGCCGTCAGCTTTACGTCGGCGAAACCACCGTAACCAGAGCCATTCAATCTGCCGGTGATTTCACTGACTTTGCCAACCGACGCAAGGTATGGCTTGTCCGCGCCAATGGGAAACACATCAAGGTCAACTGCAATAAAGCCCTTGAAGACCCGGCTTTGGATCTGCCTGTTTATCCCGGCGACCAAATTCAAGTGCCACGCCGTTTCTTTTAATGATTCAACTCCTCATCCTCACGGGTAAAAAGGCGGCCGGCCAATTCATTGCCCGCCGTTTTCCATTTTGTATCGGACGCGCGTCTGGAAATGATTTGCAGTTGGATGACGATGGCGTTTGGGACCGGCATTTGACGCTTGAATTCCATCCGCGGCAAGGCATCACCCTCACAGCGGCGCCGAACGCTCTGGTCACCATCAACAATCGTCCCGTGCAAACCGCGCTGCTCCGCAATGGCGATGTCATCACTCTCGGCGCCGCCAAACTCCAATTTTGGCTGGCTGCGGTCCGGCAACAAAGCTTGGGCCTTCGTGAAGGTTTTGTCTGGGCGCTTCTATGCCTCGTGGTCTTGTTTGAGGCCCTTCTGATTTACGAACTGACTCATTAATGTTTTTTTCGGAGGGACGAGCTCCGCGAGTCCGCTACGTCCGCATGGAAATATATGGAATTGGGGCCTCGTATAACTCAGCCCTCCGATTACAAAATATCTAATGCCGAAAATGGCGGATGCCGGTGAATGCCATGACCATGTTCCGCTCATCTGCCGCCGCGATGACTTCCGCATCCTTCACCGAGCCGCCCGGCTGAATGGCCGCCGTCGCCCCTGCTTCCGCCGCGGCAATCAAACCATCCGGGAACGGAAAAAACGCGTCGCTGCAAACCACGCTGCCTTCCAGCGAAAGCTTTGCCACGCCTGCCTTCCAGACCGCAATCCGGCTCGCATCCACCCGGCTCATCTGTCCCGCGCCGATGCCCAATGTTCGATCCGCCGCCGCAAAAAGAATCGCATTTGATTTGATATGCTTGACCACGCGCCACCCGAACAGCATTGCGCGCAATTCTTCCTCGCTTGGTTTGCGACGCGTCACAATCTTCAAATTCTCACGCGTCGTCACTTTTGCATCATGCTCCTGCAATAAAAAGGAATTGGCGCCGACGCTGCGGATGTCGAATAGCGGGGCGAGAGTCTCTCGAGCCACGGCTTTTTCGGAATGACCCGGCTCGACGGAGTCTCGCCCCACCGGGTATTTCAACATTTTCACCAAACGCAGATTCTTTTTCTTCCGCAAAACCTCCAGCGCGTCCGTGGAAAAATCCGGCGCGACAATGACCTCGCTGAAAACTTCCGCAATCGCCGTGGCGCACGCGGCGTCGAGCGGTCGGTTCACGGCGATGATGCCGCCGAACGGCGCTTGTTTGTCCGTTGCGAACGCCTTGTTCCACGCTTCACACAAATTTTCGCCCTGCCCGACTCCACACGGATTTGTGTGCTTCAAAATCGCCAGCGTCGGCGGGCTTGTCGCGCCGAAGCCGGGCGAAGGCGGATCGTCCGAAAATTCCGCGACCAAATTCGCCGCCGCCGTCAAATCGAGGATGTTATTATACGAAAGCTCTTTTCCGTGCAGTTGTTGATAAAATTCACGGAAACGCCCGTAAAGCGCCGCAGCTTGATGCGGATTTTCACCATAACGCAGCGGCTGAACGAGAGGCGCGGAAATTGAAAGTAGGACAGGCATCTTGCCTGTCTCATTATTTTCCGTGCCGCTTGAGGCGGAAGATGGATTTGGAGACAGGCTGGAAGCCTGTCCTACGTTAAAAACTTTTTGCAGATGTGCCGCGATGGCCCCATCATAAGCCGCAGTCCGCGCAAACACCTTTGCAGCCAATTTGCGGCGCAATTCCAGTGTCGTGTTGCCGTTCGCAGTGATTTGCGCGGCAACTTCGTCGTAATCCATCGGGTCAACCACGACGGTTACGCTCTCATGATTCTTTGCCGCGCTGCGAAGCATGGACGGCCCGCCGATGTCTATGTTTTCAATCGCATCGTGTAATGTGACATTCGGCTTCGCAACCGTTTGCTCGAGTGGATAAAGATTCACTACGACCAAATCAATCGGCTCAATCCCGTGCGACCGCACAGCGGCCTCGTGGCTTTCGTTCCCGCGAATAAAGAGCAGACCCCCGTGAACCTTGGGATGCAGCGTCTTGACACGGCCATCGAGCATTTCAGGAAAACCGGTGTGTTCGCTGATATCCTTCACCTTGAGACCCGCGCCGCGAAGGGTTTTGGCCGTGCCACCGGTGGAAATCAGTTCGACGCCCGCCGCCGCAAGAATTTGCGCCAGTGGAATAAGACCGGTTTTATCGGAAACAGAAAGCAAAGCCCGTTGAATTTTCGCCATGACGCAACTAAATCTTCCAGACCTAGCCATTTCGTCAACGGCAAACCACAATTTATTCGCCACTCGCCCGTAAAAATCCTTGGCAATTGCCGTGAATGTGGTTCATGCCACCCGCCAAACCGAAAATGTCATTTTTCCAGGACCCCTTTACTAAAATTTGCCATCCGCCGACGAGGTTAATTTAACGATTTTATCCCAAACGATTGTTCCATCGGGCAGACAAAACTCATCAATGAACTGCTTCGTAAAAAGATTGATGACCTTGCCGTATTCCTCGTCAAATTCTTCATTTCTCTCTTTAGCCGTGTGACCGAGCGGTTTGATGATGTCCGTATAAAGATTTTCCAAACCGGAGACGAAACTCCAGAAATTTTGGCCGCAAAGTTTCAGATAATCTCCTTTGTCTTGGGTTGTTTCGCGGCCATAGCAACAGCCATTTACCGCAACGACTTTCTTTCCGGTTGTATTGGTTGCGAGGATGCGTTTGGCTTTTTTGAAATTATCTACCATCCGGGCGATTTGTCCGCTGTTTCCCCAATTTGGACCGGATTTGATTGTAACAATATAAACAACCTTACCTTTCTCTACTTCGAGATCAATCCCTTCGGCAGCCGATTTGTGTCCACCATAAACTTTTGAGCAAATAAAAATCGCCAGACCTTCCAAGAAGCCGCCAAAAATTGTTTCCTCTTGTGAAGAAAGGTGCGCGTCGAGAATGCCCTTCACTAGATCGGCAGCCGTTGTGATGTTTTTGGCCCTGAAAAGATAAGGGTTTTTTCTTTTCAGCACTTCTTTAAGTTTCAGTCCTACCAAACTTTCCAACCGGCGTTGGTGAAAAGCGGGAATGTTTTTCTCAATGTAGGCTTTTATTTCGTTTTCCGTTATTTTTCCCATATCGTGGCCCTTTCTCCAAAAGCTGATATTCCGCAGGGGCAATATCGGCACTGGCAATTTCACAATACTGCCGAATTATCTCAATACCAATTGAGTTGCGTCTTAATTCGTGAGCGGCTTTACAAGTTGTGCCAGACCCGGCAAATGGGTCTAAAACCCAATCTCCTTCATCCGTGAAAAGTTTGATAAACCATTCTGGCAATTCTTGAGGAAAAGCTGCGCTATGATTTTTATTTCCACATTCTGTCGCCAAGTGAAGCACGTTTGTCGGGTAAGCTTTATCTCGTCCGATCCAATTCGCGATATTTTTTCCGAAACCGCTGCCGACTTGAGAATCGAAACGAATAATATCATTTCGACCGAGAGATTTTAACCGGGCTTCCGCCCAGTCGCCCATCGGGACCATTACCGCCTTTTGATTCATTTTGAAATGCCGGGATTTGTTAAATTGCAAACAACGCTCCCAAGCGTCACGAAAACGATTCGGCCATTTGCCCGGATAACAATTTTTTTTGTGCCAGATAAATTCTTCCGTCCAAAGCCAGCCCTGTTTTCGTAATGCGAGAATCAATTCAAGGACAAATGTATGCCGTTCGCCATCCTCGGCTTTTTCTTTGATGTTTAGGATGAATGTTCCTGTGGGCTTAAGAACGCGAAGGAATTGTTCGCTGCGAGGTAAAAACCACTCTACATATTTTTCCGGTGCAATTCCACCGTAAGTATTTTTCCGTCGATCCGCATAAGGCGGAGACGTCACGATTAAATCAAATGCGCTGCCATGATGTTCACGCAAAATCTCCAGACAATCACCGTGTTGAATTTCAGTTCTAATTTCTCGCATCGCTCTAATTATTCGCCGGTTTTATATTTTGTAAAGGAGTCCTAGAAAAATGACATTGTCTGGTCATGTTATTACTTCGCAGCAGTTTGAACCATGTCCTCGCCAATGGCGCGTTCGAATCTGGCTCGAGCGGCGGCATAATCGTGCAACGCCAGCACCTGCGTCGTGCGCGCCTGTGTGAGCGAGGTTTGCGCATCCAGCACGTCAAGTTGAGTGCCGGTGCCGGTCGTAGCGCGGGCTTCGGCTTCACGCAAGGCTTCCTCGGCTTCTTCCTGCACGGTTTTCTGCGAATCTAAAACTTCACGCGCTCCCACAAAATCGGAATAAGCCGTGCGGACTTGCAGTTCAACCTGGCGTCCTTCGTCCACCACGTCGGTTTTGGCTCTTTCGTAAAGCGCCCTGGCCTGAACCACTTTTCCGTGAGTCAACATTCCGTCAAAAATATCCCAGCTCATTTGCGCACCCGCGTTCCAGCCATGAATATCGTGGTCCAGATCAACGGGCGGAGTATATTGCGCATTATACCAATTATAACCGGCAAACACCTGAACGGTCGGCTTGTAGCCGGACTTGGCGTTGATAATGTTGAGCCGCTGCAACTCTTCCGCTTTGCGCATCGCGACAAGTTCGGTGCGATTCTCGAGCGCCTGTTCAATGGCGGCAGGCAGATTGATTTCATACGGCTTGTCATCAAAAGAATCGGTTAATTGCATCGGAATGTCCTCCCAAACATCCCGTGGCAAATTGTAACCGAGCAGATTGGCCAGATTATTTTTGGCGATGCGATTGTCATTGCGCGCCCGGATCAAATAGGGGCGTTCATTGGCGACGGCGACTTCGGCGCGGAGCAAATTGAATTTAGGGACCGTGCCGGCGTTGTAACGATGCTGTTGGTCTTCCAGTTCATTTTGGAGCAGTTTCACCGAGGCTTCATGCACGGTGATTTGTTGCGCAGCGAGCAGCGCGTCGTAATAGGCCACACGCGTGGCGAGCAATGTGTCGGCAATGGTGGTTTGATACTGCGCCAATGCCTGTTCCTTGGTGGCTTTGGCCGCATGGAGCGCGGCAACCATTTTTCCGCCTTCGTAAATGGATTGGATGATTTGCACGCCTGCATTCCAATTTTGATCCGGCAACGGCGAAATGCCCGACACAGGAAAGTTTTCAATCGCGCCCCGGTCGGTTCGCTTGTACTGGCCGGTGGCCTGCACCTGCGGGAGAACCACGGCGCGCGTCTGCACGACAATGCCATGAGACGCTTCGAGATCGCTTTTCGCCTTGAGGATGGTGGCGTTTTGTTGCAGTGCCAGATTCAAACAATCTATCAACGGCAACGGTCGCGTAAGCCATGCGGGTAAATTCGTGTTTGCATCTTGCGCAATCGCGTTCAATTGGGGAAATCCAATGAATACCAGCAGGAGAATTTTTACGCCAAAAAACGGTCTTTTCATATCGGCCACAAACCTAGCAGTTTCAGCCCGTCTGACGCAAACTTGCAAATTTCCGTTACTTCGGTTCTTCTTGGCACAAATGAACCCGCGCAAAATTGCCGCTTTGTCCGCCGGATTGCTTTTGTCCGTGGTTTTTATCACTGGTTGTTCAGGCAAATCATCCGGCGTGTTCCAAGGTTACATTGAGGGCGAATATGTTTACGCAGCCTCTCCCCTCGGCGGCACATTGACAAATCTTGCCGTCGCGCGCGGCGATGAGGTCAAAGCCGGTCAACTGTTATTTAATCTGGAACGGGATTCTGAAGCCGCGTCGTTGAATGAGGCTGAAAAAAATCTGGCTCAAGCGGAAGCCAATCTTGTGCTTTCACAATCCGAATATGCCCGCCGCAAACAATTGCGTGAAGATTCTCTGGAGGTGATCTCCGCCGAGGAACTTGACCAAGCCCTCGCCCAGCGGGATGCCGATCAGGCACGGGTCGGGTCGCAAAAGGCTGCTGTGGCCAAAGCGCGCTGGTCATTCGACCAGAAACAGCAATTTGCGCCGATGAACGCATTCGTCCACGACACGCTGTATCGTGTCGGTGAATGGGTCGCGGCGGGCAACCCGGTCGTCGAGCTGTTGCCAGCCGCGAACATCAAAGTTCGCTTCTTTGTGCCGGAGACGGTTTTGCCTCAAATCAAACCCGGTCAAACGGTCAGCGTGACTTTTGACGGCGGTCCGCATGCTTATTCGGCCACCGTCAATTATATTTCAACGCAGGCCGAGTTCACGCCGCCGGTGATTTACAGCCGCGAAAGCCGCGCCAAACTGGTTTTTATGATCGAGGCGAAATTTTCTCCGGCGGATGCGTCCGACCTTCGTCCCGGCCAGCCGGTGGATGTGCGCGTGAATCCGTGAGTTATGAGCGCAAATGATTTCGTGATTGACGTTCAGGGCATCACGAAGCGGTTCGGCAACCGCACGGTCGTGAACAATATTCCCATGCAGGTGCGGCGCGGCGAGATTTACGGTTTTCTTGGTCCGAACGGCAGCGGCAAGACGACGTTCCTGCGGATGTTGTGCGGTTTGCTCCGGCCCGATGGCGGGAGTGGACGTTGTCTGGGGTTTGATATCCGCTCCGAATCCAGCGAGATCAAAAAACACGTCGGTTACATGACACAACGGTTCAGCTTTTATGAGGACCTGACCATCGAGGAAAATCTGGATTTCATCGCGAAGCTTTACGAAATGCCACAGCGCAAAGCCGCCGTGGAAAAAAGTCTCGAACGCCTTGGCATGGTCGAGCGGCGCCGCCAACTTGCCGGCACGCTTTCCGGTGGTTGGAAACAACGGCTGGCACTGTCCGCTTGCTTGATTCACGAGCCACAACTGCTGTTGCTCGACGAGCCGACTGCGGGCGTTGACCCGAAGGCACGCCGCGATTTTTGGGAGAAGATTCACCAGCTCGCCGCCGGTGGCATGACCGCGCTGGTCACAACGCATTACATGGACGAGGCGGAACGCTGCCATCGGCTGGCCTACATCGCCTACGGCAATCTGCTCGCGAGCGGGACAGCGGGCGAAGTCGTGAAAGCCGCCGGGCTGACGACGTGGGCGGTGACCAGCCTTCGCTCGGAAGCTACGGCTCGGCAGGCCGGCGAAAATTTGTCCGCGCTCGCCGACCAAATCCGCAAGCTGCCGGGCGTTGAGCAGGTCGTCGCGTTCGGCTCGACGCTGCACGTCAGCGGGCGCGATGCGGAAAAGTTGCGCACCAGCGTCGGTCCGTGGATGACCGGCGCGTATCATTGGGAACAAATCGAATCAGGGCTAGAGGACGTATTTGTCAGCCTGATGGACACAGCAAAGGACAATTTCTCCTGAAATGACTAATCCCTAATTCCTAATGACGAAAAAATTTCCAATGACAAAAGTCGAATGTCGAATGGGATTTTGGCGCCTGATTTGCCATTCATCATTCGAGCTTCGTCATTCTTTAGTCATTCGGATTTCGTCATTAGGAATTTCACCAACGGGGGCGCTTCCATGAAACGGTTTGCATTCAACTGGCGGCGGTTCTGGGCGGTCGTGGTGAAGGAATTCATCCAGATGCGCCGCGACCGGCTGACGTTCGCGATGATGATCGGCATGCCGCTGGTCCAGCTCATCCTGTTTGGCTACGCCATCAATTCCGATCCGAAGCACCTGCCGACGGCGGTTTATTCCGCCGACAACAGCGTTTTTTCGAGGACGATTGTCTGGGGTTTGCGCAACAGCAGTTATTTTGACATCACCCGCGAGGCGAAGAATGAGGCGGAAATTCAGAAGATGCTCGCGCAAGGCACGGTTCAATTCGCCGTGGAAATCCCGGTGGATTTTTCGCGCAAACTGCTTCGCGGCGAACGACCGGATTTGCTGCTGGAAGCCGATGCGACGGATCCGGCGGCGGTCGGCTATGCCATCGCGGCGATAAACATGCTGACCACCACGGTGCTTGACCGCGATCTCATTGGGCCGCTGGCAAAATTGCGGGGAACGCCGCCGCCGGTCAATCTGGTGGTGCATCAACATTACAATCCGGAAAACATCACGCAGTATAACATCGTGCCCGGGCTCATGGGCGTGATGCTGACGATGACCATGATCATCATCACCGCGCTGGCCATCACGCGCGAACGCGAGCGCGGCACGATGGAAAACCTGCTCTCGACGCCGGCGCGCCCCGGTGAGGTGATGATTGGCAAAATCGTGCCCTACATCACGGTCGGTTACATCCAGGTCTTCCTGATTTTGCTGGCGTCGAAATTTCTGTTCGACGTGCCGATTGTGGGCAGTGTGTCGTTGCTGCTGGTGCTGACGTTTCTGTTCATCGTGGCGAACCTCGCGGTCGGCATCACGTTTTCGACCATCGCCAAAAACCAGCTTCAGGCGGTGCAAATGGCTTTTTTCTTTTTCCTGCCGTCGCTGTTACTTTCGGGCTACATGTTTCCGTTTCGCGGAATGCCGGGTTGGGCGCAGGATATTGGCGAAATTCTGCCGCTGACGCATTTTCTGCGCGTCGTGCGCGGGATTTTATTGAAAGGAAACGGGCTGGTCGAAGTTGTGCCCGACCTCTGGCCGATTGCGCTGTTTTTGGTTGTGATGCTGGCGATTGGAATCAAACGTTACCGGCAGACACTGGATTAAGCTGGCGCAATTCTCTAGCTCACAGCAAGTTCCGAGTAAACTTGCAAATCGCCGCCAATTCGCTACTTATGTAGTTTAATGTTTCAACGTAATTGCCTGATTGTGTTCCTGGGGATGCTGCTGACGACAAGGGCTTTGGCCAGCATGGAGTCAGCCGAGGTAACGCTGGATTATGTGGCGAAGCTGGCCCAAAAACGGGCGGAACAGCCGTTTCACTCGCCGCGTGAGGACCTGCCGAAAGTGTTGCGGCAGGATAACCTCGATTACGATAAATACCGGGAAATCCGTTTCCGCCACGATAAGGCGCTTTGGACGGGAGATAATCTGCCTTTTCGCATCGAATTTTTCCATCCGGGTTATATTTACTCGGAACCGGTGCACCTCTACGAATTCTCCACGACGCATGTGCAGCCAATTCGATTCGTGCGGGATTTTTTTGATTACGGCGATCTGCACATTCAAAATCAAATCCCCTCCGACACCGGCTATGCAGGCTTTCGCATTTTATATCAGCTGAACAAAACCAACCAATGGGATGAACTCGGCGCGTTCCTTGGCGCGAGTTATTTCCGGCTGCTTGGCAAGGAACAACGCTATGGCATATCCGCCCGGGGACTGGCTTTGGATTGCGGCGAATCCGATCGTCCGGAGGAATTTCCCATCTTCACCGATTGGTGGATCGGAAAACCGCAGCCAGACGCCACGGAATTGACGCTGTACGCCATCCTTGACCGCGACAGTTGCACGGGTGCGTATCAATTTGTCATTCACCCGGGTGAGATGACCGTGGTAGATGTAAAAGCAGTTCTGTTTTTCCGCGAACCGGACAAGGTAAAAGCTGTAAACCCAGATCGGAAGCCCATTCAAACCATCGGTTTGGCGCCACTGACAAGCATGTTTTGGTTTGGCAAAAACTCCGAGCACAAGTTTGACGATTATCGCCCTGAAGTGCATGACAGCGATGGTTTGCTCGCGCACATGAGCAACGGCGAATGGCTTTGGCGTCCGCTCAACAATCCTTCGATCATGCGCCACCAGATTTTTAACGCGCCGGATATTCGCGGCTTCGGGCTGTTTCAGCGCGAACGTTCCTTCACTGCATATCAGGACATGTTCAATCTTTACAATCGAGTGCCCAGTGTGTGGGTGGAACCGCATGGCACTTGGGGCAATGGCGACCTTCATTTGGTCGAATTGAGCGCGAACTACGAAGGCTGGGACAACATCGTCGCGTTCTGGGACCCCAAAGACAAACCTCCGCCCCTTCAACCGTTCCCCTTTGGTTACACATTGTATTGGGCCATGAACTCAACAACTTTGAATCTTCCGGAAAACAAAGTCGTCTCCACGTATATCGGCCTTGATTCGCATTTCGCGAATGCCCGGCACATTGTGATTGATTTCGCAGGACCAAAACTCGACGCCATTCCCGAAAATAACCCGCCACAGGCCATTGCCAATTGCAGCACCAACGCGGTGATTGCGGAAAATCAGGTGCTTTACAATCCCTTTCTCAACACGTGGCGCGTCATTTTAAAAATGCAACCCAAACAGGACAACACCGACCCGGTGGACATCCGGTGCACGTTGCAAAAGGACACCAATATTTTAAGTGAAACATGGACGTACCAATGGAGTCCGCCATGAACGGCACGGGAGCGTTGGTTGATGTCTCCGGAAAACTGGCTGGCCGTCCATTGGAAGAGTGGAACGCCGCCTACGTGAAGGTGGAAAATTATTTCCATGCCCTGCGCGTGGGCAACAAGGCGCTGCTCGGCCAGCTTGTCCTGCGTGTGCTCGAACGTGCCGCCCGCCGCGCACCCGCCGAACCCAATCGCTCTGCCATCCAGCTCGCCGCTGAAGAAATGGAACGCCTGGTTACGGAATGGTTTGCCAAGGTGCTGCAGGAATCTCCAACCGACGGCACCCAGGTGCTCTCCACGCGGGGAAGACTGTCCCTGCTATTGGCTGACATGCCGGGCAGATGGCAGGAACAATTCCTTCGCCCCCCGCCATGGCCGGAGGAATTCGTCGCCGCCATGCGCGAAAGCTATTTGCGCGCCGGACCGGATTTTCAACTTTCCAAAATGACGCCGCGTCCATTCGACCTCGGCCCCATTACAACGCTCACAAATTTTGGCCGGATCCCTTATTTGAAAATGGCGTTGACGTGGATGCTATTTGCATTGTTGCTGATAGTTATTTTCATCCTTACGCATCATTAAGCCATGCCAGGCGTTGTTTCCAAACCCGCTCCCACCCCAAGCCAACCGCCGCCTCCCCTTGGCTTGACACCCATGCCCCGCATCCGACGCGGTTGGCGGCTGTTCTTTTTCTATTCATGCGCTTTGGCGCTTACTGGCATGGTTTCGATGCTCTTCGCCGACTTGCTTTGGCGCACGGGCTGGTCCATGTCACGAACGGTTTTGATGGTTTTGTTTGTCACTCTGTTTTTTCTGGCTGCCGTCGGTTGCATGCATGGTGTGTATGGTTTCATGCTGCAAAAGTTTGGCACAGGCCAGCGCATCACACAGTTGGCAGACTACCACAAGCAAAGCATCGCCGGCACAAGCACGGCCATCATCTTTCCAATTTGTAATGAAAATGTTGTCCGCGTTTATGAAGGCCTGCGCGCCACTTATGAATCGCTTAAGAAAACCGGCCAACTTGAACGTTTCGACTTTTTCATTTTGAGTGATTCGACCGACCCCGACAAATGGGTCGAAGAGGAACGCCGCTGGTATGATCTGATCCGTGAACTTGACGCGTTGGGCCGTATTTACTATCGCCGCCGCTTGAGCAACGAAGGACGCAAGAGCGGCAACGTCCGTGATTTTCTCAACACTTGGGGCCGCCGCTATCGTTACTTCATGGTGTGCGACGCCGACAGCGTCATGCGTGGCGGGACACTCGTGGATTTGGTGAAGTTGATGGAGGCACACCCGACTGTGGGATTGATCCAAACCGTGCCCGCCCTGGTCAACGCCGAATCACTCTTTGGCCGCATCCAGCAATTTGCCAACCGCCTTTATGCGCCGCTTTTCATCGCCGGGCTGAATTACTGGACGCTCGATTTGGGAAATTATTGGGGGCACAACGCCATCATTCGCACCGACCCGTTCATGCAGTACTGCGACCTGCCGCAATTGCCTGGTCGCAAACCATTCGGCGGTCAGATTCTTAGTCATGATTTTGTTGAAGCTGCGCTTTTGCTGCGCGAGAACTGGGAAGTCTGGCTGGCTTACGATCTTGAAGGCAGCTATGAAGAAACACCTCAAGGCATCATTGAAAATGCCCAACGCGACCGACGCTGGTGCCAGGGTAATCTGCAACATGGTCTCGTGCTGTTCGCCAAGGGGCTGCGCGGCGTGAGCCGGTTACATCTGCTGCTCGGCATTTTCGGCTACCTTGCCGGACCGCTTTGGCTGGCGTTCCTGGTGACATTCATCTGGATTCACTGGTTTCAACAACACACCGGCCTGTCAAGCATCACTGTCCATGCGTTCACGCCGTATTTGAATTTAAGTGGCACCGCGCATGCGTTGCTAATCTTTCTCATTTGCATGTTCGTTCTCACGCTGCCGAAATTCCTTGCGTTGCTCGTTCTCGCGCAGGATGGAAAACGCCGGCGAGCATTTGGTGGCTTGACCCATGCCACTGTTGGCGTCGGCGGCGAAACAATTTTTTCCACCTTGCATGCGCCATTGCAGATGCTCTGGCACACGCGTTTTGTCGTTTCAAATCTGCTCGGCGTCAGTGTGAACTGGGGCAGGCAGAAACGCGCCGCCGATGGCACAACGTGGTTGTTCGCCATTCAACGTCATTGGGGACATACGCTGATTGGATTGATTTGGGGCGCGTTCATGTGGCGGCTTGACCGGTCCTTGTTCTGGTGGTTTACGCCTGTGTTCGTGGGTATGGTGTTTTCCATTCCGTTCAGCGTTTTGACCAGCAGGCGCAGCATTGGCGAGCGTGCGCGAAAGCTCGGACTTTTTCCGACGCCGGAAGAAACGCAGCCACCACTGGAACTTGTCTCCCTGCGGGCAAATTTGAAAATTCACGAGCTCACCAGTGATACCTTGCCATGCCGCCCGCACGCCGGCCTGACTGAAGTCGTGCTCGATCCTTACGTCAACGCCATTCACGTTTCGCTGCTGCGTGAGAAGCGGCTCAATCCGATTTATGCCGAGCAATTGGACAAACTTGGCGTTGGCAGTCCGGCGGTTCGCGCACTCGCTGAAAAACTGCTCGCCGACGGGCCGAACAAACTGACCGCCACTGAACGGCTTTTGGTTATGTCCGATGCTCACATGGTGGACTGGCTGCATCAGCAAGCATGGTTGTGTCCGAGCGAGTTGCTTGCGCCGTGGTGGCGGGCATCGATCCGCAGCTACAGCCAGCAGGATGAGTCGTAATCTCCCTCGTTGCGATTGAGGTTCATGCATCCAGTATTTTACGACGTTGCAGGCAATCGGCTGAGCAACAAAGAAACATGTTGCGAGGTAGTATGGCTGTGTTACAGTCGCCGCGGTTGTTGGTGACATTTGCCCGTATGGGATTTTTTAGCAGAGCGTAAAAATTTATATTACAGGTAAGAAATCGTTTAGCATGCCCTGTAATATCATTGATCCAAAAGGCTGCGCCTTTGCGGCCTTACATACGGCCCGTCAACATTAGAACCTAAAAAACACATGCCCTTAAAATGAAAACAATTGTTAAACTTCTGCTCGTGTTAAGTCTGACCCCGGTCGTCGGGTGCGGCAACAAGGCCGAATCAATCGCGTCAGAACAATCGCAACTTTTTCAGGATCCCGTCCTCAAAGCTGATTGGGATACGGCGGTAACCGCCATTCATACCAATGGATATCTGGTCGCTGAAATAAGCCTTAGAAAACTCGGGGCAAAGCAGAATCTCACCGCGCAACAGACAATTGCGGTTCAAGACACCCTGCGGGCATTGCACGCTAAGTTGTTTGCAGCGGCAGAGCAGGGAGACCTGCGGGCGAGCAACGCGGTTGTGGAATTGCAGAAGCTCCAGTAATCAGTGCAATGGGGATTCACGCCGGGGCGGTTCCTCGTTGGCGGACAATTTTCGGTCAACTTCATATGCGGTGAAGTTAGTGAGGGGGGCGCTTAGCACGCAAAGCGGAGCTAAAAGGCAGCTCGTTGAGTTTGTTTCGTTGAGGTATCCTGTTCAAAACCGGCTTACAGTTATAAGCGGCGAGAAGGGACCACCATAAAATAAAGAAGCGCGGCGCCCATTTTGAGACGATGTGGAGTTTGTGCGAGCCTTCCTCATTGTAAGCCGGTTCAGATGACGAAGCGATGTGTCGAGCTTGCCGCTGACTTCGACGCTGGCGTAGGAATTGGCGGGCATTTCGGAGAATAACTGGCAGGCGCGCATGGCTTCGGATGGCATTACCCGTCGGTTACTTTCGGTTTCCATGCAGCAACGGCACGATGCAAGGCGGGGGCGGGCTGCGTTTGATTTATTCCAGCGCGGGAAATAATGCCCCCCATGCTGGCGGACGTGAGCTGGGCAACTTGATGAAACAGTTCGGCGCGTTGTAGGTGAACTGCCGGGGCATGACAATGAACAGCATGTGCCCGCGCGAAACTCAAGTCGCGACGCGGTCGAGACTGGCCTTGAAGTCGCGCTTGCTGCGCGCACCCACAATTTGGTCGGCGACCTGGCCATTGTGGAAAACAAGCAGCGTGGGAATGGCGCGAATGCCGTATTCGGCGGCCAGCGGCTGCTGCTCGTCCACGTTGACCTTGCCAATTTTCACTTTGCCGTCGTATTCGTCGGCAAGTTCGTCAAGAAGCGGGGCAATCATTTTGCACGGGCCACACCATTCAGCCCAAAAATCCACAAGCACGGGCGTGGGTGATTGTAAAACTTGCTGGGCAAAATTTTCCTGCGTGAGTGTTACAACGAGTGGAGAGGCCATACATCAAAAAACGCATCCAAAGACCAAAAGATTTTTGAGGGGATCAAGTGGTCGGGATAAGCATCATCCAAATGACAGTGCCGACCGCGAACAGTCCGGCCACAGCTGCGGCAATGACAAGAATTTGATCCAACGGACTGATCGTTGGCGCGGCAGCAGCACGCGGAACCTGTGGTGCTGCCGGTGCGGCGGCTCGTGATGACGTGGCAGGCGCGGCAGTTGCGCGAGGCACAGCCTGCGTGGGAGCTGAAGCGGCTTGCGTAGCGCTCGCGCCGGTTGGCCCGCCGGGTGGCAGTGTCGGCAACTTGATTGTCGGCGCAGCGGATGGCTTGGGCGGCAAACTGATGCGAACGGTTTCCTTCTTGGGCTGAACCTTGCCGGTTTCTTTTTTCGGCGGCGGCACAGCGCCTGTCGGGACATTCGGAATGTTCTGGGGAATCTCTGCCATAATGTTTGGTTGATTAAGATAGCCGGCATCCGGCAGCTGTCAAATCCTTATTGAAAAAAATAAAACCGCCTCTTCTGATTAAGAAGCTGATAACTTAAAATCAGCGCTGTTCAGTCCAGTCCCCGCGAGTCGCCACCGCTTCAGCTGATTACTGAATGTCGTTTTCTTTTTTGAAACGGTTTTACGTCTTTTCATCAATCAACTCCCGGCGTGCGCCCCCCAGCAATTGTTCGACAAAGCCGGTTGAATAGACGCCGCGCCGGAAATTCGGATCCTGCATGATGGCTTGTTGAAAGGAGATATTGGTCTTAATGCCGGTTATCATGTATTCAGCGAGGGCACGGTTCATGCGATCTATGGCTTCACGCCGGTCTTTGCCGCTTGTAATAAGCTTGCCAATCATCGAATCATAAGTGGGGGAAATCGTATAACCGCCGTAAGCATGCGTATCCACGCGCACGCCGCGTCCGCCGGGTTGAAAATACATTTCAATACGACCGGGACTGGGGCGAAAACCATCAAACGGGTCTTCGGCATTGATGCGGCATTCAATGGCGTGGCCCTTGATTTCGATGTCGCTCTGGGAGTGTTGCAATGATTCGCCCATCGCAAGCAGGATTTGATAGCGCACAAGGTCAATGCCGGTGACTTCTTCCGTAACGGGGTGTTCAACTTGAATTCGTTTGTTGACTTCGAGGAAATAAAAATTGCCATGGCTGTCCACAACGAATTCCACCGTGCCGGCATTGGTATAGTGTGCGGCCTCGGCAATTTTGACGGCGGCCTTGCCGATTTTATCCCGCAGTTTGCGAAACTTGTGCTCCAATAATGGCGACGGCGATTCTTCGACGACTTTTTGGTTGCGGCGTTGAATGGAACAATCGCGTTCACCCAGATGAATAATATGCCCTTTTTGATCGCCAAGAATTTGAATTTCGATGTGATGCGGATTTTCGATGTATTTTTCTATATAAACACCCGAATTGCCAAAGGCCTTTTCAGCCTCTGAACGTGCTGTGTGATACCCTTTGGCAAGGGAAATGTCATTGTGCGCCGCCCGCATCCCGCGTCCGCCGCCGCCAGCCACCGCCTTAATCATCACCGGATAACCAATGCGTTTGGCAATAGCCAATGCTTCCTGCTCTTTCTCAACAACGCCTTCCGAACCTGGCGGCGTCGGCACGCCAACTTTTTTCGCCAGCGCGCGACTAACCGCTTTATCTTCCAATGAGTGCATGGCACGCGGGCTGGGTCCGATAAAGTGAATATTACAACTCGCACAAACCTCAACGAAGTGGGGGTTTTCAGCAAGAAAACCGTAACCAGGATGAATCGCATCCACATCCATGACCTCGGCTGCGCTGATGATCCGGTCAATGCGCAAATAACTCTCCGACGCCGGCGCTCCACCAATGCAGATGGCCTCATCCGCCAGTTGCACGTGCATCGAGTTCACATCCGCCTCGGAATAAACGGCCACCGTTCGAATGTTCAACTCCTTGCAAGCGCGAATAATTCGAACAGCAATCTCACCACGATTGGCTACCAGGATCTTTTCGAACATGGACTTTCAGTGGGGGTAAACAGGTTCAATCAATGCGGTTTGTCTTTTCAAGCCGGACGCGCCTTGAACAAGGGCTGGCCAAATTCCACCGGCTTGGCGTTCTCGACCAAAACTTGTGTGATGATACCTTTGACCTCTGCCTTGATCTCGTTCATCACTTTCATCGCTTCAATAATGCAAACGACAGTATCAGGATTAACTTCAGTGCCAACTTCGACATAGCTGTTGGCTTCAGGTGACGGCGCCCGATAAAATGTGCCAATCATCGGCGATTTAACCTCAATTTCACCCGTTGCCGGAGGGTGTGGGGTAATAACTGCGGCTGCCGACGAAACAGAAATTGCTGGTTGAACGGAAGCCGACGACACCGGCTCCTCACATTGAACAACTGGGGATTGGGTACCATTCAATCCGCGTTTTAACCTGATTTTGGAATCCTGTCTTTCCAATTCAAACTCCGTAATGGAGTTCTTCTTCATCAGGTCAATTATGGCCTTAATATCTTTGAGATCCACGTTCGTTCTCGTTAAAGTTGTTGAAAATCCCGAATTTGAACCATAATCAAAAAAGCAGTAGCCGTGTTGCGCCTCTGCTTGTCTGCGTTAATCTGGTGTCAGTATATTGATTTGAATTGTTAACGTCAATAAACAAATCCAAAATTTAAATTCAATCGAAAAATAACTAAAAACATCATTTCAGCGACATTTTTTTACCACTTTAACGTTAATTGAAGCTTCTAGTGCCAAAATGTAAGATTTTTGACCAAATCCCGTAATTTGACCGCAGCAAACCGGAGCTATGAGTGACTTTTGCCTGAATTTCTCCCGGGCGTGGACATTTGAAAGATGAATTTCAATTGTTGGCACCCCTACTGCGGCAATTGCATCCCGGAGCGCAACACTGGTATGGGTATAGGCAGCAGCATTGAGGACAATCACATCAAAAGTCCCTTTTGCCTCCTGAATCCAGTTAACCAATTCCCCCTCCACGTTGGACTGCCGGAAATCAACTTCCACACCCAGGTCTTTGGCGCGTTCACGAACCTCGATTTCGATGTCGGCTAAAGTCGCATGGCCATATACATCGGGTTCACGTTTCCCAAGCAAATTTAAGTTCGGACCATTTAGAAACAGAATCTTCATGCGCCGAGGACAAGATTAACCCACACAATTTTTCCTGTCGAACTGATTTCCTTGAAAATTCAACAATCCCTGCTTGTGGTTCAATGAGCGGGATTGCCATAAATAATTTTGCGCCGGGTGCGTGATGATGGCCGTGACAAATCCGCCGCCGCCAATAACCACGTTGCGCCAAATATAAGGTCCAGAGGCGGAATTCCCCCGTGCTGTTGCAACCGCGATACCAACGGCGAGCATTGCACCCAAAACCGTTCGAATGATGCGACCGGATTCCAAAAGCGTTTGAACGTTGGTGCCCGCGACAGGACTTGAACCTGTACGATGTTACTCACTAGAACCTGAATCTAGCGCGTCTGCCAATTCCGCCACGCGGGCATTGTTGAGAATCGGCTTGAGAATATGCTGGGATTGAAGGGCGGAGCAAGCCGATTTGCGCAAGTCTTGCAACCGATGGATGGTGTTCCGCCAAACGAAATGTCAAAGAAATTGTCTTTACGGTTATTTTTTTGCCACGTGACTGCGTGTCACTTAGAATGGAGATAACTTATGTTTAACTTGAAACAACTCGAAGTCTGGTTCATCACCGGCAGCCAACATCTCTACGGACCGGAAACCTTGAAAAAGGTGGCCGCGCACTCGCAGGAAATCGCGAAGGCGTTCAATGCCGCGCCGGCCATTCCGGTCAAGGTGGTGTTCAAGCCTGTCCTGACCACGCCGGATGCCGTTACCGCCTTGTGTCAGGAGGCAAATAACGCGAAAAACTGCATCGGCCTCATCACCTGGTGCCACACGTTCTCGCCGTCGAAGATGTGGATCAACGGCTTGAAACAACTGCGCAAACCAGTGGCGCACCTGCACACGCAATATAATCGCGATATTCCGTGGTCGTCCATTGACATGGATTTCATGAA
>Ga0182011_10001182_pt1 | contig 23047 bp, 18 predicted proteins | sample 711E1DmetaG_FD_120481 | JGI IMG/M metagenome (GOLD analysis project Ga0182011, IMG submission 120481) | Permafrost microbial communities from Stordalen Mire, Sweden - 711E1D metaG | ecosystem: Environmental > Terrestrial > Soil > Wetlands > Permafrost | place: Sweden: Stordalen | collected...
AGCGAGAACGGTCCCAAAGTTGGCATCGGCCGGACAACCGAGCGTGCGGGGGATGTTGGTGTCGAGTACGGCCCTCATGACTTATTATACCGTGGTCACGAAACCTCCCCGCCACGGGGCGGAGCGGATGCAATCCAGGCCCCCGGGGCAACGGGTTGGAAGAGTGACCGGCGCGGGCGACCGCAGGTCGCCCCTACTACGGACGTGGGGATTCTCCCAGCCGCCTCACGAACTCCCCGCGCACGCGCGCCATGCGCTTGCTCAGCTCTTCAGAAAGCTGTGCCTCGCTCATCCCCAAACTCCGCGCCAATGGTGACCGGTCCTCGGCGTGCAACCGGTCGTCGTGCTGATCACGGATTAGCCGCAGGCGCAGGCCGGCTCGCTGCAGGAAGCGATAGTCGTCGAGCACGTCGGCGGTGACCTCTCCTCGCTCAGACATTCGGTGCAAAGCGGTCGGCGGATGGGTAGTGCGTAGGGCCGGGTCAGCCTCGCCATGGCGAAGCTGGCCCCAAGCTGCGATGAATTCCAGATCGGTGAGCCCGCCCGGGGAAAGGCGCAGATGCAGAGACTCGCCCGGATCGCCCGCGCGCTCGCGCTCAATGCGCTGGCGCAGGTGCAACAGGTCCGCGCGCAGAGAATCTTCATTGGGCGGGGTCTGATAGGCAATGGCTTCTAGCCGACTGGCGAAATCACTGGCCGGGCCTGTGCCGGGCAACACAAACGCCGGCCGCGCGCGCAGAAGCGCCATGCGCTCCCAAGGCGCTGCGGACTCGTGGTGGTAGTCCTCGAATGCCTGATAGGTGGTGACCAGAAGCCCCTGCGATCCCGAAGGCCGCAGTCGCGTGTCGACGTTGTACAGTCGGCCTTCCTCCAATAGGGCGCCCAAGGCACTGATCAATCGCTGGGCCAGGCGGCCAAACCAGTCTTGGTACTCGATCCCCAAGGCCGTCACTCCCCCGTGTTGGTAGAGGAACACGAGTTCCAAGTCCGAGCCGTAACGCATCTCGCGCGCGCCGCAACTGCCCAGAACCAGAATGGTCAACTCCGCTTCTGGTCTCCCAAAACGCGTTTCCAGCTCGGCCGCCACACGCATCACGGCCTGGTCCAGACAGCATTCGGCCAGCCGGCCCAATTGCGCCGACACTTCCTCGTGAGGCAGATTGCCGGCCACGTCGTGAAATCCGATGCGCAGGATTTCTTCGGCTTGAAAGCGCCGCATTTCGCGCAGGGCCTCTTCGTAGTCGCAATTCGCCAAGCGCGCTGGCAGCCGGCCCTGCCACTCGATCGGATCCGGCCGCGGGTCGCCTGGACCAGAGAGCAGATTTGGCCAGGTCGCAGGATGGGTGAGCAGGTGGCGCGACAGCCGCTCGCTGGTGCCGAACAAAGCAGCCAGCATAGTGAGCAACTGGCGATCCTCGCGCAGCAAGGTCTCCAGCCCAGTCGACGCGCGCACCGACAGATCACGGAAGCGGTCCAGGGCCCGATCAGGATTGGGCGAGGCGATGGCTTCTTCCAGCCAGATGGGCGGCAGGCGGCCGCGCACCAGTTCCAGGTCTTCCGCGGCCGCTTCTGCATCGGAAAAGCCGCAGGACTTCAGATCGGCCAGAAGCTCAGTCGGGGGCAGGGCCGGATCGAGCAGGCGCAGAACCACGGCCGACGGTCCCTGTTCCGGTTCGCCCAGGGTGTCGGCCACTGCGCTGACCGCCTGGCGGTGTTGGGCCACCAGCGCATCCAACTCGGCGTGGCCAGCCAGGCCCAGCCGTCGCGCCAGGAGGTCCCGGCCCGCCGGCTCAACCGGCAGCTCGTGGGTCTGCGCGCCCTGCTCAAGCTGAATGCGATGCTCGACCGCGCGCCAAAGGTGATAGGCATCGGAGAGCGTGCGGACTTCCTGTGCAGTCAGTAGACCCGCCAGTCCCAGCTTGTGCAGCGCGGACAGGGTCGTGCGCTCGCGCAGATCAGGCCGCTTGCCGGCGTAGAGCAACTGCAGCGCCTGCGCCACCAGCTCGACGTCGCGAATCCCACCCTGACCCAGCTTCACGTTCCAGCCCGGATGCCGGGTGCCGTCCACGAACTGCTGGCGCAGCGAGCGGACTTCGTCCAAGGTGCGCGGTCCTGATGAGCGCGGAAACACAAAGGGCTCGATGGTTTTGAGGAGGCGCGCGCCCAGGGCCAGGTCACCCGCGGCCGGTCGCGCACGCAGCAGGGCCTGGCGCTCCCAGGTGCGGCCAAAGGTTTCGTAGTAGCTCTCGGCCGCAGCCAGCGAGTTGCAGATGGCGCCGCTGCCGCCTTCGGGACGGAGGCGCAAGTCCACGCGAAACACGAAGCCATCACCCGTGATCTCGGCGACCGCGCGCGTGATCATTCGTGACAGCCGGGAATAGTACTCGTGCAGGCTGAGCGAACCCGCCTGTCCCTCGTCGGACGAATAGACATAGATGAGGTCGATGTCCGAGGAGAAGTTCAACTCAAGGCCGCCCAGCTTGCCCATGGCCACCACCACGAAGCCGGGACTGTCGTCGGTACACACTGGGGCGCCGTAGCCCGCGCGCAACTGCGATTCGCAGAAGAGAACCGCCGTCTCCAGGCACGCATCCGCCAAAGCAGAAAGATCGCGCGCCACTTCCAGGCTGTTGCCGGGCTGGAGCTCGCGCGCGCCCAGCCGCAACATCTCGACCTGGCGATAGCGGCGCAGCCGGCGCTGCACATCGGCCAGCTCGCGGGAGGAGGCCAGCGCGGCCTTGACCTCGGCCATGGTCTGCTCGCGTGGTTTGGGCCGGTCGCGGAAGGGATCGTCGAGCAGCGCAGGCCAGCGATCGACATCCACCAGGAGCAGATCGGTGAGGAAGCTGCCGCTTGCCACCAGCGCCGCCAGCAGGCCTAGGCCCGCCTCGTCCTTGGGCAGCGAGACGCCGGCTTCGATCAGTCGTTCAAGGCGCGGTTGCGCGCCATCCGGGTCAGGACCCGTGGCCAGCAGGCGATCGAGAACCGGCGAAACGCGCGTGGGGACAGGGATTAGAGTGGCTCCAAACGCGCGCACACGACGGTGATGTTGTCGAGGCCTCCGTGGGCGTTGGCAGCGGCCACCAGCCGTTCGCACAGCTTGTCGAGATCGGTCTCGCTTGCCGCCAGCTCGGTCAGTTCCGGGTCTGGCACCATGCCCGACAAACCGTCGGTGCACAGCAGGTACAGGTCGCCCAGGCGGGGCTGATCCACGATCACGTCCACTTCGACTGTGGGCTTCATGCCGAGGGCGCGCACTATGACATTCTTGTGCGGAAAACTCGCAGCTTCGCCCGGCGAGAGACGCTTCATCTTGACGTAGTCGTTGAGCAGGGAGTGGTCCTCGGTCATCTGCTCAAGCTCGCCGTCGCGCAGACGGTAGAGGCGGCTGTCGCCCACATGACCGACCAAGAGCGCCCCGTCGGCAAACAGGGTAGAGACCACGGTGGTTCCCATGCCGTGGCAGTCGCTGTTGCGTTCGGCCTCGTCGTGAATCTTCAGATTGGCCAGCTTGATGGCGCTCACCAGCCGGTTGATCTGATGCCGGCGGCCTCGGTCCACCTTGTAGGGCCAGGTCAGCTCTTGGTCATTCTCGGTACTCTGGAAGTGGCTGACGATGGTTTCCACGGCCAGCCGACTGGCCACCTCGCCCGAGGCATGGCCGCCCATGCCATCGGCCACGATGGCCAAGCGCTCGTGGGTGGGAAGATAGAACGCGTCCTCGTTGTGGTCGCGCGTGCTTCCCACGTTGGTCTCGCCCGAGAAGCGAACCCGCATGCCGTCGAGCGGAAAGGAGGTGCTCATGAGAAGACCAATGGTATCGCCTGCTCGGGTCGCATTTCAACCGATTCGCGGCCTGACGAACGAAAGGGCAGGCCCCAGCTCCACCGACAGGTTGCCGCGCGCCCGGTAGAGATCGCCGTCGACAGTGTATAGGGTTTCGAGTTCGTCTGGCTCGATGACCAGGCGCGTGGCCAGCGCGCTCCAGGCGCGGCGGGGCGAGATGCCGCGGCCCTGGCGCACCGCCGGCAAGTCCCAGGTCAAGCCGAGAGGTGACGAATGGATGGCCAGGACAGCGAAGCGACCAGGATGGTCATCGGCGCGGTGGTGGAGCTTGAAACCCAGGCCAACTTCGCCGACGGTAGCGGCGCCCAGACCGAGAAGCGCGGTCCAGGGAAGGATTTGCCCGTCGACGAAGACCCGGGCGTGGAAGCGGCGAAAGATGCGCCTCGCGTAGCGCCCGGTGAAGGCTTCGGACAGGATGGACCGCAGCAGGAGCCAGATGGCGCGCCTCGACCCGTAGTCGCCCGCGGCGTAGTACTCCTCAAGGAAGTTGCTGATCAGTCCGGTGCCGAAGACGAAGCCGTATTCGTCCTGAACCCTCATGCACCGGCGTACCACGACAGCAGGCGGACGGACTGCTCTCTCGCCCGCGGCCAACTGCGCCAACAGCGCCTCGGGTTGCGCCATGATGCCTAGCGAGGATGCCACCACGTTCATGGTTCCGCCGGGCAGCAGGGCTAGCAAGGGCAGGGGACGTTCGCGGTAGGCGCGCAGAAGCGCCGTGACGGTCCAATGCAGGGTGCCGTCGCCGCCGTACACGGCAATAATGGAAGGCTGGGCTTGCGCCACCTGCCGCGCTTCGGAAGCCAGGGCGTCGGCACTTGCCGGAAAAAGAACGTGACCCATCTCACCGAGAATGCTGGCGAAGCGCCGCGCACGTTGCGGATCTCGGCGATTGGCGCGTGATCCCGGATTGGCGAAGACCACGATGGACACGAAGATGAAACTCTACACCCAATACAGCCAGCCGTCAGAACCGGTGTTACTGCGGAGAAGGTTGGCTACCACAGGAGGGATTCAGATTTTTGCCGTTGACACTGTGGTTGTGACAGTCCCAAGCTCCCCAAACTCTGGGAAGCGGTGATGTCTTCGACGCATGAAAAGCCCACCGGGTCCACGATGAAGGCCGTGCCAGCGCCTGACGCCACGTTGCGAACCGCCCTGCTGGAGCTGGCGGAAAAGCTCGACCGGCTGTCGCATTTCGAGCTGCTGGGGGTGTCCGATAGAGCCAGCGCCGCCGAGGTCAGTTCGGCCTTCATCCGCGCAGCCCGGCGTTTCCACCCAGACCGGCTGGCTGGCGCCGGCTTGTCCGAGTTGGTGCCCAAGGCTGAGCGCGTCCTGGCCCACATGAGCGAAGCAGCCATGATCCTGGGCGATCCGGCGCGCCGGGCCGAGTACCTGGCCGCGCGGGCCGGCAAGAAGCCGACGGGCAGCACCGTCCCGACCGTGATTGACGCGGAGACGACCTTCCTCAAAGGTGAAGTCTTCCTCAGGCGGGGCGACCACGAAAAGGCCATTGAGTGCTTCGCCGCAGCCAGCAAGGCCAACCCGGGTGAGCCCCAGTACCGGGCCTATTGGGCCTGGGCGCGCTTCGAGAATCCGCGCGGCCGCAAGGAAGCCGTCGTGCGCGAGGTGCAGCGGATCATTGCCGACGTGGTCTCGGCACAACCACGGTTCGCGCGGGGCCATTATTGGCTCGGGCAGATCTGGAAGTTCCTTAATGAACCGGATCGTGCCGAACGCGCCTTCCGCGAGGCGGCCAGTCAGGACAAGGACTTCCTCGATGCGAGCCGCGAGATGCGCCTGCTGGAGATGCGGCGAGTTCGGGCGAGCGCGACACGTAAGAGCCCCGATCCCCCGCGCGGCGGAATCATGAGCCGGTTGTTCAAGAAGTAGGTGAGGCCGCCGCAGGCCGGCGCGGTGCCTGAGATCGCGTGGTCGACAGAAGTGATCGAAAATCCGCAGTTTCGGATATACTCGCCACCCGATGTGTAGTACCCCCCCGACCCGGGAGCCTTGGTTCATGCATTCGCCGCCGGGGAAGGGAGCGGCCGCATGACCCGGGCCGAGTTGATTGGGCGCATCCTCCGCGGGAGTCGGATCACCAGACTGCAGGCCGAGATGCTGGTCGAGACCATCCTGGACTGCTTGCAGCAATCGCTGCTCCGAGGCGAGCAGGTCGAGCTTCGCGGCTTTGGGACGTTCGACGTCAGGCGCTGCGGTTCATACCGAGGACGCAACCCGCGCACCGGCCAAGCCGTCGAGGTCAAAGCGAGACGGCTGCCCTTCTTCAGGGCGAATCCGGCGCTGATTGACCGAGTAAACAAGAGTTGGCAGCCACCCGCGAGACTGGTTCACCGCGGAGCTGGCGTGTCCCGAAAGTCGACCGGCATTACTGGCGCGTGGATGGCGATCGCAGAGGATGCAGCACCCGTGGCCGACGAGATCACGCGGCGGATGGGATGAGGTCAAGCGATGAAGAAAACCCTGCCGCTAGTAGTTTTGATGGTGCTGGGGGCTTGGTCGGGCTGCGCGGTGGAGGGACGTGGTCTGCAAGCGCCGGATGCGTCCGCGGCCGGTGGAGTCGGGGGCGTCAGCCATGCCGGAGGAGCTGTGGCCAGTGGTGGAGCGTCGGCCTTGGGCGATGGCTCGGGGGGCGGGTCGGGCAATACCGGGGCGCCAGTCACCGACGGAGAGGTGGGTTCAGACGATGCGCAAGATAGCGGCGGGATTTCTGGCAGCGAGGCGGGAGGGGAAGACGTCGTTTCGGGGAGCGGCGGGATTTCTGGCAGCGAGGCGGGAAGGGAAGACGTCGTTTCGGGGAGCGGCGGGATTTCTGGCAGCGACGCGGGAGCGGAAGACGTCGCCTCGGGCAGCGGCGGCACCTCTGGCAGCGACGCGGGAGCGGAAGACGTCGCCTCGGGCAGCGGCGGCACCTCTGGCAGCGACGCGGGAGTGGATGCAGACGACGCGCCACAGAGCGGTGGCAGCTCTGGCAGCGATGGGGGAACGGATGCAGACGACACCTTTGACAGCGCTGGCCCCGATGCCGGGCTGGGTGCGAATGACGGTGCGAGCAGTGACGGTGCGTCTGGCACCGACGTGAGGTTTGACTCGGGCCCGAACTGGCGCCTCGTCTGGTCGGACGAGTTCAATCTCGGCGTCAACGCCGGTGCGGACCCGAACAATTGGAATGTTGCCACCTGGGAGCCGAACACGGTGAACGGCGAACAGCAGAAGTACACGGCGCGGGTGCAGAACGTTTTCCACGACGGCCAGGGCGACCTCGTGCTGCGCGGCCTTGACATCCCCTGGACCAACAGCGGCACCACGTACCAGTACACCTCTGGACGCCTGCAGACCGACGGAAAGTTCGAATTCAGTTTCGGCCGCGTCGAGGTGCGCGCCAAGCTGCCCGCGGGGCAGGGGTCGTTTCCGGCCGTTGTGCTCATGGGGACCACGGGAAAATGGCCTCAATGTGGCGAGATCGGAATGATGGAGCAATTGGGGCAGGACAAGACTTGGCTGTATTGCTCGACCTATGCCGGCGGGGCGTCTGGAGATATCGGCAACCAGAAGGTCACCTTCCCAAATGCCACCACGTTGTCATCCGATTTCCACGTGTATGCGCTCGAATGGTATTCGGACCACATGGTCTTCTTGATTGATGACGTGCAAGTGGCGCAGTCCAACTTCGACACGGCGTCGCCCTTCTACACTGGAAAATTCTACATCATCCTCGACGTCGCCATTGGAGGCAGCATGGGTGGCACGATCGGGGATGCTAGCGCTTTCCCCATGGACATGGTGCTCGACTACGTGCGCGTCTATTCGCAGTAGCTACGAGGTCTTGCTGAAGAAACCAAAGTAGTCGCGGGCATTGCGGAAGCAAACGTCCCGCACGATGTTGCCGAGTAGTTCCATGTCGAAAGGAATGAGCCCTTTCTCCACGTCGTTGCCCAGGAGATTGCACAGCAGACGGCGGAAGTACTCGTGGCGCGAGTACGATAGGAAGCTGCGCGAGTCAGTCAGCATGCCCACGAAACGCGACAGCAGGCCGAGGGCAGAGAGTGCGTTCATCTGGCGCTCCATGCCGTCCTTTTGATCCATGAACCACCAGGCCGCGCCGAATTGAATCTTGCCTGGGCACGATCCATCCTGGAAATTGCCCAGCATGGTCGCAATGACCTCGTTGTCGGCCGGATTGAGGTTGTAAATGATGGTCTTGCAGAGCTGGTTAGTGCAGTCCAGGCGGTCGAGCAGGCGTGCAAGGGCAAAGGCCTGTGGGTAGTCGCCGATAGAATCGAAGCCAGTGTCAGGTCCCAGGGTGCGCATTATTCGCGTACTGTTGTTGCGCATGGCACCCAGGTGAAACTGCTGGGTCCAGCCGCGCGCATGGTCCATGATGGCGAGCTCGTACAGCATGGCCGAGCGGAACTGGTCGCGCTCGACGGGCGAGAGCGCCTGCTTGGTCCGCGCTTTGGCGAAAATGTCCTCGATTTGCTTGGCCGTGTACGCTTCGGCCAAGATCTGCTCAAGGCCGTGGTCGCTCACGCGGCACCCGACCTGATGGAAAAAGTCGTGCCGCTTCCTGAGGGCGGCCAGGAAAGTATCGAATGAGCTGATGGCCACGCCCGAGACAGCTTGCAGCTTGTCTATCCAGAGGTTCCAGCCGGCGAGGTCGGCCAGGGCCATGGCCTTGTCCGGGCGCCAGGTGGGCAAGAGCTTGGTGGCGGCGCTTGGGTTCTTGCCGTGCTTCTGGTGCGCCTCCAGCGAATCCACCGGATCGTCGGTGGAACAAACCACCACGACCCTGAAGTGCTCCAGCAAGCCCTGGGTGGTAAAGTCGTCCTGGGCGAGCTTGCGGTTGCAGTGATCGTAGATCTCTCGCGCCGTCGACGGATCGAGCAGTTTCCCCTTCACGCCGAATGGATTCGCCAGTTCCATGTGGGTCCAGTGGTAGAGCGGGTTGCGCAAGGTATACGGCACTGTCCGAGCCCACATCTCAAACTTCTGCCAGTCGGACGCGTCACCCGTGCAATAGCGCTCGGGCACGCCGTTCGAACGCATGGCGCGCCACTTGTAGTGGTCGCCGTCAAGCCAGATCTGGGTGAGCGTCTCGAACTTGTGGTTGTCGGCCACCTGCGAAGGAGGCAGGTGGCAGTGGTAGTCGATGATCGGCTGATCCTTGGCGTACTCGTGGTACAGGCGCTCGGCCGTCCTACTTTCCAGCAGGAAACTCTCATCGAGAAAGGGCTTCATGGCCGCATGAGCGTACCGCATGTGAAGCTCGGAAGAAAGCGGCACCAAGCCAAGCGTCGTGCTCCAGGGTCGTGAAAAACCCCGGTTGACGCCCGGAAAATTATCGGACATTCTCCGCTACCACAACCCAAGGGGAGAGGGCCGCTGTCCTAGGTGCCGATGACAACCAATATCTCGAAGTACTCGATGGGTGTCGGTGACCGCTTCGGTTTGGAAGGGGCTGCGCAATTGCGGGCTTTCCAGGTTGCCAAAGATCAGGGCGTCACGATCACGCCAGTCTGGAACAAGTCGAACCGCGAGCATTCCCTGATTGGGACGCGGCCCAGGGACGTGCGCGTCGAGGCGGACGCCGCGGTCAAGTCTTGCCAGTGGAGCGGTCCGTATTTCGTCGATGCGGATCACATCGGCCTCGCCACGGTCGACAAGTTTGTCGGGGCGAGCGATTTCTTTACCATTGATGTCGCTGACTCCATCGGCAAGTCGGTGTCTGATGCATCGATAGCCCGGTACATGGCCGAGATGCAGCCCTTTTCAGGTGTGCTGCGCGTTCCGGGTATTGCCGAACCGGTGACTGTCGATCCGGCGTCCCTGCAGGAGATTGCGTCGAAGTACCTTTTTGCCGTCGAAGAGGCGGGCCGAGTTTACCGCCATATTGTACAACAGAAGGGTGAGGGGAATTTCGTCACCGAGGTGTCGTTCGACGAAGCGAACACCCCGCAGACGCCAGCCGAGCTGTTGTTTATCCTGGCGGCGATGGCCCGCGAGGCAATCCCAGTCGCGACGGTTGCCCCCAAGTTCACCGGCGAGTTTCTCAAAGGGATCGACTACGTGGGCGACATCAAGCGCTTTTCCCGAGAATTCGAGGAAGATCTCGCCATCTTGGAGTTTGCCAAGCAGAGCTTCAGTCTGCCCGCGGCGCTAAAGTTGAGCATTCACTCGGGCAGCGACAAATTCTCTCTGTACCCTATCATGCACCGAGCGATCAAGAAGGCTGGCGCGGGTATTCACCTGAAGACGGCGGGGACGACCTGGCTGGAAGAAGTCATTGGGCTTGCTGCGGCGGGAGGCGAAGGGCTGGCCTTTGTGAAGGCGCTGTATCGCGACGCCTACGGCCGCTACGACGAAATGGCCAAGCCCTATCTCACAGTCATCGCCATCGACCGCCAGGCGCTCCCCACGCCGGCCGAGGTGGATTTGTGGAGCGCCCAGGAATACGTGGAGACGCTCGAACACAATCAGGCGTGCAAGCGCTTCAACATCCACTTCCGCCAGATGGTGCACATCAGCTTCCGGGTTGCGGCGGAGAAGCGGTCGCAGTATTTGGCTTTGCTCAAGTCGAATCGCAGCAGTATCGAATCCCATGTCTCGCACAACATCCTAAAGCGCCATATCGAACCACTGTTTCTCGGAATCGCCGCGTGACGTAACGGGCTGAGGAGCCACTTCCTGCTGGCGCCAGCACCGTGGCCGCGATAGGACTTGTACAACTAGGAGTAACGATGGACCCCAAGAGTTTCGTGAGCGCCTACGACTTTGCCGGAAAGACAATTGCCATCACGGGTGGCGGCGGCGTCCTGTGCGGTGAGATGGCCAGGGCATTGGCCGGTTGCCATGCCAACGTGGTCATTCTCGACCGGGATGTGGGTTTCGCGGAGAAGGTGCTCGCCACGCTGAGAGGCACGAAGGGAGTCCACAAGGCGGCATTCATCGACGTGCTCGACAAGGCGGCAGTTCAGCAGGCGGCCGACAAGGTCATAGCGGACTACGGCAAGATTGACGGCCTCATCAATGGCGCCGGTGGAAACAATCCCAAAGCCACCACCAACCCCGAGCAGTCCTTTTTCGACATACCGGCTGAAGCCATCCAATTCGTGTCGAACCTAAACCTGCAGGGAACGATCCTGCCCAGTCAGGCATTCGGCCGTTGCATGGTCAAGCAGAAGGAGGGCGTGATCCTGAATGTCTCGTCGATGAACGCCTTGCGGCCACTGACCAGAATCCCCGCCTATTCTGCGGCCAAGGCCGCGGTGAGCAATTTCACTCAATGGTTGGCGGTGCACCTGGCCCAGGAGTACTCGCCCAACATTCGAGTGAACGCCATTGCCCCCGGGTTCTTTCTCACTGAGCAGAATCGCTTTTTGCTCACTGACAAGGAAACCGGGGCCCTCACGGCTCGTGGTCACAAGATCATTGACCATACACCCATGGCAAGATTCGGCGCGCCCGAGGACCTGGTGGGCGCGGTGCTGTGGCTGCTGTCGCCGGCGTCGAAGTTCGTGACCGGAATCGTGCTGCCAATTGACGGGGGATTTTCGGCCTACAGTGGTGTGTAGACCATCGCTACTAATCTATTGACACGGGATTGACTGAAGGAACGATCATGGCAAAACAAAGTTTCGGTATCGTTGGGCTGGGCGTGATGGGAGAGAATCTCGCTCTCAACATCGAGAGCCGTGGTTTTTCGGTGGTTGGTTTCGATCTCGACCCCAAGAAGGTCGACAGCTTCTCTGCCAGAACCCAGGGCAAGCAGGTGGTGGCGGCGCGGACGGTGGCCGAGTTCGTCGCGCACTTGGACACGCCCCGACGCGTGTTGATAATGGTTCCTGCGGGCAAGGCCGTCGATGCGGTAATCGCTGACCTGCGCCCACATTTCAGCTCGGGCGATCTCTTGATTGATGGTGGCAACACTTTCTTTGTCGACACCGATCGGCGCATCAAGGAGTTGCAGGGCAGCGGAATCTACTACATTGGCACTGGGGTCAGCGGCGGCGAAGAGGGAGCCCTGCACGGCCCGGCCATCATGCCCGGCGGCAACCCGGAAGCCTGGCCGCTGGTGAAACCGATCCTGCAAGCCATTGCAGCCAAGGCCGAGGATGGCGTTCCCTGTTGCGAGTGGATAGGCAGTGGCGGCGCGGGTCACTTCGTCAAGATGGTTCACAACGGAATCGAATACGGCGACATGCAGATGATCTGCGAGGCCTATTTCATCATGGAGAGGCTGCTGGGAATGTCGGCGGAGGAAATGAGTCGGGTGTTTGCCGAATGGAACCGGGGAGAACTGAGCAGCTATCTGGTGGGCATCACCTCCGAGATCCTGGCCAAGAAGGATCCCGAAACCGGCAAGCCCATGGTGCAGATTATTCTGGACACCGCCGAACAGAAGGGCACCGGGAAGTGGACGAGCCAGGTCGCCCTGGACTTGGGCGCTGCGGCCCCTACCATCGCCGACGCGGTGTTTGCCCGGACCTTGAGCGCCCTCAAGAAGGAACGCGTGGCAGCCTCGGGCCTGCTGGCGGGGCCGACAGCGAAGTTCAGCGGGAACAAGGCGGCTTTCATCGAAATGATTCGCAAGGCATTGTTTAGCTCGAAGATCTGCTCCTATGCACAGGGCTTCCAGCTCTTGCGCGCGGCTGACCAGGAATACCACTGGGACCTTCAATTCGGCATCATCTCTTCCCTCTGGCGCGCCGGGTGCATTATCCGGGCTCAGTTCTTGGGCAGGATCAAGGATGCGTATGCCAAGAATTTTGCACTCGCCAATCTTTTGCTCGATCCCTATTTCGCGGGGGTGATGGCGTCTTACCAGCAAGAGTGGCGCAAGGTGGTTTCCCTTGCGGCGGAGAACGGCATCGCCATCCCCGCCTTCATGAGTGCCCTTTCCTATTACGATGGCTACCGTTCGGCAGTTCTTCCTGCGAATCTGCTGCAAGCCCAGCGCGATTACTTCGGCGCGCACACTTACCAGCGCGTCGACCGGGAGGGCAAGTTTCACACGCAATGGACGGCGTAGAAATGAAGACGCTTTTCGGCCGTGGATCAATGGAGAAACGGCTCACCCCGAAGGACGTGAAAGAAATTTGCGAGGCGGCCCTGACCGACCTGCCGCTCGACGGAAAACGCGTGCTGGTGCTCATCCCTGATCATACCCGGCACGCTCCTATGGACCTGTTCTTTCATGTGTTGAGCGATTTGCTCCAGCCGCGCGTGCGCGTGCTGGACTACCTGGTGGCGACTGGCACCCACGCCGCCATGGAGCCGGATCGGCTTTACCGGCACATCGGACTGACGGCATCGGAACACGCGCAGAAGTACCCGAAAGTCCGCTTCTTCAACCACGAACATCACAAACTGGATGAACTGGTCTCGCTGGGAACGCTCGCTGGCGAAGATGTGGCCGAACTCACCCAAGGGCTGTTCTCGCGCGACATCCCGGTCACCATCAACCGCAAGGCCACCGAATACGACCACATCCTCATCGTCTCACCCGTAGTCCCGCACGAGGCCATGGGCTTTGCCGGCGGCAACAAGTACTTTTTCCCAGGTATTGCGGGACTCGACGTGGTGGAGAAGTTCCATTGGTTGGCCGCGGTGATCACCAATCCCGTAGTCAATGGCGTCAAGGACACGCCCACCCGCCGAGTGATCAATCGTGCTGTCCAGTTCCTGTCGACCCCGCGGACCTGTTTCGCCTTCGTGGTCGACGACCATCACAAGCTGGCCTGCCTGTTCGCCGGGGACCCCGAAGAATCTTGGTCACGCGCGGCTGACTATTCGGCCCAATTGCACATCAAATACCTGGACAAGCCCTATCGGCGCGTCCTGGGGTTGACTCCCCCCATCTACGAGGAAATCTGGCTGGCAGGCAAGGCCATGTACAAGCTTGAGCCGATCGTGGCTGACGGGGGCGAACTGGTCATCCACGGAGCGCATGTCAAAGCCGTGTCGTTCATGCACGGCAAGGAGATCGAGCGGATAGGCTACCACGTGCTCGACTATTTTGTGAAACAGTGGGATCGCTTTGCCAACGTATCGAAATTGATCCTGGCCCACTCGACCAACGTCAAGGGTATCGGGAAATTCGAAAACGGCATCGAATATCCCCGCATTACCGTGACTTTGGCCACCAGCATACCAAGGGCAAAATGCGAGGCGATCAACCTCGCCTGGCGGGATGTGAATGCCATCGACATTGAACGTTGGAAAGAGGATGAGGAGACTTTGGTGGTCGAGGAGGCCGGACAGGTGCTGTATCGACTCAAGGGCAGGCAGCACTGAAAACGCCCGGTGAACTAGCAAGGAGCACGAATTCAACATGAGCGACACTCTCAACATTCGACCCGCAGGTGGTCTCGATTTCGTGTCGGTGGGCGCACTCGTGCATCGATTGGACCCCGGCATTGTCCCCTGGCGCAAGGCATCCAGTTGCCAGATCCACGTGAGCGGCGGCGAATTCAACGTGGCGGCCAACCTGGCCGACTGTTTTCGCATGAATACCGGGATCGCGACCGCCATGGTCGACTATCCCATCGGCGACATGATCCATGAGCGGGTCAGGGCCATGGGCGTGACACCATTTTACAGGCGCTTCAAGCACAACGGGGTAAACGGCCCCAACATGGCAACCGTATACAGTGACCGGGGCCAGGGCGTGCGCGCGCCGGTGGTGTTCTACAATCGCAGCAATGAAGCCGGCGCCCAGCTCAAGCCGGGCGACTTCGATTGGGGTGCGATTTTCAAGAACGGCATCCGCTGGTTTCACAGTGGCGGCATCTTCGCCGCGCTTTCCGAGACCACTGGCGAGGTCATCATCGAAGGCATGAAGGCCGCGAAACAAGCGGGCGCCATTTGCAGTTTTGATCTCAATTTTCGCGAGAAGCTGTGGAACATCTGGGGCGGCGCACACAAGGCAGCCGAGGTCATCGGCCGCATCGTGGCCAATGCTGACGTGCTGGTGGGCAACGAGGAGGATCTGCAGAAGGGATTGAACGTCGCTGGCCAGGATGTCGAGAAACGGTCCAAGCTCGATCCCAGCGCGTTCTTTGCCATGATCGGCCAGGTGACGGCCAAGTTCCCGCAGGTGAAGATCGTGGCCACCACCTTGCGCGAGGTCGCCTCGACCAATCGCCACACCTGGGGCGCGGTGGCCTGGGTGAACGGGAAGACCCATGTGTCTCCCACCTGCGAACTGGACGTGCTCGATCGCGTGGGCGGCGGCGACGGTTTTGCCAGCGGCTTTGTCTACGGGCTGCTCGCCGGCGAATCAGCCGAGGAGGCTCTAAAACTCGGCTGGGCCCACGGGGCGCTGCTCACCACCACCCCCGGAGACACGACCATGGTGACGTTGGAGCAGGTCAAGGCATTCGCCAAGGGGGGCTCCGCGCGCATTCAGCGGTAGACGTGGCCGTGGCCGTGTGATCGTTGCGGCCGTCAGGCTGCGATGTGTCCTCTGTGGTGAAATGGCTCTCTTTGGTTTTCTTTTCGATCGCTTTTTGATACATAGACCGGCGTAATGGCCGTACATAAACCCTTGCTTCGCGGCGCCGTGTGGCTCGGGCATTTGCTGATCCTGGCCGGCGCATCCGCGGGTGCGACCCTCGCGCTGCGCGTGCTCATCGGAGGCGAGGGAACCCTGTATTTGGCGCTGCCGCGACTGTTCCCGTTTGCCGAGATGTCGCTTTCGCTGGATGGCCTCTCCGCCTTCTTCCTTCTGGTGGTGGCTCTGGTCACCGCGGCCGCTGCCCTGTATGGGCCGTCGTACCTAGGCGCGCACGCGAAAGCTCCGCTGGTGCAGACCTTCGCGCTTGCCGTGTTTGTCGCTTGCATGGCTGGTGTGTGCTGCGCAGGCGATGGCCTCACCTTCTTGCTGGCCTGGGAGGGCATGACCCTGGCGAGCTACGTTTTAGTCGTCAGCGACACCCGCAGCGATGATAACACGCGCGCCGGCCTCCTCTATCTGGTAATGGCGCACGCGGGGACGGCTGCGCTCCTGGTGGTGTTCCTTACCCTGGCGGAGCGCGGGCATGGCTTCGACTTCGTCGCGTTTCGCACCGCCGCGCGCAGTCTGCACGGCTCCACGCGCACCGCTCTCTTCATCCTCGCCTTGGTCGGCTTCGGGGCCAAGGCGGGCGTGGTGCCATTGCACGTCTGGCTGCCCAAGGCCCATCCCGCGGCGCCCAGCCACGCCTCGGCGCTCATGTCTGGGGTGATGCTCAAAGTGGCGTTGTACGGGATCTTCCGCTTGGGCTTTGACATCCTGGCGCCCGCGGCCGGCCCGCTGCCCGCTTCCTGGGGCTGGACCGTGCTCATCGTGGGGACCGTCTCTGCCGTGATCGGCGTGCTTCTGGCCTTGCAGCAGCACGACCTCAAGCGATTGCTCGCGTTCCACAGCGTGGAGAACGTGGGCATCATCCTCATCGGCGCCGGGCTCGCTATGCTGCTCAGCCGGGGCCGCGGGGCCGAGCCACTGGCCACCCTGGCCCTGGCAGCGGCGCTGCTGCACACGCTCAACCACGCGGCGTTCAAGGGGCTGCTGTTCTTGGGCGCGGGCAGCGTGATCAGCCGTACCGGCGTCCGCAACATGGAGGAGCTGGGCGGGCTCGCCCGGCGCATGCCATGGACCACGTGGCTGTTCCTCCTCGGGGCGGTGGCCATCTCGGCGCTACCACCGCTCAACGGGTTCGTGAGCGAGTGGATGACCTTCCAGGCACTGTTGCTGGGCGGTGCCAAACTGGGCGGCGCTTCAGGGATGCTGGCGGGGGTTGCGGCTTCGATGCTCGCGCTAACCGGCGGACTGGCGGCGGCGTGTTTCGCCAAGGCATTCGGGGTGACCTTTCTGGGCCGGCCGCGATCGGTTCACGCCGAGCAGGCCAGCGAGTCGCCGGCTCCGATGATCGCGGGAATGTTGCTGCTCGTCGGCGCGTGCGTGGCGCTTGGGCTGGTGCCCGGGTACGCGATGCCCTTGCTCGATGGGCCCACTCAGGAACTGTTGGGCGGCTTGGGCCCGAGCGCAGTGGTCACCGCGCGTGGCCCGCTGGTGCTGTCAGGGAACGGCGCTGCGTCGGGCCTGGAGGCGACTTCCATATCGGTGACCGCAGTCGCGGCTCTGCTGGCCTTGCTGGCCGCCGTGGCTTGGGCGCTGCGCGGTTGGCCACGCCGGGCGCCGCGCCGGCTAGCACCGACGTGGACCTGCGGAATGCTTCCCAGCAGCCGCTTCGACTACACCGCCACCGCGTTCGCCAAACCGCTGCGCCTGATCTTCGCGGCGGTGTATCGCCCGCGCCGGGCAATTACCAAGGAGACCGGTCCGTCGCCCTACGTGATCCGCCGACTAGGCTACACCGGTGAAGTCGTCGATCTCGCGGAAACCATGCTGTACACGCGGCTCAAGCGCTGGATCACGGCGACCGCGCAGGGCATCCGCGCATACAGCACTGGGCGTATTCAGGGCTACATCGCCTTCGTGCTGGTCACCCTGGTGGTTGCGTTGTGGTTTTTCGCCAGGGCGTAGAAGATGGAGGACATCGCGACGATTGGAAAAGTGGTGGCCCAGGCAGGGCTGCTTGTCCTGCTTGGGCCGCTCCTCACCGGCTTCATCCAAAAGCTGAAGGCGCGCCTACAGTGCCGACAAGGCGCGAGCCTCTGGCAGCCGTACCGCGATTTGGCCAAGCTGCTGCGCAAGGGGACGGTGCAGAGCGATTCCGCCAGCCCGTTCTTTCGCGCAGTCCCGGTGCTAGTCTTGGCCGCCACAGTGACCACGACGGTCATGCTGCCGGTGCTGTGGGCGCCCTCGCGAGCAACTTTACTTCCGCTGGGAGACGCGATCTTGCTGCTGGCGTTGCTGGCGCTGGCTCGCTTCCTGTGTGCGATCGGGGCGCTGGATGCCGGCGGGGCTTTCGGGGGAATGGGCGCCTCGCGCGAGATGACGGTTGGCCTGCTGGTCGAGCCGGCCATGATGATGGCGGTCTTCTCCGTCGCAGTGGCGGGCGGCACTACTGATCTCGTGCACCTGGCCGCGCGGCGCGGGACGCTGCCCGCGCTGTCCTGGCAGGCGCCCGACTTGCTCGCGCTTTTCGCCATGCTGGTGCTGGCCCTGGCGGAAACCGGCCGGATTCCTGTGGACAATCCCGACACTCACCTTGAGCTGACTATGTTGCATGAGGGCATGTTGCTTGAGCACTCAGGTCCTGGCCTGGCCTGCATCGTGCTGGCCACGCACACCAAGCAGATCGTGATCCTGACCTTGTTAGCGGCGTTGTTTTTTCCACTGGGCTTGGCCGAGGGATCGGCGCCCATCGAAATCGCGCTGGCCGGGGCAGCGTTTCTCGCCAAGCTTTTCGCGCTGGCGATCTTTCTGGGCCTGGTCGAGTCCTCATACGCCAAGCTGCGGTTCTTTCGCCTGCCGCAGTTCCTGGGACTCGGGCTCGTGTGCGCCTTTCTGGCGCTGGCGCTGAGGATTCTATGAGCGTCGAGCTGGCCACCCGTCTCATCGACGTGCTCGGGGCGCTGCTGCTGTTCTCGACGCTGCTCATCCTGGCCGCGGGACAGCTATTTCGCGCCATCTACGCGGTGGCGGTGCAGTCAGTGTTCCTCGCAATCGCGGGCGCGGTCCTGGGCGCGGCCACGGGCAATCCCGACTTGTGGATCATCGCCGGCATCACTGTCGTCGTCAAAGCTGTGCTTCTGCCTTGGCTGCTTATCTGGGTGGTGCGGCGGATCCAGATCCCGCGCGAAATCGAGCCGGTGATTCCCATCAATGCCACGCTGGCATTGGCGGCCGGCATTGTGGTGCTGGCCTTCCGCCTCGCTGCCTCGCTCGGACCGGTGCGTCAGGCGATCACCGGCAACGCGCTGCCGGTGGGGATCGCTCTCATCCTGCTCGGCGTGCTGGTGATGGCCTCGCGGAGAAAGGCGCTGGTCCAGATGGTGGGCCTGTTCGCCTCGGACAACGGCATTTTCTTCACTGCCATGGCGGTGAGCCAGGGCATGCCGCTTATCATCGAAATTGGCGTGATACTCGATGTGGTTTTGGGCGCATTGGTGATGGGCATCTTGGTGCTGCGCGTGCGCTCCAGTGTGGACACCGACATCGCTGACCTGGAGGACCTGAGGGGCTAATGATGACCTCCAGTCTCATCTGGCTTACCCCCCTGCTCCCCTTCGCCGTCGGCCTTGCCATGCTGCTGGTGCGCGACCGGCGGATACTGGCCACGCTCGACGTGGCGGGATCGCTGGCCGTGCTGGGGCTGACCCTGGCAATTGCCGGCCGGGTTGTGCAGGGCGGTCCGGTGAGCGCTCTCGGGATCTTCCGCGCCGACGAGGTGGCCGTGTTGTTCCTGTTGCTCATCGGCCTGCTGGCAGTGGCGGTTTCACTCGCCACGCTGGGGTGGGTGCGCCACGAACTGGCCCGCGGGCAGATGCGCCCCGAGCGGCTGCCCTACTACTACGCGCTCGTGCACGGCTTTGTCGCCACCATGCTGGTGACGGTGCTGGCCGACAACCTCGGCATCCTGTGGATCGCCATGGAGGGAACCACCATCACCTCAGCCCTGCTGGTCGGTTTCCATGGTGACAAGCACGGCCTCGAGGCGGCCTGGAAGTACATTATCGTGACTACCATCGGCATCTCGTTCGGGCTGTTCGGGACGGTGCTGGTGTACGGGGCAGCGGCGCACGCGCAGGGCGGGGTGCTCGCCGGGGCGATGAACTGGTCGAGCATCGTCGCTATCGCGCCACGCCTCGACCCCGGAATCATCCGCATCGGATTCATCTTCGTGATGGTGGGCTACGGGACCAAGGCCGGCCTGGCCCCGATGCACATGTGGCTGCCCGATGCGCACAGCCAGGCACCCACCCCGGTGTCGGCCTTACTCTCGGGCGCTCTCATCAAGTGCGCGCTGTTCGGGATCATTCGCTTCCACACCATCGCGCGCGCCGCCTGTGGTCCCGGGTTCAGCCAGGGACTGCTGCTGACCTTCGGGTTGGTGTCGGTGGTGGTGGCGACGCCGTTCATTCTCGCTCAGCACGATCTCAAGCGCCTACTCGGCTATCACAGTGTTGAGCACGTGGGGATCATCGCGCTTGGGCTGGGCTTCGGCGGGGGGCTTGGCACCTACGGCGCGCTTCTGCACGTGATCAATCACGGGGTGACCAAGGCCCTGGTGTTCCTGGTCGCGGGCGACGTCATCGGCCGCTACGGCACACGCGACATGCGCCTGATACGGGGCTTGCTGGGGATTGCGCCGCTGGCGGGGACGCTCTTGCTCATGGGCGCTTTTTCGTTGGCCGGCACGCCGCCATTCTCCATCTTCATCAGCGAGTTGATGGTGATCCAGGCCGGGATCGCGGCGGGCCGCTACGTGATGGTGGCGGCGTTTCTCGTCATGGTAGTAATCATCTTTGCCGGACTCATTCATCATGTGGGGCAGATGGTTTTCGGCACGGCGGCCGCCAGCGCAAGCCGCGAACGCGAGTTGCCCATGCCCATGCTGGGACTGCTGTTGCTGGTCGCAGCCATGGTGCTGCTCGGGGTGTACCTGCCTGCCCGCCTTGACCGTGTGCTAGCGCGCGCGACGGAGATCATCGTTGGTTGAGTCAATGGCGAGCATGCAAGGGCTAGAGGAACGGCTGGCGAGGTGGGCCGCATTCGAGCGCGGTCCACGCCCGCAGGACCTCACCGCGCGGCTGCACCATGCCGAAGACGTGCCGGCTGCCGTGGCCGAGCTGTGCGCGGCCGGCATGGCGCTGGCGACCCTGGTCGCGACCGACGAGGAAGCCACTGCCGATCGGGATCTCAAGCTCCGCTACGTTTTCGAACCGGCCTCGCACGGCCTGCGCCCCTTGCCTGACGTGTTCGTGACCTTGCTGGCATCGCTCGATCCTGCCCGGCCCGAGCTGCCGTCGATTGCGGTCGAGGTTCCTGCCGCCAACTGGCATGAGCGCGAGGCGCAGGACCTGTTCGGGATCGTGTTCTCCGGGCACCCCGACCCGCGTCCGCTGGTCGTGCACGACGGCTGGCCCAAGGGCCTGTATCCGCTTCGCAAGAAGTTCGAGGCTGGGCAACGCCCGCCGGTCGAGCCCGCGGAGGAATTCCCGCATTTGTTGGTCGAGGGTGAGGGCGTGCTGGAGGTGCCGGTTGGCCCGATTCACGCTGGGATCATCGAGCCCGGACACTTCCGCTTCAGCACGGTGGGCGAATCCATACTGAACCTCGAAGCACGTCTCTTCTATACCCACCGGGGCTTGGAAAAGCGCATGGAAGGGATGAGCACCATCGATGCATTCCATGTCGCCGAGCGCATGTGCGGAGTCTGTTCGGTAGCGCATGGGCTCGGGTTCTGCGAAGCGGTCGAACAGATCGCCGCGATCGAGGTGCCAAGCCGGGCGCGCGGGTTGCGCACGCTAGCGCTTGAACTTGAGCGTTTGTACAACCACGTGGGCGACATCGGCAACATCGCCGCGGGGGCGAGCTACCACTATGGAACCTCGGCCGGGTTGCGCATGAAAGAGGCGGTGCAACAGGTGGGTGAGCGCCTCACCGGCAACCGGTTCTTGCGTGGGCTGCTCGTGCCGGGCGGAGTTCGCTTCGATCTTTCAGCCGAGCTGGCCCACTCGATCGAGGCGGCGATGGCCGCTACCGCCGAGGCGCTCGCCAACCTGAAAGAGCGCATCGAAAACAACCCGACCGTGATCGACCGGTTGGACACCACCGGGCTTCTGGCTTTGCCCGATGCCATTGCGTTGGGGGTGACCGGCGTGGGCGCGCGGGCCAGCGGTGTCGACCGGGATGCTAGGCGCGATCACCCCCACGCGGCGTATGGGACCACCAGCGATCTGAATGTGACGGTTGCCACCGAGTCCGACGGCGACGTGCATGCCCGCCTCAACCTGCGCGCCACCGAGGCCCGCGAATCGATGCGGCTAGTCCGCGCCTTGCTGGCGAGCTTGCCGTCGGGGCCGCTGCGCGCGCCGATGCCCGAGGCGTTGCCTCCGTGGGGGATCGGGCTGGCAGCCATGGAGTCGCCCCGCGGCGCCGCGATCCACTGGTTGCGCTCCGATGCCGCGGGCCGTGTCGATCGCTACCATTTGCGCTCGGCCAGCTATGCCAACTGGCCCGCGGTTCCACTCGCAGCGCAGAGTTCGATCATTCCCGATTTCCCCCTGGTCAACAAGAGCTTCGAGCTTTGCTACTCATGCACCGACCGATGAACCAACCCGTGAAAGCCCAGCCATGCTGACCGCGCTGCTGCGAAGTCTGCGCACCGGAGTGGTGACGATTCGCTACCCGGCTGAGCCGGCGCAGCCGCCCGAGCGATTTCGGGGCGCGCCGCGGGTTCGGCCGGGGGCCGTAGTCGCCGCACTCCCGCCCCCGTTGCTCTGCCCGTCGGGCGCCATTGCTGGCGGGCCAGGCCAGTCACGCTACGCGATTGATCGGGCACGTTGCCTGTACTGTGGCCGTTGCGCCGAAGCCTCACTCGATGGCGCCATGGAACTGGGACGCCAAATCGAGTTGAGTACGCGCAAACGCGAAAGCCTCGTAGCGGAGGTCGCGCAGGATGCCGCTGGCCGGGCCGTGGCGCTACCGGGACCGCCGCGCGGGGAAGAGGTCGCCGACACGATCCGGCGCACCTTGGGGCGCTCGTTGCAATTGCGCCACCTCGATTCAGGATCGTGCAATGCCTGTGACTGGGAGCTGACCGCGTTGCTCAATCCCGTGTACGACGTCCGGCGACTGGGCATCGACTTCGTGGCCTCGCCTCGTCACGCGGATGGAGTCATCGTCACAGGACCCGTGACCCGCAACCTGGAACTGGCCGTGCACCGGACCTACGAAGCGGTCCCCGAGCCTCGGGTGGTGATCGCAGTCGGCGCTTGCGCCTGCTCCGGCGGCATTGTCGGCCGCAGCTACGCCAGCGCCGGCGGCGTGGCCGAGGTCTTGCCGGTGGACGTGTTCATTCCCGGCTGCCCGCCGAGGCCCGAGGCCATCATATTTGGAATCTTGTTGGCGGTCGGCCGCGTGGCCGAGCGGAAGCCCTGAGCTAGATAGCTTTTTCACCACAGTCTCGCCCCCGGGCCGCTGGCCCGGATCCTTCAGGCGTGAAACTGACAAATCCGAGCCCGGTTTTCTGCTCCACCAAGCCACAGTGCACACTAAGAAGATCAAACA
>Ga0182011_10001183_pt1 | contig 23043 bp, 15 predicted proteins | sample 711E1DmetaG_FD_120481 | JGI IMG/M metagenome (GOLD analysis project Ga0182011, IMG submission 120481) | Permafrost microbial communities from Stordalen Mire, Sweden - 711E1D metaG | ecosystem: Environmental > Terrestrial > Soil > Wetlands > Permafrost | place: Sweden: Stordalen | collected...
AGGAGGATCATTGCAAAAAGCTCAACAAGATTCTTATTTACAATAAGATAGCTTCCTTCAGATGGAGCGCCATAACTAAAACCGCCAAATGGGGGATAAGCCAGGTAATACATCAGCAGTAGCGTAACACCGCTCCATAATGCAACTCTTGTGAAAAGGCCCAGAATAAGCGCAAGTCCGATGATAGTAAGACCATATGCATTTACTGTATCGACGATCCACATGCCTGTGTTTCAGGAAATCAACCACCGGAAAAGATCCCCAAAGATCCAGCGTGAACCTTCAAGAAACGGTCTGGCTGTCCATGCAGGATTCATTATTTTAACTAATCCTTCATAAAGAAAATGCCAGCCAATAACTACTCTTAAGATGGTCAGAGAAATTGGTATCAGGCGTTTTTTAAATTTATCGGAAATCATATTATTGATTTTTTTAACTTTTGTCTTTTGCCTTTTTACTTTTACCTTTTGTCTCTTGTCTCTTGTCTCTTGTCTCTTGTCTCTTGTCTCTTGTCTTTTGTCTTATATCAATACAGGAATTTGTGACATTCGGAACAATTGGCTTCTTTCCAGGCAGTTCCGATATTTACCGGATGTTTGAATTCCAGATGATCCCTGATATTAGAATATTCCATCATTCCTTGTTTTCCCTGTCCTAAAATGCTATGACAAAGATTACAGTCACGTGAGATTTTGCTGCCATCAGCTGCTTTAAAAGCATCATTATGACACCTGAAACATCCGTCAGATTCAAGATGTCCGATATGTTCTGGATAATGATCGTAGGTTACTTTCATTTTCGGAAAAGTATTCTTACTGAAAGCATATTGAACTGCAGCTATCGACTTATCTATTATATCCTTGTTGTTAGAATAATATTCATTATAACCTGATTTATAAAAGGCTGTAATACTGTCTTTTATATTTATTAAAGCTGTGTCTTTATTGCTGAATGTACCTTTTAAAATTCCCATAGTCACTTTCTTGAAAAACGGGATGTTTTGGGAAATTGATCCGGTAAGCATTGCCTTGTCAAAATATACCGGAGGGGAATTATAGTTATGCGATGGACGGTTATGGCAATCAATGCAATCCATTGTTCTTGTAGTCGATACTGAAAGCATGCTGTCTGAGATTGGATTGCTGTCGTTCCTGTAAATCTTTACTTTTCCAGAAGATTTGTCCGTAAATTTAACATAGGTTATATTTTCACGCTTATCATTTTCTGAAATGTATTCAATATCTACAGCAGGGTTTATGTGCCAGTGTATTCCTTCTTTCAGACCTAGTCCGCTGTATTCAGGACCGGTTTTCATCTGGAGCATTATATCCCACTCTGTATTCAATGAATCGGCAAGGAAATATTTGTTGGTCCAGAGAGTTCTGGCATAAAATTTTTGCGGCCAGTGACACTTTTCACAGGTCTCTCTCGCAGGACGCAGATCATGAAGGGGCGTTTCTATCGGACGGGGAAAGGATTTTGTTATTACCGCGTATACCTGATGCAATCCTGAAAGTTTTGATTTTACATACCACGAAGCTCCGGCTCCGACATGACACTCCACACAAGCAACATTAGCATGAGGTGAATTTTGGTATGCAGTGTATTCGGGCTCCATGACCTGGTGGCATAAGGTACCACAGAACTCTACTGATTCGGTAATATGAAAAGCCTTAAAGCTTCCAAGTGTCGAAAGAAAAAGAACTATTATTGTTGTTACAGTAAAAATGAAGAAAGCGTTTCTGTGTCTTGGGTCATTCAGGTCAATTCTGGGGAACCTGGCTTCTTCCTTGATCCCACTTCTCCGGATTCTCTTTCTCTCAAGAATCATTCCTACCGGTACAAGTAATAGTCCTAATATCAGAAATCCTGGGAGAATAATATAGATAAATAATCCAAGGTTAGTGTTCCCTTTATTGAAAATGGTTGAAATAATAAAGAGCAGAATAATTAATGCCAGATTAATTCCGGCAATAATTGAACCGATAATTGTTAACCAGTTTTTAGAAGAGGGTGGAAGTTTCATAATGCCGGCTAATTGATTATGTAAGAGTGGAAGTAAAAATAGAAAATTATTGGATTATTCATCTGCCAATGTATATTAATTATTAAAATGGTTATTCGGCTTTTAAAAAAATCCTTTGTGCGTCTTCGTGATCAAAGTAAAGCACAAAGTAATGCAAAGGTCAGCAATGATTATTTGAGATTTATTTAATAACGAAGATTTTATGAATGATGAATCAGGTTATTCTTCACCGTTAAGCAGCTGTGAAATGATCCGTTTCAGACTGGAATAAGATTTTACGACTTGTAAGTCGTTGTTTTCATCCGCTACACTCTGAGGTGGGTTATAAAGTATTCCTCGATCTGCGCTTTTTAACATGGAAATGTCATTGTAGGAATCTCCAATGGCAATTACTTTATAATTAAGACTCTGCAGAGCCTCAACTACATGTTTTTTACCATTTTCCTGCCTCAGGTTGTAATCTGTTATGTTACCTTCCCTGTCAGTCGTAAGATGATGACAAAGAAGTGTGGGTCTCCCCAACTGCCTCATAAGCGGATCAGCAAATTCACTAAATGTATCTGAAACTACAATAAGTTGGGTCTTCGAGCGGAGCCAGTCAATAAATTCCAATGCCCCTGGCAGGGGTTTTAACAGAGATATCACATTCTGAACATCCCTGAGAGTCAGGCCGTATTTTTTTAAAAGCTCCAATCTCCTTTTCATTAGCACATTATAGTCGCTAATATCGCGTGTAGTAAGTTTAAGCTCGTCAATTCCCGTGTGGATAGAAACATTTACCCAGATTTCGGGTACAAATACACCTTCGAGGTCTGAACAAACAATATGCATGACAACCCTATTTATTATGCTTAAGTATAAAATCTTTTAACAACCCATAACTATTTTCCAGAGAAATATAGTTTTCGGACTTCTGCTCTAACCCTAAAAGAGATGCAGGCAATGGAGGTTCAATATTTAAAATTTTCCGAAATTCCTCCGGGAATTTTGCAGGATGAGCCGTTTCAAGAGAAATGAATAGCGATTTCCCGGGTACGGTTTTCCTATTTATCCATGAATAATCCTTTATTCCTTTCCATGCTATGGCTCCGTGAGGTTCGAGTAAGAGATTGTATTTCTTGTATATTTCACCGATGATACTTCTTGTTTCTTCATCTGTCACACTAACGGCGAAAAAATCCTCCCGCATTTGATTCATATCGGGTTGTTTGATAACTCTTCCTGATTCATCCATAACACCTCCGTAAAAGGCTACAATTCTTGCCAGGTTGCTGGGATGGCCAACATTCATAGCACTTGAAATGCAGTTTTTTGAGGGATTGATTATCTGATAACTACCCGTATGTAAAAATTCAGGGACCTCATTATTTGCGTTTGTGGAAATAATGAATTGCTTAACAGGAAGACCCATTTTCTTCGCAATAAGTCCTCCCATCAAATTACCGAAATTACCTGATGGCACACTGAAAATGACCTTTTCATCAATATTTGCAGCAAGCTTTGAATAGGCATAAAAATAGTATACTGACTGAGGCAGCAATCTTCCGATATTAATTGAATTTGCTGAAGTGAGTGAAATGGCAGACAGCACCGGATCCAAAAAAGCAGTTTTAACCAGCTTCTGACAATCATCAAACTTCCCATCAATGGCAATAACACTAATATTGTTTTGCAAAGTGGTCATCTGTTTTCGCTGCATCAGAGTGACCTCTTTTTCCGGGAAAAGAATTATGGCATTGATATTTTTTAACCCATAAAAAGCATTTGCAACTGCACTTCCTGTATCTCCGGATGTGGCTGTCAGGATTGTAAGATGTTGGTTATTAAGCGACAAATAATACTGCATCAACCGACTCATCATACGGGCTGCAAAATCTTTAAATGAGGCTGTTGGGCCCTGATCCAAACGCATAATGTATTTCCGGTCATATACTTTTTCAAGTGGGACCTGAAAGTTATATGCCTCTGCACATAATATTGCTAATTCTTCTTTATCTATCTCATTACCAATTATTTTACAGAGGATATTGTATGCTATTTCAGGATATTCTCCATAGTGAAATCCTGCCAGTTCCTTTGGAGATATCAACGGTAATGAAGTAGGAAGATATAATCCTCCATCCGGAGCCAAACCCTTTAGGAGCGCTTCGCTAAAGCTAACCTCCGGTGCCTTCAGGTTTGTTGAATAATATTTTATTGACTTTCTTTTCAATTAATCGCGTTTTGCTTTTGTCTTTAACCTATACATTGACCACCCTCATCAGATCGGCAAACACACCTGCAGCAGTAACTTCAGCTCCTGCACCATATCCCTTAATTACCATTGGAAGCTCGTTATACCTGTTGGTAGTAAGGAGGATGATATTATTACTTCCTTCAAGATTAAATGATGGATGATCAGGCCCTATAGTAATCAGTTCAACCTTTGCCTTACCCATATCCATGGTTGCAAAAAACCGCCACTTCCGGTTCTGTTTTGCAAGATCCTTTCTTTTTTGTTCGAATTCAGAATCGTATTTTTTGACCTTTTCGAAGAAATTATTAAGGTCGCCTTTAAAACATTCATCAGGAAGAAATTTATTTATAACAACGTCTTCTCTTTCAATGGAATAACCTGCTTCGCGTGCCAGGATCATAATTTTTCTGACTACATCCGTTCCACTAAGATCAACACGGGGATCCGGTTCTGAAAATCCTATTTCCCTGGCTTTTCTGATAGCGCTGCTTAATGGCATTTCAGGACCGAGCTCATTGAATATGAAATTCATCGTTCCTGAAAGCACAGCTTCGACTTTCAGGATCTTATCACCGCTCAGAACCAGGTCATTTATTGTTTTAATAATTGGTAACCCGGCGCCAACTGTGGTTTCATACATAAATCTGACACCACGTTCATTAGCTATACTCTTTAATTTTTCATAATAACTTTGTCCGGAAGAACAGGCAATCTTATTCGCAGTTACAATTGAAACATATCTCGAAAGAATATCACTATATCGCGATGCCACATCCTCATCGGCTGTACAATCGATGAAAACTGCATTCCTGAGATTCAGTTTTGTCATTTGCTGAATGAAGACAGATATATCTCCCTTTTCACCTGAAGTCTTAAGTACTTCTTTGTAATTTTCCAACGGGATACCTTTCTTGTCGATTAGCATTTTCCTGGAATTAGTCACCCCAATAAGGTTTATTTTCAGGTTATGTTCACTTACGAGCGTAGAATACTGTTTCTGAAGTTGTTTCATAAGGCTTGTTCCAACCAACCCTGTCCCCGCAATAAACAGATACATCTCCTTGAAACGGGAAAGAAAAAATCCATCATGTATGACATTCAGGGCTTTTTTAAGACTTTCATTCTTTATAACTACTGAAATATTCAGTTCGGATGAGCCCTGTGCTGTTGCAATAACATTTATTCCATTCCTGCCAAGCGATTTGAAAAGGGTCGCTGATATGCCAGGTGTGTTTTTCATTCTTTCACCCACAATGGCAATTATTGAGAGATTCTTCTCAATCAGGATTTTTAATTCCCTGTTATGTTCAATTTCAATTTTGAATTCCTCATTTAGTGCATCTGAAGCAACTAACGAATCGGACGGACTGACAGCAAAGGTTATCGAATATTCTGAAGAAGCCTGTGTAATCAATACCACATTAATATTTTTTCTGGCAAGCGCTCCAAAAAGTCGCATAGAAGTTCCTGTAACGCCTACCATTCCAGTTCCCTGAAGTGTGATAAGGTCTATATGATCGATCGAGGAAATTCCTTTAATCGGGCTTCTGTTGTTACCATCACACTTATTGCTGATAATTGTTCCCTTTGATCCGGGATTGAATGTGTTTAAAACAATAATGGGGATGTTTTTCTTATAAACAGGCCGGAGTGTAGGTGTATAGATTACCCTGGCGCCGAAATGAGACAATTCAATTGCCTCTGAATAGGTAAGGTTTTCTATTGCATACGCTCTTTCGACTTTTTTTGGATCAGCGGTCATAAAACCATCTACATCTGTCCATATCTCAAGAACATCGGCATTGAGTGCTGCAGCAAAAATAGAAGCGGTATAATCTGATCCTCCTCTTCCCAGGGTTGTTGTCTCTCCCCTGGCATTACTGGCGATGAACCCCGGAACAATAATACGTTTTTGGATTCCGGTAAGACTTTTTGCTATCAGATTAAAGGTTTTGTCGAAATCAACATTTGCAAATCCGAAATTACTGTCAGTCTTGATAAAATTCCGGGCATCAATCAGCTGACAATCATCTATTATGTTGCTTATTATCAGTGAAGACAAGATTTCACCGGTCCCCAGAGTCTGATCAAGCGAATGTTTACTGAGTTCTCTGAGCAGATAAATGCCGTTCAATGTTTCTCTCAGGTCATCAGAAATATGTTTAATGTCTTCAATAACAATATTTACTTTGTTCCTGACAATCAATTGTTTTGCAAATTCTATATGTTTGTCGATTACCTTCTCAAGCAGGATTTCATACTCGTCATCCCTGTTTGATGCAAGCTCACTCAGATGTTTGAGATCATCAGTAATTCCCTGGAATGCAGATACAACTATCAGACACGGAGAACCTTGTGATTCAATTATCTTTTTAACGCCCCTGATCCGCTCAGGAGTTCCAACTGATGTACCACCAAACTTCAGAACTTTCATTATGTCACACTTAATAAAATGAAAATGCATCTCACAAGATGCATCATAAACAGATGTAAAAATAACAAAAATCAGGTAAAAGGTTACGTTAAATTAAAATTATTAAACAAATATCGTTTAGATGTATGAACAGGGTAGTAAAAATGATAAAATTAGTAACATATCAATATCATATCAAGATCATATGTTTGAAGATTAAAAGTCCGAAGTCCGAAGTATATAAATCTATTTACTACTTACTTTTTACTTTTTACTTTTTTATCCCTTTCCCTCTTTCTCAAGTTTTTTAAGAATTGAGAAAATAAAGGCGGCGGATGTAAGACAGCAGAGAATAAACACCAGCCATAACTGCCATAATTCAACTTTGTCCCAGAGTAGTGTCCCTACAAATAGAAGCTTATTCCCCACAGCTGTAGCTAGAAGCCATCCGCCCTGCATGAGTCCCTCAGTTACATGGCCGCTGAGATTTGATTTATCAGCCAACTGCTGAAATGTTGCAGTGTCTGTAAGAGTGCCATTAATAAACTGGTGACAAAGTGAAGGAAGGCTGCCGTCGTGAATAAATCCGTTTGTTTTAAGCCACCAGTTCCTCATTCCTGTCGAAGCAAAAGGTGCAAACAGCGCCCCTATATTTATTCCCATATAAAAGATCATGAAAGCCGAATCTCTTAAACTTGCATACTTTGGATCAGCGTACATCTGCCCGACAACAGCCTGAAGATTACCCTTGAACAGACCATTTCCCAGGGCAATGATAAAAAGTCCTACAATGGTGATTGTTAATGTCATACCCGGGACAGCCATAATAATATATCCGGCAAACATGATAAGTATCCCTGACAGGATAACCAACTTATACTTTCTGGTTGCATCGGCGAGTATACCACCAAGGAGTGCAAGTGCATATATACTAAAATAGAACTAGCTGTAAATTCCACCGGCTTTTTCAGCAGAAAGTCCAAACTTGGCCTGTAAAAAAAGAACCAGTATTGCCATCATCGTATAAAATCCAAACCTTTCTCCCATGTTTGAGAAGAAGGCTACCAATAGCCCCCTGGGATGATTTTTTAACATGTCTTTTATTTATTTGGTCTATTTTTTATAAAATAATCTATCTATTTCTATTTATTTCCATTTATTTCTTGATTCTGACCATAAACAAATATCAATCTTTTTAAAAGTAAAAACCAGGTTTCCAAGCTCTTTTTCCTAAATTTGTAAAACAGATATAACTTGTTGATGAAACTTTTTCGATGTGATCAGATAAAACAAATTGATGAATATACCATTAAGGAGGAACCTATACCTTCAATCGGCCTTATGGAACGGGCTGCAGGACAAGTGCTCAGCTGGTTTCTTCCCCGGTTTGAAAGATCCAGGCGTATATTTGTATTTGTTGGACCAGGTAATAATGGAGGAGATGGTCTGGCTCTGGCTCGTCTGCTGGAATCAAATCGTTATGAAACGAATGTATATTATGTTGCATTTACCGAAAAAACTTCTGAAGATTGGAAAATAAACTTTGCACGTCTGAAATCGGATACGAAGGTGCTGTTCAATTATCTGAATAGTTCTGATCAGTTTCCGGTAATCTCATCAGGGGATATTATTATTGATGCTGTTTTCGGCTCAGGGCTTACCCGTATGGCAGAAGGTTTGGCAGGAGATGTCATTAAATGTATAAACCATAGCGAAGCAACGGTCATTTCAATTGATACTCCTTCAGGCATGTTTGGTGAGGATAATACAAAGAATAACTATGATACTATTATTTCAGCAGATTACACTCTGAGTTTCCAGTTTCCAAAGATCGCATTTATGTTTGCTGAAAATGCCCGGTATCTTGGAGAATGGACAGTATTACCTATCCGGTTAAGTGAGAAGGCGATCAAAAATACAATTTCTTCGTTCTTTTTATCAGAGAAAACTGATGTTGTCCCATTACTTAAAAAAAGGAATAAATTTGATCACAAAGGGACATTCGGTCATGGTTTATTGTTTGCTGGTTCATATGGCAAAATGGGTGCTGCAGTACTGGGGGCAGGTGCCGCACTTCGATCTGGCATAGGGCTAGTAACCTGTCATATACCATCATGTGGTACTACAATAGTTCAGAGTTCACTGCCGGAAGCAATGGTGGAGTCTGATAAAAATGAAATGTGTCTTTCTGAAATTGGGAATACAGATTCTTATAGTGCAGTTGGAATCGGACCGGGTATCGGGACGCGACCTGAATCTCAAAAAGCCCTTAATAAACTTTTGACGGAATGTAGGAAGCCATTGGTAATCGATGCCGATGCATTGAACATTATCTCTTTAAACAAAGAATGGTTTTCTCTTATTCCTGCTGGAGCAATACTGACGCCCCATCCCGGGGAATTTGAGAGGCTTTCAGGAAAAACCGGGAATAGTTTTCTCAGGTTAAAAAGACAGATTGAGTTATCGGAAAAACTTAAGTGCATAATAGTTCTCAAAGGAGCTCATACTTCCATCACCACTCCTGAGGGAAATGTATTTTTTAACAATACCGGGAACCCGGGTATGGCAACGGCCGGCAGTGGTGATGTCCTTACGGGAATGTTGCTGTCATTGCTGGCGCAGGGCTATTCACCCGAAAATGCTGCAGTTTTAGGAGTATATCTTCATGGTCTTGCTGGTGATATAGCCGCAGAAGAATCATGCTATGAATCTATTATTGCCTCTGATATAATCAAAAGCCTTGGTAAAGCGTTTAACAGGATAAGAGACAAGGGTTAAGGATAAAAGACAAAAGACAAAAGTAAAAAGTTGAGGAACGAAGAGACGAAATCCCGCAAAGCGGGAATAAAAGTAAAAAAAGTTGCTGGGTACTGCTACTGGTTATGATTTGAGTTCAACCCGAAATTAGCAACTAGCAACAAACCACAAGAAAACTAACGCGAAACCTAAAACGCAAAACGAAAAACGATCAACACGAAACCAGACTTATTTAATTTCAAACAAATATCTGTTCATATGAAAACTACTATCAGCCTATCGATTTTATTGATATCATTATTGTTTGCCTGGTCATGCGCTTCCAGTAATAGACCTGGTAATTCAAATGCAGTTATATTGCCTCTCTCTGATTCAACCGCATTAAGGCAAGGGAGTATAGTATATGGTCTCCCAATGACAGTATTTACTGTCGTTGTTGATATGGAAAGAACAATTGAAAAACCAGGTCCCTATGCACAATATGCGAATGATCTCCTGGGACTTGCTGATGTTATCAAGAACGAAAGTGAATCATGGTCAATTGAGGGAATCACTGTCAGAACGCATGATGAATTAGATCCTTCTGAGTTTTATGTCATTTCGAGCACTTCATTATTTCAGACAAATGTTCTGTCCCTCAGAAAAGAAGGACTTATTCTTGATCTGAATCCTGCGATATATTATTCAAGTGAGAAGCAGAGCAATTTAAAGGAATCCGGGAACACGCTATCTCGCTCATTTGATCTTGGATCGGATGAATATTTCCAATTGCAGCGTGACACCGCTTATAAGAGATTGAATGTCGATTCTTCATTCGTCCGGATACCTTACATAGTTGAAAAGAAAAAGATTCTTTCAGTTGATCAGCTTGCCGAAAAAGCTGCAAAAAGACTTATGGAGCTCAGAGACGGGAAACATATGATTCTTACAGGTGAAGCGACAGTCTTCCCTCAGAGCGATGCTGCAATAAATGAAATAAACCGACTTGAAAAGGCCTATACCGAACTATTTACAGGCAAAACTGTGAAGGAAAATTTTACATTCTCATATCAGCTTATACCTCAGAAAAGCATGGTGGGAAAACCAGTGACACTTTTTCAGTTCTCTGATCAAACAGGCCCGGTAACAGGCGCAATGAAGGGAGGAAAACCTGTAACTGTAGAATTAACACCGGAAAAGGAAACCAAGGATTTAACAATCATAAATAGAATTCAGACAAAATCCGAAGCTCAGAAGTATGACAAACTATATTACAGGGTTCCGGATGTTGTGGCGGTAAAAATAAGTCTCGCTTCAGAAAAACTATATGATTCCAGAAAACTCATTTATCAGTTTGGGGAAGTGGTTCAGCTACCGGCAAACTATATAATTGGAAAATAGAGTAACACGCCTCTGCCATCCGCCAGTTGGCGGACGGCATCTCCCCCAAAGGGGGAGAAAGCACTCTTCCATTAAATAGAATTTCATTGAGTTGCAGAATTTCCTCCCCCTGCCAAGGGGGAGTGCCCGAAGGGCAAGGGGGTATAATGAATTGCAAAAATTCACGCCAATCAGTGCCCAAAGGGCGAGAGGGTATTATTTGATTTTCCCCTGGAAGCTCTTCTGATAGTCATCAAATGATTGGGTATCATAAACTTTATCGGCAAAAAAGCTAAGTAAGACTTCCATATCTTTTGCTTCCCTGAAACCCGGAACCTGTTTAATCTTGAGCTGGCCATCTTTCTGTGGAATAAGAAATACCACCGTTGGATAGGATAATTGTCCGCCAAGAAGTGCGACAGCTAACTGGTGTGCATTTCCCGATTTACCATCATTAATAAATGTATGACCAAAAAAAGTGACACTATCTTTTCCTTCAGCATTAAATTTTACAGGATAATATTTATTATTTAGAATATCTGATATAACTGAATTTGTAAAGGTTTCCCTGTCCATTTTTTTACACCAGCCACACCAGTCGGTATATGTATCAATAAATAAAGGACGTGGATCCTGCCTTGTAAGTTTTTCAGCCTCCTGGATGGTATACCATTTTACATTTTCCTGTGAAAATACCAGAGAGGAAGAAAATATAACTAATAGTAGTATAATTGATTTTTTCATGATATAAATGTTTCTCAAATTTTAGTACCGGAAGTTGCAAATAAACTGAAATTTTTCATAATTCACAATTCAACATATTATATATTACTTAGAGTTTAACAATTGCATTATAAAATGGTTCTTAAATAAATGTTTTTTAATTTGTTTGAGAAATATATTAATTACTTTCACCCTCTTTAATTTAAATCAGGAACCCGGTTATGGAAACTATTACCAATACTCTTCGTGATTCAAAAGTCGCACGCTGGACAGCATTGACTATAGTGTCATTTACAATGCTTTGCGGATACTATATTACAGATGTGATGGCACCATTGAAACCAATGCTTGAGAAAGAACTTCTATGGAACAGTACTGAATATGGCTTCTTTACGAGTGCATATGGCTGGTTCAATGTTTTCCTGTTAATGCTCATCTTTGGGGGAATAATTCTTGATAAAAAAGGTGTCAGGTTCACAGGAAATATGTCGACAATTACTATGGTTGCAGGTACGGCTGTTAAGTACTGGGCTATTTCAACCCACTCCCTCGACGGGATGCATCTTCTTGGAATGAAGGCTCAGGTTGTTGTCGCTGCTCTGGGTTATGCTGTATTTGGTGTGGGATGTGAAGTGGCAGGTATTACTGTTTCCAAGGTAATCGTTAAATGGTTCAAGGGTAAGGAGATGGCACTTGCCATGGGCCTTCAGCTCTCCTCGGCACGTCTTGGAACCGCACTGGCATTATTTGCTTCTTATCCACTTGCAGTATGGATGGGTGGTGTTGCCAAGCCGGTATTTCTGGGTCTCATTTTGATATGTATCGGAATGATTTCTTTTTTCCTTTATGCTATACAGGATAAGCGACTCGATAAATCAGTAGCCGATGAGGCAATCGTTTCCGGTTCTGCTGATGAAGAGTCATTTAAAATGGCAGATTTGTGGTTTATAATAAAAAATAGAGGATGGTGGTATATTGCTATCCTATGCGTGTTATTTTATTCTGCTGTTTTCCCATTTTTAAAGTATGCCTCTGATCTGATGGTTAACAAATTCGGAGTGAATCCTCTTGTTGCTGGAACAATACCTTCCTTATTGCCTTTTGGCACTATTCTGCTTACTCCGTTATTTGGCAGCGTGTATGACCGCAAAGGGAAGGGTGCAACACTTATGATCATTGGTGCAATTCTGATAATTCTGGTTCATGCTTTGTTCTCTGTCCCGTTTCTGAATTTCAAATTTGTTGCAGTGGCTCTGATCATAGTTCTTGGTATTGGATTTTCGCTTGTTCCTTCTGCAATGTGGCCATCCGTTCCCAAGATTATTCCGGAGAAGCAATTAGGCTCTGCTTATGCTTTGATTTTCTGGGTTCAGAACTGGGGACTAATGGGAGTTCCCGCGTTGATCGGATGGGTACTTGATAAATATTGCATTACTGGTACGAGGTTGGTGGATGGGGTCAACATTCCAAACTATAATTATACAATACCTATGATGATTTTCACAGGTTTTGGGGTATTGGCTCTTATTTTTGCCTTCCTGCTTAAAGCTGAAGACAAGAAAAAAGGTTATGGCCTTGAACTTCCAAATATTAAAGAATAATTCTTTTCTGGTACTCTGTATAAACTCTACTGAATTAGTTGACTGAATAATTTATTTAAAATATATATTAATTACATTTACCTGTCAAAAATCAATTATTTATAACAATAATCATGGAACAAATACTAAATACTTTGCGTGATTCAAAAAAAGCGAGATGGACAGCGCTGATCATTGTATCGTTTTCAATGTTTGGTGCATACTACTTTAATTATGCCCTTTCACCTGTTAAACCGATGCTCGAGAGTATCCTGGGATGGAATAGTTCCGATTTCGGAATATATACATCTTCTTATACTTGGTTTAATGTCTTTTTATTCATGCTTATTTTCAGCGGAATTGTCCTCGACAAAATGGGGGTCCGCTTCACCGGTCTTGCAGCTACTTTAATGATGACCATTGGGACAGGTCTGAATTACTGGGCGCTCAGGCATGTTTTCCCGGAAGGAGCCATGATATTTGGTATAAAAACTCAGGTTATAATTTCCGCTATAGGATTTGGAATTTTTGGCGTTGGCACTGAAGCAGGAGGAATAACGGTTTCAAAAGCAGTGGTAAAATGGTTTAAAGGTAAGGAGATGGCCCTGGCAATGGGAATGCAGATGTCAATAGCACGTCTTGGTACTGCTGTTGCCCTGGGAATTGCATTGCCATTGGCAAAAACATATTCTTATTCATCTCCTGTATTGCTGGCTTTCGTATTTATGCTGATCGCCTTATCTGCTTTCATAATTTACACTTTCATGGACAAGAAGCTTGAAGCTTCAATAGCCCAAAGTAATAGAGGAAATGCCGAGGAAGAAGCATTCGAACTGAAAGATATTTTATTCATTATAAAGAACAAAGGGTTCTGGTATATTGCTATTTTGTGCGTTTTATTTTATTCTGCAGTTTTTCCCTTCCTTTTTTATTCCGTTGATCTGATGATTAACAAATATCATGTTAATCCGAACCTTGCAGGTTCAATTCCGGCATTGCTTCCAATCGGGACAATCTTCCTTACTCCTTTATTCGGTACTGTTTATGACAAAAAAGGAAAAGGAGCAACTATTATGATTATCGGTTCGGTAATTTTGATTTTTGTCCACGGTATGCTCACAATTCCTTTTCTTAATGCCTGGTGGCTTGCAGCGGCTCTTGTAATAATTCTTGGAATAGGATTCTCATTGGTTCCGGCAGCTATGTGGCCATCTGTTCCAAAAATTATTCCTGAAAAACAGCTTGGAACTGCATATGCTGTTATTTTCTGGATTCAAAATATTGGATTATGGATAATTCCGCTACTGTTAGGAATAATCCTTAATTCAACAAATCCTGATGTAACGCCAAATAAAGTTGCAGTAAAAGAGGCAGTTACCAATGCCTATAAACTGGTATTATCTGACAAAACGTATGACCTTTCAGTTAAAGAAATATCACAGCTCGCTGAAAAAGCCAGTAGCCGTACAATAGACTCTTTGGTACAAAATACTACCTATGAGTCAATTCCGACTTCCATAGCTGATATCGCAAGTCTGAAAAGCAGTATTTCAGCAAGTACAGTAAGCGCTCTTTCAGGTATTAAGGCTGGAGGAGATAAAGCTAACTTTGCAAAGGAAATTGAAGCTAAAACGTCCGAAGCAATCTATCCGATTATTGAAAAGACAAAGTTGAACCTGAGATACAATTATTTCTTCGATTTGGTTATGTTCACCACTCTCAGTATACTATCTCTGCTATTTGCATTCCTTCTTAAAGCAGAAGATAAAAAGAAAGGTTACGGACTGGAGTTGCCAAATATTAAAAAATAATCCTTCGTGAACCTTAGTGTTAACCTTTGTGTCCCTTAGTGGTAAAAAACAATTCATTTGACCTTAAAGGAACACAAAGGGAAAATAGAATTCATATGAATACAAACGAATTTGATAAAGCAAAAATCTTCAGTTTCAGCGAATCGGTAGATTACTCCGAAGGAGGTATCATCAGCAAAACCGTTCTTAAGAAACAGACAGGAAATATTTCACTCTTTTCTTTTGCAAAAGGTGAGGCATTAAGTGAGCATACTGCTCCATTTGATGCGATGATAACGGTTGTTGATGGGAGGGGAGAGGTAGTAATCGGGGGGAAATCATTCCTCCTCGAAGCCGGACAGAGCATAATTATGCCTGCGAATATTACTCACGCCGTGAATGCTGTTGAGAAATTTAAGATGGTGCTTACGATGATTAAAAGCAGCTAGTTTTCTTGCGCATTCTCGGTTCTCGGTTCTCGGTTCTCGGTTCTCGGTTCTCGGCTTTAGGTGAAAATTACCCGGCACCGGGCACCCTGTATCAATTTTAAATCGCGTATCTCATTGAATACGAATTTTTTATTGATTCTTTACTTTCTTTGATTAATTCATATTTCAGTGTTTCAGTATCCATAATAATACACTGAAAGCGCCCCAGTGAGCACGCTCCGCTGTTTAGGTATATTTGTCCATCGGGAAATGATGCAAATCTGTTCACCCGGGTAGTAATACTTCAGTTAAGACTTATTTTGATCATCCGGAATGATAAAAGGGCTTTTTGTATATCAACCTAAACTGGAAGACAACTATATTTGCCAATTGATTTAAATTAAATCATCAGAGAAACCACAAAATCAGGTCATGACTAAAAAAGATTTTAAATCATTAAAAATATTGATATCGATACTTTTAAATTTATTTATCATAAGTGGCTATTCTGCCGTGCAAATTCCTGTAAATGACGTTTATAATGGGAGGAGAGGTATCGATTTTAACAATAACTGGAAGTTTCAGATAGGAGATATAAGCGGCGCCAATGCAACAGGTTTTGATGATTCTGCCTGGAGGAAGCTTTCATTACCTCATGACTGGAGCATTGAACAGGCTTTTAACCAGAACTCTCCGGCAGGTGGCGGTGGTGGCTATCTGGACGGAGGAATAGGCTGGTATCGTAAAACTTTTAATTTGCCTGATTCCGTATCGGGGAAAAGAATTACCATTCAGTTCGAAGGAATCTATATGAATAGTACCGTATGGATTAACGGTCAGCAACTGGGTACCCGGCCTTATGGTTACAGTTCATTTGAATATGATCTGACAGCTTATATAAAGACAGGTCCGACACCAAATGTGATAGCCGTAAAAGTGAACAATAATCAACCCAACAGCAGATGGTATTCAGGTAGTGGTATATACAGGAATGTCTGGCTTACTGTTACTGATCCTGTACATATCGCTTATTGCGGTTCCTTTGTTACAACCACATTATCAGGAGTGTCCACTGCAGATGTTTCAGCAATCACAAGGGTTCAGAATCATTCAAATTCAAGTCAAAACATAACAGTAGTCACAACCATATATGATCGGTTGGGTAATGGAGTCGCTACAAGTACCTGTGCTCCGGTTAGTGTTGAGAACGATGGGGAAAGAACATTTGGTTTGAAGCTCAGGATTTCCAACCCCGTACTCTGGTCAATTTCAAATCCATATCTATATTCGGTTAAGACACAGATTTTTGTTGATAAAAAGGTCAAAGACACTTTTACATCAACTCTGGGTGTCCGTTCAATATCGGTAAATCCAGCTACTGGCTTCTGGTTAAATGATCAGAATATTAAACTTCATGGGGTCTGTATGCACCATGACCTGGGGAGCCTGGGGGCTGCCCAGAACTACCGTGCTCTGGAACGACAGGTTGAAATTTTAAAGTCATTTGGCTGTAATGCAATCCGTACTTCCCACAATCCTCCTGCTCCTGAGTTGCTTGACATATGCGATAGATTAGGCCTGGTGGTAATGGATGAAGTGTTTGATTGCTGGGAAACAGGTAAAAATGTTAATGACTATGGTATTTTTTTTGACACGTGGGCGCAACAGGATGTTCAGGATTGGGTTCGCCGTGACCGTAACCATCCGAGTGTTGTTATGTGGAGCATTGGTAACGAGATACCTCAGCAAGGCGATGCAAGCGGGTATTCAATAGCTCAGAAGCTTATTAAATGGGTACATACGGATGATGCGACAAGACCTATAACCCAGGCCTTGAATTATCAGGCTTTATTAGCCCCTTTGTTAGGTATAGTTGGTTATAATTATGCTTCAGGCGGAACTTATGATTATGACCATAATAATAATCCTTTGTGGGTAATTATGGGAAGTGAGACATCTTCAGCCGTGAGAACCCGTGGTGTTTATCACATACCAACCAACCAGAATATTCTTACTGCTTTGGATATGCAATGTTCTTCGTATGACAACTCTGTTGTACCATGGGGGCACAGCGCTGAAGATTCATGGGAATTTGATAAAACCCGTCCTTACGTTGTCGGCCAGTTTATCTGGACAGGCTTTGATTACATAGGCGAGCCCACCCCTTACGGATGGCCTGCAAAAAGCTCATATTTTGGAATTGTCGATATGTGCGGTTTCCCAAAAGACATATACTATTTCTATCAAAGTCAATGGACATCAAAGCCTATGGTTCATTTATTGCCTCATTGGAACTGGGCCGAAGGAGATAGTATACCTGTTTGGGCATACTCTAATTGCGACAGCGTTTCATTATTTCGGAATGGGATGTATTTGAGTACAAAAAAAATTCAGACTTTAAAGCCCTATCATTCAGAATGGAGAATGCCATTTACGGAAGGTAAAATAAATGCATTTGCCTATAAAAATGGTGTTGTTGTAGCGAAGGACAGTATTACAACAGCAGCAACGGCATCAAAAATAGTTTTAAAATCTGACCGGGATACCATTCATGCTGATGGGTATGATCAGGCATATATTGAAACCGATATGGTTGATTCAGGAAATACTCTTGATCCTGATGCCGGGAACCAGGTAACTTATTCAATCAGCGGACCAGGTAAAATCGTTGGCGTTGACAATGGAAACCCAATCAGTCTGGAATCCTTTAAAGCATCAACACGACAGGCCTTCAATGGAAAATGTCTGGCAATTGTTCAGTCAACAGGTGCAGAGGGCCAGATTGTTTTAACCGCATCAACAACTCCCGTTTTAAACAATATTGCATTGAGAAAACATTCTCATGCCGATTCAGAGGATATTTATACTTTAACGGATATTGCTATAGGAAAAAGTTCTGCATCCGACAGTCAGCAGGAAAATAACCCGACTACTGCTGGAAACGACGGGAACAGTTCGACCCGCTGGTGCGCGAATGATGCAAATACAGGTCACTGGTGGAAAGTTGACCTCGGGGCAAATCATAATATTACCGGGACTGAGATCTATTGGGAACACGAAAACACTTATCAATATAAAATTGAAACATCGACTGATAATTCAGTGTGGAAACTATCGGTCAACAAAACATCGAATTCAATATCAGCACAAACGATGGACGATAATTTCACTGAAACAGCCAGGTATATCCGTATAACAGTGACAGGCGGTTTAAATAGCGGAAACTGGGCGAGTTTCTTTGAGTTTCGCGTCTTCGATGGCACATATTCAATTTCCAAAGGAAAAAATTTGGCGTCTGCCGGTAATGATGGAAATCTAAGTTCTTACTGGAGTGCAGCAGACGGAAACTCAGGTCATTCATGGAGTGTTGATTTGGGCGTAATTAAAAATATTACCGGCAGCCAGGTAGTATGGCTCAGTTCCGGAATAGCTTATAAATACAAGATTGAAGCATCTTCAGACAGTACAAACTGGTTGTTGGCCGCTGATAAAACCGGTAATACAAGTACTCTCCAAATCATGACTGATAATTTCAGTATAATAGCAAGATATATCCGGATTACTATTACCGGAGGTACAAGCAACACAAATAAAGCAGGTTTCTCAGAGTTCAGGATATTCGATGGTTCATATACCTCATTCAGCCCAAGCTCTGTTACCATAAATTGCGTGAAGCCGGCATGTATTAGTTGTTTAGTTGACAGTACACAGATTAAACCACTGGTAAATATAAATAATTCCGTATGGCAACAATCAGCATCGGCGTTGCTTTGCAAAGGTGGAGATGTATCGTTCAGCACATTATCCTCCGATACAACCGGATGGTTATGGAACGGTCCGAATGGATACATTGCCGGCACAAAGCAAATAAATCTTTCAAATATACAGCCCCGGGATACCGGCATCTATAAAGTAACTCACAAGAATACTTTTTTTAACTTCAATCTAAATCTTGTAAAGGATAGCATTTCCCTTTTTTTTAAAATCAACGATAATCCGTTCATACATGGAAGTATTGCAACAGTCATGACCGGCGATTCAATTATTCTCAGCCCGGTGCCACCTGATTCTATAGGTTGGAGATGGTCGTGGACCGGACCAAATGGATTTTCAGCTGTATCAAGAGCTATAAAAATTACTGTTACTGATACAATTCAGAGTGGTGTTTATACTTCAAATGGATCAGATGGATTCAGTTGTGGAACTGTTTCGCAGATATTTAACCTGACTGTTGAAAAAAGTACGGGTATACCGGTAGTTGAGTCAGGCTCCAACATTGAAATTTATCCTAACCCTTCGAATAACGGAATATTCAATATTAAAAATTGTGAAAATTGTAAAATTTCTGTTTTCACCCTAATGGGGAAACTGATTTCAGAGAATATTGGAAATTCTATTGTAAATGTTATTGATCTTTCAGGCCAACCGTCAGGAGTTTATATCATCAGATTCTTTTCAGCTAAAATCAACATTTTCAGAAAAGTGATCATTCAATAAGACCTGTCGCATCACACCTCACGCCTGTTTTTATGCCATTTTAATCAGGATTGACTTAAGAGTGTCAGTTACATCCTCTTCCTCATCGACACATCTTTCAAGCATTTCCAGGATTTTGTTATTTTTAATTAATTCTTTTGGATCTTCTTCTTTCTCAAATAATTCTGATACACCTGTGAAATATATTTCATCTGCTTTATGCTCAATAACTGTCACTATGCTGCATGCCCGGCTTATTTTTTCTTTGTTGGCAACCGGATCCTTCAGACAATGAATAGCAGCTTCAACTTCTTTTGCACCTTCATATACCAGTTCTGCCAACTCTTTGTAAATCGGCATCATCTTCTTAGGCTTGTATAGGCATATCCTGCGGGCAATTCCGTTTATTGAATCAACCACATCATCAATATTTGCTGTCAGTTCATGAATATCCTCTCTGTCAAAAGGTGTTATGAATGATTTGTTAAGTTGTTCATATGTTTTGTTGGTTATATCATCTCCGATATGTTCAACATCCCGGATCTCTTTGTAAAGCCTTTCATGTTCGGCGACATCAGTGCTTGCTAAAAGTTCTCTAAGAAGTTCTGCTGCTTTAACCAGGTTCTGAGCATCACTCTCAAAAAGGGGAAAGAAAGAATGATCTTTCGGGACAAAAAATTTGAGAAATTTATCAATATTCATATGGTATTTTTTATATAGTTAAAGCAAATTCAATAAAAAAATTACAGGATCCAGTTGAAAAAGTGATACATAATTTCTCCAATGACTGCACTGATTGGGATTGTGAGTATCCATGCCCAGAAAATTTTTTTGGTGACACCCCATTTTACTGCAGAAGCTCCTTTTCTGGCTCCGACTCCGATTATAGCACCGGTAATAACGTGAGTTGTACTGACTGGAATTCCAAAATTTGTTGCACCAAAAAGAGTCAATGCTCCTGATGTTTCTGCGCAGAAGCCCTCAAATGGTTTCAACTTTGTAATTTTCTGCCCCATAGTTTTGACAATTCTCCATCCTCCGAACATGGTTCCGAAAGCAATTGCAAACTGACATGACAGCTTTATCCATAAAGCTATCGGATCATCTTTTGTAGCTAAACCTGAGACAATTAATGCTGCCCAGATAATACCCATTGATTTCTGAGCATCATTACCACCGTGTCCCAGGCTAAAGGCAGATGAAGATAATATTTGTAACCTTCGAAATATCTTATCAACGTTGGAAGGCGTAAACTTTCTGAAAGCATAAACAATGACAGTGGAAATCGTGAATGACATTACCATACCAAGAACTGGTGCAATAAAAATGAATAAAACTATTTTTATAACACCGGAAAACACAACGGAACTAATTCCTGCATGTGCAACAGCAGCGCCAATTAATCCACCGACCAGTGTATGAGAGGAGCTGGAAGGCAGACCCCACCACCATGTAACGAGATTCCATATAATTGCGGCTACAAGCGCAGAGGCAATAACTGTCAGATTCAGAACATCAGGATTTACAACACCTTTTCCGATAGTATGTGCTACTTTTAATGGGAAAACTGTAAATGCTATAAAATTGAAGAAGGCAGCCATAATAACAGCGGCAAAAGGTGAAAGGACTTTTGTGGAGACAACTGTTGCAATGGAGTTTGCTGAATCGTGAAATCCATTTAAAAAATCAAACACCAGAACCAAAGCCACTACAATATATAAGAATGTCATATTAATAACTAAAATTTTATATTTATAGAATGTATTTGGTTATAGTGAAATGATAAGTAGTTCATTCCTTTCTCGTTATATATTGATAATAATTTTAATCAGGTGTCAGCAATGTAGCAAAATTGTTACAAAATTCAAAAGTATAAAATTGTTGAGTTTTTGTTACGTTTTTCTTCCAGTTTTCGTCAGGGAAAAATAACAGTATCCATGGTCCATTTCATTGTTTCATTGTTTATGAATATTGTCTGATAAAGATTATAAGATCCTTCGCTATCGCTCAGGATGACAATGCATATAGAGTATCAAGGGAAGGAAGGGGTTGGTTGGCGGATCAGCCGCCAACCAACCCCTTCCTTCCCCCCTGGCACAACAAGTTACTGTCATTCTGAACGAAACGAAGTGTAGTGAAGAATCTTATACTCATTTTGACAATTTTATTGGACAGTAATGATTGTTTATATTGCCAAATTGTATTAATTTTAATGAATATTTATCGAAGAATTAAAACTAATTTATATGAGCAGTATCTGTGATCTTGAGCCAAAACAGCTATGGAACTTTTTTCATGAAATAACGCAAATCCCGCGTCCGTCGAAACATGAACAAAAGATGGTTGAATTTATGAAGGAGTTTGGTAAAAAACATAAACTCGAAACAATTGTGGATAAAGTAGGAAACGTAATTATAAGGAAACCTGCTACGAAGGGAATGGAAAACAGAAAAGGAGTTATTTTCCAGACACATCTCGATATGGTTCCACAGAAAAACAGCGATAAGAAACATGATTTCGAAAAAGATCCGATCGAAACAGTTCTTGATGGTGAATGGGTTAGGGCAAATGGCACAACTCTTGGTGCTGATAATGGTATAGGAGTTGCATCGACACTTGCAGTTCTGGCTTCAAAGGACATTGTTCATGGACCAATTGAAGCTCTTTTTACAATAGATGAAGAGACCGGTATGACCGGGGTATTCGGACTTAAGAAAGGTCTTCTTAAGGGAGATATCCTTATGAATCTCGATTCTGAGGATGAAGGCGAATTATATGTCGGATGTGCGGGTGGTGTTGATGTTAGTGCTACAAAGGATTACGCTGAGGAAAAATCACCAAAAGGAATGGCAGCCTATAAAATATTTGCTAAAGGATTGAAGGGCGGACACTCTGGTGTCGATATAGCAATGGGAAGAGCAAACTCGAATAAATTGATGTTCCGCTTTCTCATGCAGGCAGAATCAGATTTCGGAATCAGACTGTCAGAGGCATCAGGCGGAGATCTGAGAAATGCTATTCCAAGGGAATCTGTTGCAGTATTGCTTGTTCCGGAAAAAAAGACAAAAGAGTTTGAGAAATTCGTTAAAGATTATGAGAAGATGTACAGAGCAGAATTCTCGGATACAGAACCTGATCTTAAGTTTACCTTTGAAAAAGTCGTAGTTCCGGCAAAAGTTATGAATCAGCCCGACCAGTATCGAATAATCAGAGCAGTTTTTGTCTGTCCGAACGGAGTTGTCAGAATGAGTCAGG
>Ga0182011_10001184_pt1 | contig 23039 bp, 19 predicted proteins | sample 711E1DmetaG_FD_120481 | JGI IMG/M metagenome (GOLD analysis project Ga0182011, IMG submission 120481) | Permafrost microbial communities from Stordalen Mire, Sweden - 711E1D metaG | ecosystem: Environmental > Terrestrial > Soil > Wetlands > Permafrost | place: Sweden: Stordalen | collected...
CCATCCACTGGTCGGCGATGAAACCTACGGCGCGCGACAGAATGCGCGGTTGAAGGAATTGACGGACTACGCCGCACCACGGGTGATGCTGCACGCGCGCGAACTGTCTTTCATCCATCCGCGGACGCAAAAGCGATTGAGCTTTGAAGCGCCGCTGCCGGAAGATTTTCGTAAGGCGCTGAAATTTCTCCGAATCGGGTAGGCGACTGCTCGGGCGTGCGGGCCGCACAACCCCCAAAATTGGTGTTCCAAAATTTATTCGCCTGTTGCGGGTAATTTTCGCATATTGGACGGGAATGAAATCCATGACGGGTTACGGTCGCGGCGAGTGTGCGCGGGACGGTTTTAAGGTCACCGTGGAGTTGAGCGCGGTGAATCGCCGGCAGTCGGAGATTTCCGTAAACCTGCCGCGCGAGCTGGAGATGCTCGAAGCGCCGGTTCGCGACGCCATCAATGGCAAAATTGCGCGCGGGCGCGTGATGGCGCGTGTTTCGATTCATGCGGGGGTGGATAAATTGTCCGCGCGGATGCACATTAATTTGCCGCTTGCGAAGGCCTACGCGACCGAACTCAACCGGCTGGCGCAAAAGTTGAAACTCTCCAGCGAGGTGACACTGGATCAACTCATTCGCGCACCCGGCGTTCTCCAAACAGACGCGGAATTGGTTGAAGCTGAAAATATCTGGCCGGCCGTTGAAAAGGCCCTGAAACAGGCGCTGTCTGCGCTTGTGAAGATGCGCGAACGCGAAGGTGCGCATCTGATGCAGGATTTGTCCGCACGCGCCGGCATCATGCGCCGATGTGTGGTGAAAATTCAGAAGCAAGCCCCGCAAACGGCAGCGCGTTATCGTCAACAACTCATTGAACGCATCAAGAACGCCGGCATTGAAATGCCTGCGCTGGATGACGAGCGGCTGCTGAAAGAGGTTGTTTTGTTTGCCGATCGCTCGGATATTTCCGAGGAATTGACGCGATTGCAAAGTCATTTTCAGCAGTTTGAAGATTGCCGCAAATCAAGAGAGCCAGTAGGGCGCACGCTGGATTTTCTCGCGCAGGAGATGAACCGCGAAGTCAACACCATCGGCTCGAAAGCAAACGACGCGCTCATCTCGCATGAGGTGGTGACACTAAAGGCGGAATTGGAAAGATTCCGCGAGCAGGCACAGAATGTCGAATGATGAAGAGTCCAAAGTCCAAAGCCCAAAGTCCAAAGCCGGCAGCCCCCAAAAAATCTGCACCGCTGCTAATCGTGATCTCCGCCCCATCTGGCGGCGGCAAAACAACGTTGTGCCAGCAGTTGCTCGCCGCGCGGCCGGACATGACGCGCGCCATCACCTGCACGACGCGCCAACCGCGTCCGGGCGAAAAAGACGGCGTGGATTATTATTTTCTGGATTCCACGGAGTTTCAGCGGCGTGTTCAGGCCGGGGATTTTTTGGAACATGCAACGGTCTTTGGCCGGAGCTACGGCACATTGAAATTGGAAGTACTCGATCGCCTGTGCGAAGGTCGGGATGTTTTGTTGAACGTGGACGTGCAGGGTGCTGCGAGCATTCGCCAGCGGGCGCAGAGAGAGCCGGATTTGAAACGTGCGCTGGTGACGGTGTTTCTGACACCGGCGTCGGTTGCTGTGCTTGAAGAACGCTTGAGAAACCGCGGTGCCGATACGCCTGGAGAAATTCAGAAACGTCTTGGTGTCGCGCGCCAGGAAGTCGCACAATGGCAAGATTTCGATTACCTTTTGATCAGCTCGACCATTCAGGGGGATTTAAGGCAAATGATGGCGATTATCGAGGCGGAGAAGTTGCGTTCAGTGCGAGTGGCGTCGCCCGGGTTTTAAAATTAGAAATTTTAAGTTAGCATTCAGAACATGAGCATTTCGCGAAACATTATTTTGGGTGTGACAGGTTCGATAGCTGCGCATAAGGCAGTGGACTTGGCGAGCCTGTTGACGAAACGGAAATGCAACGTGCATGTGATAATGACCGCCAGCGCACAGCAGTTCGTTACGGCGCTGCCGTTCAAAGTGCTCACACGCAATCCAGTTGTAACTGGTCTTTATGATGAGGAGGAAGATTGGAAACCAACACACATCCCACTGGCGGACAAAGCAGATTTATTGCTTGTTGCGCCGGCGACGGCGAACGTCATTGCAAAAATGGCGCATGGGATTGCGAACGACGCATTGACGTGCATTGCACTGGCGTTGAATCCAAAGGCAAAAATTTTAATCGCGCCGGCGATGAACGGTAAAATGTGGCTGCACCCGGCCACGCAGGAAAATGTGGCGACGCTCAAGGCGCGCGGCGTGGAATTCATCGGGCCGGAAAAGGGAATGCTCTCGTGTGGTTATGAGGGCATTGGCCGTTTGTGGCCGGTGGAGGCGATTCTCGAACGCACGTTGAAATTATTGCGCTGAACGATTTTTCGTTCCGAACGAATTATGAAACAAGGCCGTTGGCAATGGCTGGAGCGGCTGTTTGCGTTGATGGAAATTCCCGCGCCTGACCCGCCGCGTTTGCTCCGCCGCATCGAAATCATGGAGCGTGACATCCTGTTGCCGCTCAAAGCTGTTGCGATAGTGATTATCTTTTATTCGTTCGTTTCTACTCCATGGTTTGGCATGACATTAAGCGCGTTGGACGTTGCAGTCGAAACGGTTCAATACATTTTCATATTTTATGTGCTGGTTAATGCAGTATTTGCCTTGTTGTTGATGAACATGATGTGGCTGCCATTGGCAATTGTGCAATGGATGGCAGTTACAAGCAGCTTGGTGGACGGACTTTTCATTGTGGGAATGATGCTGTTGACCGGTGGATCAGGCAGTATTTTATTCTGGTTGTTTGTCGCATTGATCATCCGCAATGCGGTGAGTGTTCCGGCAGGGTTTTCCCAACTGTTTTTAAATTTTGCAATCAGCCTCTGCTATGTTTTGGTGAGTGTGTTGGACGTTTTCATTACAGGTGGTCTTGATGAGAAAACACTGCGGTCACTGGATAGAATGCCGCATGGAGATTGGGAGCAACTGTTTGTGCTGCGACTTGTGGTTTTGTGGCTAACGACAATTTGTTGTTATGGAGCGCAGGTGTTGTTCGAGCGACAACGACTTGTCACGGAGGAAGCCGAGGAATCCGCCACAAGGACAGGGCAATTGCGTTCAGCCGGCCGGCTCGCGGCTGAATTCGCCCATCAAATCAAAAACCCCCTGGCCATCATCAATAATGCCATCTTCTCGCTACAACGCACATTGAGCGATGGCAAAACCGATGTCGCCCAACAAATTGGAATTATTCAGGAAGAAGTTTCGCGCGCCGATCAGATCATCACGCAAATCATGGGCTACGCCCAATTGACCGAGGGTTGTGTTGAAAAACTCGATGTAATTCAAGAACTTAACCGTGCCATCGGCCAGGTTTTTCCCGCCGCAGTCCCAACGGACATTTGTATTCACCGTAAATATGGTCGAACTTTTCCGCCGTTGCTTATGCAGCGACAGCATTTGTCCGAAGTCTTTGTGAACCTGCTGAAAAATGCCCAGGAAGCTCTTGTTGAAAGTGGAAATGTTTTTGTGACTGCGGATTGCCGCCGCAATAATTTGATTGAAATTTCCATAAGTGACGATGGCACTGGCATTCCTCCAGACAAAATCGAGCGTATTTTTGAGGCTTACTATACAACAAAAAAAGGCGGGACCGGCCTTGGCCTGGCCATTGTGAAGCATAACATCGAACTTTATGGCGGCACTGTCCGTGTTAAATCCGAGCTTGGAAAGGGGGCGAAGTTTACCCTAGTCTTTCCTGTGAAAACGTTTATGGAACCTGTCAAATGATTACGCCATTACCATCTGTACTCGTCGTGGACGACGAAAAGAACATGCGTCTGTCGTTGCAGACGATGCTCAATGTCGAAGGCTATGCCGTGCAAGCCGTTGAATCCGCCGAGCAAGGGTTAATTTTACTCGGCCACGAACAATTTTTCATGGTCATCACCGATGCGCGCCTTGGGGGCATGAGTGGCTACAACTTCCTTACCAAAGTTCACAATCAATGGCCTGAATTGCCGGTGCTCATGCTTACGGCTTACGCCACGCCCAAACTGGCCGTCGAAGCCATCAAATCCGGCGCGATTGATTATCTTGCCAAGCCATTCGCGCCCGAAGAACTGCTTCACGCTGTTGCACGCTGTGCCGAACGATATCAACTCTTGCGTGAAAATGCCACGCTGCGCTCCCGTGCAAGTGAAATTTTCAGTCTCGACCAAATCGTCGGCGAATCACCCAAGATGTGCGAATTGCGTCAGTTGATTAAAACGGTTGCGCAAACGGATGCGCGTGTGCTTGTTCTCGGTGAAAGCGGCACGGGCAAGGAACTTGTTGCCGGCGCATTGCACAGTCTTAGCCGGCGTCACGATGCGCGTTACATTCGCATCAATTGCGCCGCCATTCCCGAAACGCTGCTCGAAAGTGAATTGTTTGGCCATGAAAAAGGCGCTTTTACGGGGGCACTCAGGCAAAAACCCGGTCGTGTCGAAGACGCCGATGGCGGCACAATTTTTCTTGATGAAATCGTCGATATGAGCAAACCGCTTCAAGCCAAATTGCTCCGTTTTTTGGAGGACGGCACGTTCACTCGCGTTGGTGGCACGCAGGAATTGCAGGTTAACGTGCGTCTTGTTGCCGCGACCAATCGTGACATCACGCAAAGCATCGCGACGGAACAGTTTCGCGAAGATTTGTTTCATCGGTTGAATGTTGTGCAACTCCGCCTCCCGCCGCTGCGCGAGCGCGGCGAGGACATTTTGATTCTGGCGGGACATTTTTTGAAAATGTTTCGTGCCACAATGAATAAGAATGTGGATGGCATCACATCCGCCGCCCGGCAAAAACTGCTTGTGCATCACTGGCCTGGAAACGTGCGTGAATTGCGCAACGCCATCGAACGCGCCCTTATTTTGGAAACGACGCGCGAAATTCAACCGTCCAGCCTGCCGGATTTCCAGATTGAAGGACGTTTGCAAAAAGTCCCGCCGATTCAACTGATCCCTGATGAATCGCTCGACGACGCGCTTGCGCGAATCGAGCGTGAGTTGGTCACGAATGCTTTGGAACAAAATGATTCCAACCTGACGCGCGCTGCAGAACGGCTTAAACTTACACGCCACTCGCTCCGTTACCGAATGCAGCGGCTGAACATGAACGCGACCTACGGCACAGCAAACGAACCGCCTGCTGCGGCTGGCGCGGGAAAAATTGGAACCTGAATTCGTTGGACGTGATGAACAACCTATTGCCAGCTTGGACGGATTTTTTGATCGTTATTGGCACAACCGTTTTGGTCGCGCTGGCGGTGTTGATCTGGGTTGTCTTTTTCCACAAAAAACCCCGGCGTCGGCATAAAAACCGCCGTCATCTTAATCCAACGCTTGCGCAAGTCGGTGGCTTGCCACCAATACGACACGAAGAGAAACCTTCCGGTCAGTCGCAGCCGACCTCTCAACCGTAATGCACCAGAGCCGCGCAATCACCCGCAAAAGCGCTTCCAATCTCGCGCTTGCTTTCCTGCTGCTCCCACGCGCCAAACGCGATGCCATGTCCGCGCTGTATGCCTTTTGTCACGAAGTGGATGACGTAGCCGATAACGAATCCGCGCCCGCTGAAAAGCGCCGTGAACAACTCGCCTTATGGCGCGCAGACATTCGCCGTGCGTGCGCCGGCGAAGCTCCGCAGTTTACGGTGAATCGGGAACTTCAGCCGGTCATTCGCGAATATCGCCTGCCGTTCACACTGTTTGACGATTTGCTCAAAGGCTGCGAGATGGATTTCAACATCAAGCGTTACGAAAATTTCGAACAGCTTGAACTCTATTGCCATCGCGTGGCGTCAGTTGTCGGACTTTTGAGCATCGAAATTTTCGGTTACAAAAATCCCGCGTGCCGCAACTATGCGGTTTATCTCGGCAAGGCGCTTCAACTTACCAACATTCTGCGCGATGTGCGCACCGACGCCGACCGCGGAAGGATTTATCTGCCCCTGGCCGGGTTGAAAAAATTCAACGTGACCGAAGACGAAATTCTCAATGGCAAATACTCCGAACGCTTCGTGCAACTTGCCGCCAGCGTCGCCGGACGCGCCAAAAATTTTTATCGGCTCGCGAGGCAAACCCTGCCTCCCGAAGACCGCCGTTCGATGGTTGCCGCGGAATTAATGGGTTCGGTTTACTGGCAATTGCTGCAAAAAATGGAACAGCAACGGTTTAATATCTTTGGTCCGGGACTCACCCACCTGAACAAAGTGCAGAAAACCGTGCTGATTCTTCGGGCTTGGCTCCGTCTTGCCTTCGGCGCAGTGACTCCAAACTACGGAATGCCGTAAGGAATTTTGCACCAAACTTCAGGCCATGTCGCTGGTTTCTCCAAATCCGAAATCCGAAATCCGAAATCCGAAATCCGGATGCCGTCTTGTCGTCAATGCGGACGATTTCGGCCGCTCACACGCCATCAATCAGGCCGTCATCCGCGCGCATCGTGAAGGGATTTTGACCACCGCCAGCCTGATGGTGAACGAGCCGGGTCTCGATGAAGCGGTTGCGCTCGCGAAGCAAAATCCCAAACTGGGCGTCGGTTTGCATCTCTCGCTGCTGTGCGGACACTCCGCGCTGTCGCCGGAAAAAATCCCCGGCCTCGTCAACCCGCGCGGCGAATTTTCTGAAAATCCCGTCGCGACCGGCCTCCGCTATTTTTTCCAACGCGGCCTGGGCGGACAGCTCCGCGACGAAATTCACGAGCAATTTGCGAAGTTCCACGCCACCGGTCTCCCGCTCGACCACGTCAATGGCCACCTGCATTTGCATCTGCATCCGGTTGTTTTCGGGATTTTGATGGCAGACGCGGAGAAACTCGGCATCCGCCGAATGCGGTTCACCCGCGATTGCTTTGCGCGCAGCCGGCGCATGGCGCGCGGACGCTGGTTTTATCGCGTCTCGCATGCGGCGATTTACCAATGGCTTTCCAGCCGCGCCCGCGAGCCGTTGCGCCAGCGCGGCATCAAGCACGCGCAAATCACTTTCGGCCTGCTCCAGGATTCACGGGTGGATGAAGATTACATTTTGAAACTGCTGCCGGAGCTGCCACCGGGCGATTCGGAGCTTTACTCGCATCCGTCGCTGGATGAATTTAAGCATGAGTTCGACGCGCTCGTGAGTCCGCGCGTGAAGGAACAGATAAACCAGCTTGGCATTGAATTGATTCGTTACCAGGATTTGTAGCATGACCAAGATTCTCGTCATTTTGATTTTTGCGCTCTGCGTGGAAGCCGTCGGCGTGGTGTTTTTGAGCAAGGGGCTGAAGCAGATCGGGGAGGTGCAAAGCGTCACCGCGCGCGAAATCGGACGCATCATCGCCAAAGGCGCGACCAATCCCAGCATGCTGCTTGGCGTGGCGCTGGAAGCGGCGTTTTTTGGCGCGCTGCTTTACTTGCTTTCCCAACGCGACGTGAGTTTGATCTGGCCGCTGACTGCGCTCGGCTTCATCATCACCGCGCTCGCGGCCAAATTGATTTTGAAGGAAGAAGTATCGGCGTTGCGCTGGGCGGGCATTTTGTTGATCGTTATCGGCGTTTCACTCGTCAGGTACAGCGAAAAGGCAAAGGAAAAGCCCGCGCTGCCGCCAGCCACCACGGTCAATCCGATTGAAAGGTAGGGCGGCGCTGCTGCGCCGCCAATTTTGGGCCGCGCGGCAGCACGGCCCCTACCAAATTATTTTCCCCAAGATAACCGCCAGTTGTTCCGCCGCCAACCGACAGCGTTTCTGCAATTGCAACAGTGCGCCGATTTTTCCCGGCGATTTTACAATTGTCAAAGCCAGTTTGCCGTAGTCTAAACTCCAGTCCGGCTTGACGATGGCATTGAAATCCAATGGTAAATCTTCGCTGGCTGTGTCTAAAATCACCCGCACGGTCGCGCAGGAGATTCCACGCTCACGGCAAATAGCGTGAATTGCTTCCGACTCCATCTCGACCGCGTCCGCGCCGGTTTCCGCGCGCAATTTTTGCTTTTCGGCAACGGTTGTGGCAATCCGGTCGGCGCAGATAAACTTGGCCGGCTTTGCGCCAGCGGCGAGTAATTTTTCGTAGGAGACGACGTAAGGAGTCTCTAAATTCTTTTTAGTTTGAGTCTCGTTACCTCGACTCCTACCAATTTCAAAGACGACTTCGCCAAGTTTTAATTCTGGATTCAGTCCGCCGGCGAAACCACAGGTCAGCACTAAATTTGGGTCGTAGGAGACGACGTGAGGAGTCTCTAAATTATTTTTAATTTGAGTCTCGTTACCTCGCCTCCTACAGGAATTTAGAAATTCGCGCAGGGATTTTTCGGCATTCCGGCGTCCGATGCCGGTGAGCAAAATTGAAACATGGTGGCCGCGGCGCAAGCCGCCCGCCGCCATTTTCCGAAACGGCGCGGCTTCTTCTTTCAAAGCGAAGCAAACCAATATGGCAGCTTTGGACTTTGAACTTTGGACTTTGGACTTCACTTGATCCCCGCCAGCCTTTCCTTCCAGATTTTATAAAGCTCAACTGTCGCGCGAACGTCACGCAGGCAGTATTCGGCGATGTCCCGGAACTTTTTTTCGGCCATCAGCGCGCCCACATCCGTGCCGGTCACGCCGTGGCTTTTGGGTGATTCAATGCCGAACGCCTTGCAGTAAAAATCCAGATTAAACCGCCGCGCCGCGCCTTCGCGTCCACCAACGGAATAAAATGTCAATTGTTCCGCCAAGTCGCAATGCGGCTCGGTCGCAAAGCGATAGCCCAGCCAGTTCTTTTTCGAGATCGGCACGTTGAGCAGCGCCGAGCGTAGATAAATGAATGGCACGTCGAACCCGCGACCATTGAATGTGACAACGTTGTCGTAATGCTTCGCCACATCCCAAAACGCCGTGAGCAATTCAAATTCATCCGCACATGGCATGAACTCCACAGGACTGGCCTCGACTTCACCTTCCTCAAAATCTTCCGCGACGAATAATGTCTGGCCGCGTTGGGTCTCGGCGTTCAACATTGCCACGCAGACGACCTGCGACGTGAACGGCCACAGGCTCATGAATTTCGTGATTTCTTCGCGCTTGGCCTGCTTTGCGATGGCGTCGGCGATTTTCTCCGTCTCGCGAAAAAGGTATTCCTGCTGTGCCTCGTCAAAGTTCTCCAGCGGCAGCGCGGAAGTCTCAATGTCAAAAACAAGTGTGGCCATAAACTTTCGGCAAAATTGAATCACCGCCAAAAGAAATGCAATGGCGATCTGCCGGAAGATTTTTTGACAGGATGGACAGGAGGTGCAGGATGTTTTTCAAGCCCTGTTCATCTTGTTAATCCTGTCAAACCGGTTGGGCAATCAAATCATAATCCGTGTGACCGACAATTTTGACGCGGGCAAATTCGCCAATTGGCAGTTTGCCGCGCACGTAAACCCGTCCGTCAATGTCCGGCGCATCGGCTTCACCTCGTCCGACGAAGTAATTGCGGATTGCGGATTGCGGATTGCGGATTTCCATCTCACGAATCCAACCATGCTCCCATGAACTGACGTTGGCACTTTGCAGTTGTTCCTCATTCGCCTTGCCTTCGACGAGAACTTTGATTTCGCGGCCAACGAAGGATGCTGAAATTTGCCGGGCGATTTTGTGTTGCGCAGCCATGGCAAGTTCCCGTCGCCGTTTTTTGATTTTGTCGGGAATTTGTCCGGCCATTTTTCCAGCGAGCGTGCCGTCTTCCTGGGAATAGGTGAACACGCCGAGCCGTTCGAACTTCGTTTCGCGGATGAAATCGAGCAGCGCGTTAAAACTGGCTTCGGTTTCGCCGGGAAAACCGACGATGAATGTCGTTCGCAGCGCGATGCCCGGCACGCCGGCGCGGATTTTTTGGATGAGGTTAACGATGTATTGTTGCGAGGTTTCGCGCCGCATCCGCTGGAGCATGTTTTCGTGAATGTGCTGGAGAGGGATGTCCACGTAACGCGCCACTTTCGGGCATTCGGCGATGGTGCGAATGAGTTCGTCCGTCCAATGCGCCGGATGTGTGTAAAGCAGGCGGATCCAGAAGTCGCCCTTGAGGGAGTTCAACTCGCGCAGCAGGGTGCAAATGGTTGTGGAATCGGTGGCAAGCGATTTAGCGGCGGCAGAGAATTTCTCCGGCGACGAAATCGCGCGGCTGTGGTTCGGGCGCAGATCGAGTCCATAATAAGTCGAGTCTTGAGAAATCAGGTTGATTTCCTTCACACCATCGGCAATCAGCGCCTTCGCTTCGGCTACGATGTCCGCCTGCCGGCGGCTGCGATGCGAGCCGCGCATCCGGGGAATGATGCAGAAACTGCACGGATGATTGCAGCCTTCGGCGATTTTAACGTAGGCAAAGTGGCGCGGGGTGAGGCGGAAGCGTGGTGTGGCGAAATCGGGGATGAAGGTGGGACGACGGGTAACATCCAAAAGCGGCGCTGACAATTGCAAATTGCGAATTGCGAATTGCGAGTCAATTTCGTGCATCTGTTTGAGTTTCGCCAAACGGCCGACAATCTTTTTCTTCTGACTTCTGACTTCTGACTTCTGACTTCTGGCGCGTCTGGCAACGGCTTTTCTGACGATTTCCGAGACTTGTGTGATCTGATCAATACCCATGAAGGCGTCCACTTCGGGCAGCAGTTTGGGCAGTTCGTCGCGAAAACGCTGTGGCAGGCAGCCGGAAACAATGAGGCTCTGGCCGCGATTTTTTGCCGCGCGGACTTCGGCGGATTCAAGGATGGCATCCACGCTTTCTTCCTGTGCCGTGTCGATGAACGAACAGGTGTTGACGATGACGGCATCGGCTTGTGCGGTATCGTTGGTGATTTCGATGCCATCTTTGAGCAGTGCGCCGAGCATGATTTCGGCGTCCACAAGATTTTTCGCGCAGCCGAGTGAAATCAAGCCGACGCGCAGCAAACGGTCGCTGGGATTTTGTTTCGTCACGGGAGGAGCAAACTACGCGAGTTAGCGGACGGCGTCGAAAATTATTTACCGGGCACAATTGCAGTATTTGTGCCCGTTGAAATGTTCGGCTGCGCGTTGGTCGAAATAGCGGATGCAGGTGGCAGGTTGGATTCCGCCGGCAGACCGAGTTGCGTGCGAATCACGGCGCGCGCGGCAAAGGGCATTCCCTGTTTGGGATCGAGCAGTTGGTTGAGCGCCATGCGATTGATGTCGGCGAATGGCGGCAGCCCGGTGCGTTGCTGCCCCTGATGGGAGGCGATCTTTGTTTGGTAACGCTCGTAAATTTTACTGGCGATCAACCTAAAACCGGCGTAGCGGTCGTCGTCGCCAATGGCCAATGCATAGTATGCCCGTGTGAGCAATCCTTCGACCGCTGCTGTCGTCCGGTCCTGCGAGGTGTCGCCGACATCTTCCTGTACAAACGTGATGGCGAACTGGTCGAGGGTCATTTGTGACGGCGGAATATCGGGGCCGCCCACCACAGACTTGTCGGGATATTTCTGGCAGAGATAACGAAACCATTTTGAGGCTTCAGCGATTCGATTGTCTTCGTAAAGAAAATAAACGGCTTCGCCCAGGAAATTCCGCTGGGCTGTTTGAATGCCGTCCCTCTGGCCGGCATCGGGTTCCTCGGCATACATTGTTTCGTAGGCATCATTGACCCTGGAGACCAGATCGAGGTTCGGATAAAGCTCGTACGTTTTGTCAAATGGATTGATGACGAGCCGCCCGTGGTAAAACGCCTGAAGCAGGGATTGATAAATAACGCGGCGGAGCCTGGTCGAATTGGATGGATCCACTTTTGTGGGGTTTTCCTTCGCCTTTTCCAAACCGAGCGCGGCCCAGTAAATGGCATGCGCTTCCGGCACCCGCCAGTCGAGTATGCCCCATTCGTCATCCACTTTTTTCGCAAAGACGGGATCAATTTTGTATTTTTCGCGTAACAATTCGGCACGCGCCTTGGCTTCGGAAGTTTGCGGATTTATCAATTCGTCCAGATTCGTTCCGTTCGGGCCAAAAAACGGCATCATCTCCCCGGCCCATTGCACCTTGTAATATTGATTTGCGTCGTCGGTGTTTTGTCCCATTTTGCTTTGAAAAATCCAGCTCAAGTTAAAGTAAATGAGCGTGTCATCAGGGTTGTAACGCAAGGCATCATCACGCAACAATTCGATACCGCGCTGCACCCAGCGCCAGCGGTCGTTAAAATCATTAAACTTGACTGATATATTCCAGGCCATGTTCCAGGCTTGATACGCCCAGACCTGTGCAAAATGCGGCTCCAAATCCGTGATCCAATTGGCGAGTTGCACCATTTCAAAAAATTTGTCCTCCTGTTGCAGATTATTGGCTCGAATCCACAGAAAATTGGAAATCAATCCGCGAAAACCGCCCAACGCCACTGTTGTAAACGCCAGCAGCGGCGGCGCATTTTTAAGCGGCTCCATGTGCGTCAGCTCAAGCTGTTTTCGGTCGCGATTCAGTGATTTTTGCACCTGACTGGCTCCGGCGAGCAATGCTGCGGCCAGCAGCAACAAAAGGATTTTTTTGAGGCGATGGCTCATTGATTTCCTTGTGCGGTGGCCAGTTCACGCCGGCTGAACAGGGCCATGCCAATCAGTCCAATGATTCCGCCGAACAGCAGCACGATTTGCCCAAACGCCGCGCCCAATTCACCCCATGAAATGGCGCGTCCGCTGCTCAATGAATCAATCGGCGAGAAATTTTTCACCACATTAACGACGGCCAAAATTCCCTTGAAAAACGGGATTAACACCATATCGGCGATGGAATATCCTCTCACACCTGTCTCGTTATTGACGCCCATGATTGTGCCGTTTGCCACTGCTTCAGCCAATGTCCCGCTGGAGAACACGACGATCAACATGGCTAGAGAAAAAAATGCGGCGACTGGAAACGACAAAAAACTCGCCGAAGCCAGCCCAATTGTCGTCAACAAAGCCATCCAGCAAAAAATAATTGCCAGCCCGCGGGCAAAATTCAGCGTAAAACCGCCTGCGGGATACAACACGTCCATCCCGTCCTCGATCGGGAACAGAAGTGATGTATTGTTGGCGTTCAAAAAATCAATCGTCAGCACGCCTTTGTTGTCAAAGAGGTCCGGAGGGATTTCAAACTCGTGATAAGTGTCCGGTGACAGGCTCATCGGCGTGCTGCGCCAAAATTTGGTCGTTCCCGGCACACCGACCTGCCACAGCCCGACAAACGTACCGGACGCGCTTCTTTCCGCCGAATTGAATTTCACACGCAACTGCAACGGTTGGTTGTGCAGGAAGTTTTTGGCAAAACCCAGATCAATCTGCCATTGGCGGGTATAAGCCGGCGGCACAAGCTGATAATTCGCCCTGACCAACTCGCGAATCTGCCGCCGCACTTCCTGCAAATCCGCATTCGAAACGGGGGTTTGTTTCAATCGTTCTTGCAACATTTGCTCCGTTTGGGCGTCAATTTCCGCTTTGTAATTTGACGCATTCGCGACCCCGCGCGCCACGAGCACCTGCGTGCGTAAAATTTCCCGCTCTGCTGCCGGCAATTTGTTTGCGCGCCACTGCAGCAGCCCCAAAACGCAGGCGCCCGACAATGCCAGCAATGTTGCGTTGAGCGACATGATGCCCAGCCATTTGCCCAGCCAGATTTGCCAGCGTGCAATGGGTTTCGTCGCGACGACTTGTATCTGACATTCTTCAATGTCCCGCGCCAGCGTGCCGCAGGAAAGCCAAAGCGTGGAAAGTCCGAGCAGTGCGGTGATGGCGCTTAATGTGTAAGTGATTAAAATCTGCGTGAACCCGCGCGCTGTGCCATCATCCTGGAGCAAAAGGGGCAGCCCAACCACCGCCGCCAGCAACAGCACGGCAATGACAAGGAAAAGCCGGAACCGAAGCGCGGCTTTCCATGTCAACCAGGCAATGGCAAGCAGTCTTTGCATCAGTAAATCGTCCTCGTCCTCGTTCTCGTTCTCGAACTAGGGTTTCTTCCCAAGCAGTGAAGATAATTTTTCATCCGCCTTCGACAAATCCGCCGGTTTTTCTTCCGCTGCGGGCTTCGGTTGGCCCGGCGATGGCGTTGATTCGGCGACTTTCGTCAAGGCTTCAAGTTTTTTCTCGTCTGTTTTTGGTTCCGCTTGAAGTGCGGGTTGCGACACGGTGGTTGGCCGCGCTGTTTCCGGCAAAGCCAGGCGTTCCAGGATTTTTTCCGTTGATGATTTTTCTTCGGCGCCGCCGCGCAAGTACTCCGCCACGCGTGCACCGGAGACTGCGCCGCTCGTTTCGGAGGCGGCCTGACGCGCCTTTCGCACCACATCGAGAAAATAACTTTCCAGATTTTGCGTCGGATTATCCACGCGCACCCTGTCAGTGGCTGCATCGTGACGGATGATTTCCAATACGCGTTCCAACGTTTCGCGCGGCAACACCGGCGTCGTGATGCGCAGCGTGTCCGGCTTGGCCAGCAGCTCCTTCAACGTGCCCATCGCCCGAATTTTGCCGCCATAATAAATCACCACGCGATCGCAAACATCTTCAACGTCCGCAAGCAAATGGCTGCATAAAATCACCGTCTTCCCGCGCCGCGCCATCGCAAGAATCAAATCCTTCACTTCGCGGCAGCCGATCGGGTCAAGACCGGAAGTAGGCTCGTCCAAAATGACAAGATCAGGATCATTGATGAGCGCCTGCGCCAGACCAATGCGGCGTTGCATGCCCTTTGAAAATTCGCCAACCACACGCGTCAGAGTTTTCCCCAAACCGACCATTTCGAGCAATTGATCCACCCGATTTTTGCGCTCGTCCCTGGGCAGATGGAAGAGGTTTCCAAAAAAATTCAGCGTTTCGCGCGAGTTAAGGTAGCGATAGAGATACGATTCCTCCGGCAAATAGCCGATGCGCGATTTTGTCTGCACGTGTCGTGGTGAATGACCAAAAACCTCGATGTGCCCCTTTGTTGGATAAAGCAACCCGAGCAACAGTTTCACCGTCGTGGATTTCCCGGAGCCGTTTGGTCCGAGCAGTCCAAAAACTTCACCGCGACGCACATCAAAATCCACGTTATCCACTGCGCGGGCCTTGGGACGGTTCCAGAAATCCTTGAACACTTTCGTCAGTCCGCGCACGGACACGATGATCTCGTCGTTCGATTGCGGATTGCGGATTTGCGATTGCGGATTTAATTCAGCGACTGGCATGGGACAGACAAATGGTGCGACAGCTATGCCATCTTCGGCGTCAACTGCCCTGAAACTTTATGTAATGTTTCACTTGGTTCAGGATTGAAATGTTCGAGTTCCTCGCCTTTGCGGACAAGGCGGGCGCTGTTAAAGACGACGATCAGCGATCCGGTGACGTGTAAAGCCGCGGCCATAATTGGATGCAGGTAACCAAGCGATGCAAGCGTCAACCCACTGATGATGAACAGGGTGCCAAACGCAAAGTTTTGGTTGATGACCGCGCGCGTGCTGCGCGAGAGCTTCACCAAAAACGGCAGCCGGCGAAGATCGTTATTCATCAATGCAATTGTTGCGCTGTGGATTGCGACTTCACTGCCTGCCGCGCCCATTGCGATGCCGATATCGCCCGCCGCCAGCGCCGGGGCGTCGTTCACGCCATCGCCAACAACGGCCACGCGATAGCCTTTCGATTTCACACTGCGCACGAACTCAACCTTGTTCTGCGGCAGACAATCGCCTTTTGCCTCTTCACAACCAATTTCAGCCGCAATGCGTGTCGTTACCGCCTGGCGGTCGCCGGAAATCATCGCGATGCGGCGGACACCTGCTTCTTTGAGTTCGGCGAGTGCTTCCCTTGCCTCGGCCCGGGTCTTGTCTTGCAAGCCGACCCAGCCGACGCACTTGCCGTCGCGCGCGACAAAAATCAGGCTCCAGCCTTCAGTTTCATTCAGGTCAACGGACTTCAAAAAATCCTCCACAACGCCGTTGTCCTTGAGCCATTGCGCACGACCCACAAGCACGTTGGAACCATTGACTTGCGCTTTGACACCGCGCCCGGCGGTTTCAGTAAAGTCCTTTGGTTCGATAAGCGGAACATTGGCTTCGCTCGCAAGTTGAGCGAGTGCTTTGGCCGTCGGGTGATTGCTGTATTTTTCTGCGGAGGCAGCGAGGCGCAACAATTCAGCGGGTTTGGTTTCACCTGCCGGTGCAAGGCGGCTGACGGCAAGCTGGCCGGTGGTGAGAGTCCCGGTTTTGTCGAAAATGAAGGCGTTGATTTTTGCGGCAGCTTCAATGTCAGCCACATTTTTAATTAAAATGCCGAGTCGCGCGGCGGCCGAAAGCGCGGCAACCATTGCGGTGGGCGTTGCCAAAATGAACGCGCACGGGCAGGAGATGACAAAGACGGCGATGACGCGGGACAGGTCGTGCGTGAACGCCCAAACAAGCGCGCCGATTACCAACACCAATGGCGTATAGAAGCCCATGTATTGGTCCACGATTTTCATAATGGGCAGTTTGGTTTTTTCGGCGGCCAAAATCAGCCCGCGCACGCGGCCTAGGGTGGTGTCTTCGCCGGCACGGCTGACTTTGATTTCCAAAACGCCGGTGAGATTTTGCGTGCCGGCAAAGACCTCATCACCCGGTTTTTTGTCCGCCGGCAGCGATTCACCTGTGATGGTGGCCTGATTGAAAGAACCCTGGCCGCTGACGATGACGCCGTCCGCCGCCACATTGTCGCCGGGGCGGATGCGAATCACGTCACCGACAACGAGTTCGCTGGCGGCAACTTCCTCTTCGGATTTATCGGCCTTGATGCGGCGAGCTTTGGTGGGCGTGAGTTTGATGAGCGATTCAATCGAGGCGCGTGCGCCTTCAGCGGTGCGAGTTTCGATGAGTTCGCCCATGAGCATGAAAAACGCCACGACGCCGGCGGTTTTGTAATCGCCGGACGCAAACGCCGCGAACACGGCGATGGCGACGAGTTCGTTGATGCTCAAACGGCCGACGCGCAAATCCCTGATGGCAGTGACAACAATGGGATAGCCAAGGATAATCGAGCCGATGCACGCGCTGGCGCTGGCGATGGTGCCACCCTGGTTAAAAAACCAGTCTACTAAAAAGGCATTGATGACGAGAACAACGCCCACGACCGCCTGCCAGAGATGCACGACGGAATGTTCGTGATCGTGGTCGCAGCCGCATTCCGCGTCGTGTTCGTGCCGGTTTAAAAGCGATGTGACTTGCATAGACTCAAACGGTCAAATTGTTAAATCGTTAAATTGTTGTAACAGCGCCATTACTGCATTTGCGCTCCAGTTTTCGGCTGAAGCGGCTCGCGGTTCAACAACAGCCGAAGTTCGCGAGGTTTGCCATCGAGCCGCTCGGGTAAAAAGAATTTGTCCTGCACGTTCGTGAGCACATTGCCCATCATCTGCACCAATTGTTGCTGTTCAAACAGATCCGGATTGACCTTGTAATTCGGCAGCAGGGCGCTGAATGCCTTCGCATCAGCCTCAAGAGATTGGACATAGCGCGACCGCCCGCTGATGGCCAGGTTGGTGATGGTAAAGGCCTGGGCGGCGGCGTTGTTGGTAACTTGATTTTCGTGCGAATGTGCGTCGTAGAGGACTTTATTGCGATTTTCGCGAGCGGTGGTGACTTGGTCGAAAAAGTACTTCAGCTGCCGTGGCGGTATGCTGTCCACATCACAATGGTGAATGGAAATACCCAGTTGCTCCTGGTTGGCCAGTTCAGTGACATGTTGCAGTACGGCGTCTTGAAATGCAGCCCGATCATTGTAAAGCATATCGTCCACTTTGAAATGCGCAGCGGTGTAGAGCAGGGCATTATTCAGCGCGTTTTGAACGGTATTGGAAGGCGAGGCGAGCCCAAACACGTAGCGGATTGGGTCGTCCACCTGATAGTAAAGCGTTGCGCGTGTGTGGATGATGTTACGATCTGCTGAAATCACGTAACCATCCACTCCCGGAGTCAAAGACGGGCCAGGCTCCGGCACATTGCCGCTCAATTCTTGTTCCGGTGTTACAGCATACCAGCCGATGGTGGATTTGATCTGCTGGATTTCGGTGATCGGAATTTTAACCACTTCATCAATCGGATAAGGAAAGGACCAATGCCGCCCCGAACTCAACAAGGCTTTCTGACCTTCGCCAACAGGCTCACCAAACCGTAGGATAATCGCCTTTTCCGAAGGGCCGACCGTGAAAAAGCCAGAGCATAAAAACGCCACCACGAGCAGCAACATGGCGAATTTAACAATCGCAAAACTGCTATGAAACGCTTCAGCCAACGCCTCCGAACCGGCGTCATCCGGCGTCACCGGTGCCGGCACGAAACGCTTGTGCGCGTGATGAGGGTGTTCGTGTTCGTCGCTCATGGTGTGTCAGTGACTCGGTGCATTCGTCGTTGTCGGAATGCTGCGGAACAAATCAAACGGCGGTATGCGTTGATCGAAAATCAAAGTTGAACGCTGGTTGAGCGATTGCTGCAGTGCGCCGACTCGCAACAGAAAATTGGCCAGTTCGGGATTTTCCTGAAAGATGGGCAGCGTTTTGGCGGCTTCCGCTTCACCTTCGCCGCGAATGCGCTTGGCTTCCGCTTCAGCGTTGGCAATGGTTTCAGCAGCCTGGCGATCGGCATTGGCCTTGATTTTTTGCGCTTCCGCCTCGCCCTCGTATTGCGCACGGCTGATAAGCACCTGGCGCTCCGATTTCATGCGGTCAAACACCGCCTGGGTGACGCTATCCGGCAAGCCGAGTTGCTTGATGCCCAGGAATTCGATTTGAATCCCGCAATTATTCGTTTGCAACTGGCCCTGAACGGTCTGCTTGATTTCATTTTCAATCTGGGCGAACTGCAGTTGCTTTGGATCCGCGTTCACAAAATCCGATAACTGATGCCGGCCCACCGCGATGCTCTTGGCGCTGCGCAACATGCTTTCGAGCTGGGACTGTGCGGCGGTCACGGAACCGCCCTTGAACACCCGTAAAAATTGCCCGGCGTTGGAAATTCGCCAACCGACATAAACGCTGCTCAACAAGTTGATGTTATCCGCAGTAAGATTTTCACTAAACTTGTCCTGAAAGCTTTGAATGCGCTCGTCGAATTTGTAGACTTGTTGAACGGGCCACGGCCATTTCAAGTGCAGCCCGGGTTTGGCGACGCCCACCGGGTTGCCGAACGTCGTGACGACGGCGATCTCGGATTGACGCACTTGGAAGGTGAACAGCAGCAGTGCAAAAATGACAACCAGCACTGTACCGGTAACAATGATTAGTAGATTCCGTTTCATGGTGAATTGGTTGATGACACGTTCAAATTCAAAAGGTCTTCGCGGATTTTGTCCTCAAGATTAAAAACCACCACGTCCTGCGTGTTGGTTGCGAGCAAGATGTATTTGCGCGCATTAGCCGTTGCGTCGGCGAACGTCTGATAATACGCCCGTTGCCTGTAAACCGAGGGTGCGGCGTTAAACGCAATAATCTGGTTGGTAAACAACGCCGCCCGCGAAGACCACAAGAGTTTGGTCTCCTGTTGTGCCGCCTGCGCTTGGGCCACGTCGGTGAATGCAGTTGCGCCAGCCAGGGCATTGGTATGGATGGCGTCAGCGACGGCGGCGTTGGTTTTTGCGATCATCTGCTGGGTGGCGGCAACGACTTTCTCGTAGTTATCCGCGACCTTCACCGGCGGATGAATATCCTGCAGGCCGACAAAAACGATTTTTGCGCCAAGGTGGTGTTCGTTCACGCTGGCCTGAATTCGCCGGTGCAGCTCCTGTGCCGCCTCCAAACGCGTGTGCGACAGGACTGCGTTCAAATCCACGCCCGCGAGGTAATGCACGACTTCTCGCGTGGCCAGGTCCTGAAGCAGATTCGTTGGGTCGACGTTCTTGTAGGCCCAATCGAACACATTGGTGATTTGGAACTGCACGGGAATGCTGACATCAATCAGGCTGGCTGACAGCGCGTTGAACAAATCGTTCGTTTCGATGTTCTGATTTTTAATCGTTGTCGGTGTCAGATTACCAACAAGGAAATTTTCCTCCTTCGTGTGGATCACGCTCCACAAAATCGTTTGATCCCTTTCGCTTTGCGCAGTGGGTGTAAAACCGACGTTGAACATCTGAATTTGGTCCGTGCGATAGCGGTAAACTTTGTCAATCGGCCACGGCCATGTGAAATGCGCTCCTGGATTAAATTCGACGTTTGGAAGCAGCCTGCCGAATCGCTCGAGCACGGCTTGTTCGCCCGGTTCAATAAACACAAAGCAAGTGGACAATAGCAGCACTGCCAGTTGTGCCAGTAACAGTGCCGGCAGGCTTTTTTGCAGCAATTGGAAAAACCATGTTTCCGAAACCTTGAAACCGAATTGATAATCCAGTGCCTGCGCCGCCGTGGTAAACAGTCCTTCCGGTTGCGCGAGCAGGCCAACAACCCGGCTGTCATAAAGCGGTCGGATAATCTTGCCCTTCACGCGCGGGCGATAAATTTCCAGTAGCAACGCGACCAGTATTTCCGCCGACATCAAGCCCAGCAGCACACACAAGGCGCGTGCCACGTATAAATCGGTTTGGACAAATTCTGTTTTGGCTGCGGCAATGCCGAGTGCCGTGACAAAACAAATGTATGCGCCTGCCAGCAAAAAACTTGCGCTCGGCCGCAGCAAGCGCTGATTTCCCAGCCGGGAAATGGTCACTGAAAAACGACCGAACAAAAACAGCAGCAGCGCAAAAATGCCGAACAGCGTAAGAGCCGGCATGACACGATCGGATGCGATGCCGTTGGTTGCTGTGGAAATCCAGCGCCAAAGCAAATAGGCACCGCCACCTTCGAGCAAAAACAACAGGACGCTGAAACCCGGCACGATGAATTTCTCAAACTGTTCGCGGGAGCGCTGCGCTGGGAAAACCTCCGCCTCTTTTGAGTCAAACAGCGTTGATTCGTCCCGGGTGCGGGCGAGTTCCTCGACCTCCATTTTTTCCAGCTGCTCATTTTCTTCGAGCCGCATTTGAAACCAACTGAAGAATGCCACCAGCACGCCCAAACCGAGAAAAACCGAACACACCTCCCCGGCAAACGACTTCACATAGGCCGTTACGACAAATGCAGCGACAAAAATTACTGCAACTGCAGCCAGATTCACCAAACCGTGTTTTTGAACATTTCGTTCCATTAAACTTTGCAACGTTATACCATCTAATGACTCGACGATTTAACTCAATTCCCGTTCCTCAAACAGCACTATGCCAATGGCCAACACCGCACCTGCGTAAGCGGCCATATAGGCGAATGCCTTGCCGACATAGTTCCATTGGAATGTGCTTTTGCCCAAATCTATGGCGTCCGCGAGCCAAAAATACTGCCAGTTTGGGATGACCGTGTAAAGCACTGAAGCCCACCATGAACCGCCCATGCCCGCTTGCATCAGCCGCGATTTGTCCTCGGCGCTGATGCTTAGCAACTCGCTCGATTCAAGCATGCCGTTGTTGTTCTTGTCATATTTCTCAACGATTTGCTTTAACAGAGCCTTTTGGTTTTCCGACCAGCGTGAACTGTGGAGTTCATCTCTCATGTCGGACTGCCAGACCGGTTGCGATTGCCAGATGGGTTCCATGTGTCTGCCAAACATGTAATCCGATGTCAGTCCGATCAAAAAAAATGCCGAGCAAATCGCCAGTGTGGGAATTGTGTCCAGCCGGGTTGAACACGCCAGCGCCAGTGCCGCCAGAATCCATACCGCAAACAAAATTAGAATACCCGCCGGCACAAGCCGCCAGTCCACGTGTCCAACCTCGTTCATACTCGCCATTTGTTGAGTGAACCGGAAAATGATCAATGCCGCCAGCGTCGTGAAAACCACTATTGCCAAAACCGCGTCGCTTACAAATGGCCGCCGCAGGAAAAAATTGCTGAAGCCCGCCAACCCATAGGCTATTGCCACGCCTGTCGCAAAAATTCCAAGCGCGACAATGTCCGTGCTGCCATAGGCATCAAACGCCATGCGGCTGGCCAGCAGCACACCGACAAGATTCACATACGTCAACACCGTCAGCGCCGCCGCAAGCCCGGCGTATTTGGCCAGGAAGAATTGTGCGCGCCCGACCGGTTTGGACAGCACCGCCAGCGCCGTTCCCCTTTGAATTTCACGCGCGAGCGACGCCGATGCACTCAACACCGCGCCAAGCAGTCCCGACAGTAACATCACCGCCAGCACGCTGTTTTCGACCAATTTCGGCTCGTCACCGAACCCGAAGTAATACGGCACCGCCAGGAAAATCTCGAAAAGCACCGACGCCGTCATCAGCAGCAGAAAAATCGGCTGCCGAATCAATTCCATGAATGCGTTTATGGCGATGGTAAAAAACTGTCGCATGACTAAATGGCCGGAAAGTCTACAAGGCTTGCCGCTGATTGCAAACGGTTAATCCGACTCTTGGGTGAATGGACAGTGGTTTAATCCATTCCGTTCACCAGCGGGAGTGTGCGTTTGGAGGCACACCCTGGGTTGGGAACACTACCGATCGGCAAAACGGTAATTACGCCATCGCGCGGGCAATGGAATTCCACCAAAGGTCGTGAAGTCCGGCCACCGGCACGCTGAATTCGCCGGCGGCGGTTTTGACGGCCAGTTGGTCGCCACCAACCCTGCCAATCTGCACGGCCGGAACGCCCATCAACCTGGCGCGCTCGACGAGCTTTACCGCATCGAGCGGCTGACAGGTGACGACAATGCGGCTTTGCGTCTCACCAAAGAGCAGCGCGTCGAGGCGGTGGGGCGAGACTCCGTCGAGCTCTGACTTTTCCCCGTCTTCAGATTTTTGAGCTCGAGAGGACTCTCGCCCCACCAACGAAAGATCCACGGTTGCGCCGATCAGCCTTGGCGTTTCGCGAGCGACCAGCCGGCTGATGCAACTTTCTGCCAGACACACCGCCAGACCGCCTTCGCTGCAATCATGCGCGCTTTTTACCAGGCCGCTTTGAATCAGGCCGAGCAGCGTTGTATGCAGCGTGCGCGCCGGTTCCAACTCACACCGCGGCGG
>Ga0182011_10001185_pt1 | contig 22999 bp, 15 predicted proteins | sample 711E1DmetaG_FD_120481 | JGI IMG/M metagenome (GOLD analysis project Ga0182011, IMG submission 120481) | Permafrost microbial communities from Stordalen Mire, Sweden - 711E1D metaG | ecosystem: Environmental > Terrestrial > Soil > Wetlands > Permafrost | place: Sweden: Stordalen | collected...
CGAGCGCTCCGGCGCCATTCGTCTGCGCCTCGAGGGCAACGAACTCAAGATCAGTTCCAGCTCCACAGAATCCGGAGAGAGCGAAGACACCATCGATACGCCTTACTCCGGCGACCCCATCATCGTCGGCTTCAACTCCGGCTATGTTCTGGACTTCCTCAAGGCCCTCAACAACGAGGGCGAGGTCCGCCTCGAGTTCAAGGACTCCCAGTCCGCCGGCCAGATGCGCCCCGAGGACCCGGACGCCGAGTACAAGTACCGCTACGTGCTCATGCCCATGCGCATCTGACGCAAGCCATCCGGTATTGTCGTGACTTCCCGGCAATTATCTGTTGTTGGGCTTCCGTGAGGCGTACCCCAGACCGGCTATGCGTTGGGGCAGCCTCCTATGGAACCAATATAGGCAATCCCCTGAGTTAATTGCGGCTGCTATCCTGCCAGCAAGCAGAAGTGGTTTTCCCGCGTACAGTATGGCAGAGCTTGATTTCATTCTCCAAGCAGTCACAACCGCGAACCATGCCAAGGCTATTCAGGCCCTGCTTGCTCTTCCCAGCCCAACCGAAGTTCTCGTCAGCGTTGCGTTCGTTCGGGAGTCAGGACTTGAAGCTATAGAAGCAGCGATTAAGCCGATAGCCGCCAAAGCGCGATTCTTTATAGGCATCCGAAACGACATTACTTCAATTCAAGCGGTTAAGCGTCTCCTGGCGATGAAGGTCAAACTATATGCCGTTGACACAGGTTCCCGCGGTATCCTCTTCCACCCCAAGCTCTACATGGCCGCCAGCGCCAGCAAGGCATCCATTATCATTGGCAGCGCGAACCTGACCTTCGGTGGATTGCACAACAACATCGAACTAAGCACTCACATCGACCTTGACCTCTCAAATTCCACAGACAAGAAATTCCGCAATGATGTGGCCAATGCATTCGCCGCAATGTTCAAAAACCACCCGCAGCACGTCTTTTTGATCAAAGACAATCAACACGCCGAAGAGCTTTTTGAATCCGGGCGTCTCGTGGATGAAAATCTGATTCCCGCTCCGTCTACTACGAGCAGCGTAAAAAAAGGCGAGCGCGACGATCTCCCGCGCATGAAATTGGCCTACGCCATTCGGCAACGGATCAAGGTTCCTGTTATTAAGCCCGCCCAGGCTACGACGCCCAAGAAGACAACGAAGGCCGCCCCTACCGTAGATGTACCATCTGTTTCGGCTGTCAGATATTTGGTTTGGGAAAGTAAGGCGCTGAGCGAGCGTGACCTCAATATTCCCACGGGCGCAAATACGGCCGCAACTGGTTCAATGGGGCTGAAGAAAGGCGCAATCGAGGACGGCAAGATCGACCACCGGCACTACTTCCGAGATGCAGTTTTTGCCTATTTGACCTGGACGCCAGACCCGCCGCCTAAGAAATGGGAGCGGGCGCACGCGAATTTTGAGTTGGTGGTAAAGAATCTGAATTATGGGGTGTTCAACCTCAAGTTATCTCACAACACTGACAAAAACTCTATTAGCTATCAGCAGAAAAACTTCATGACTCAACTTCATTGGGGCTACGCCAAAAAGTACATAGCCAAGGCCGACTTGCTGGGGCGTATCCTTTACCTCTACCGCAAAGACACAACCCCGCCGGAATTTACGATCGAGATAGACTGACTTCTTCCTCGGTCTTGAGTCGTTGTCGTCGATTTTTCAAACGGAGCCAAGCGGCCAGCAGCGCATCCTGGTCCGATTTACGTAAGCCCATCACGCCCAGGATTTTTGCATTCTGCTCTTCGAGCACGGTTTCCACATTCGACTGGCGCACCAGAGTATCCAGCTTCCGAATCTCTGGGCGTATCGAAGTCGGTATAGGCACCAGCAGTTTCTCAATTTCCGTCGGCACCAGCTCCAGTACCCCTCCTCCGTAATGCCTTCCCTCAAGTTCCGCGCTCAAAGCAGTTAAAGCATTCATAAAGCAATAGATCAGTTTTTCCGGTGTGGATACTGTGGAATTGATTCGGTAGGCTGTATCTGTAGTGAATGCTTCCATCCGGTTGTAAATCAGACGAGGCATGTCGTGTGAACGCTTGAGCATCCCAATCTTAGTTGTATAAACGGACGGCACGGCATACCACGGACTCCGTATCCGGCACTTGTAACGCGTATGCAGGTTCTGGGCTTCTCCGAGCTGGATATATTCGAGTACTGGTTTACTCAGTTTCACAGCCTTTTTCTGAAACCAGATAAAGTTCGTCGGGTTGCCTGCACGCGTGTTTTCTCGATGCTGCTGCTCGTCATAGATCACACCGGGACAATGTTCGCTCCGCCCAAACATGGGGTGAGCGAAATCTTGCAACTTGAATTGCTCAACGGTTTCATCCGGCACAAGGAAAAACTTGTTTGCCCCAGTTACAATTCCGACATCGACCTCAGCAATCTGATCGAAACGATGAACGTCAGGCCGCTCGCATAATTCGTCCAGGAGACTCCGTTCGCTGGAAGTAAGCAGCGCGCGCGTCCACTTCCCCTCAACTGTTTTCCCGTTCATTCTCGCGGTGTCATTGAATAAGTCGCCCGGAGTGTCATTCAAGAAATCACGACCACTGACCCTGATGATTCCCAGCCCGTCGCTGTGATCCGACGGAATCCTCTTCTTCTCGGCGAACAAGATTACCGCTCCCTGCAAGGTTCCGTCGAACCAGATTTCTTCAGGATCGATAATCAATAACCGGCTGCATTCTGTCCCAAGGTAGGTTCTAAGCGACTGAGCATGAGCCACATGAACAATCTCAGATGGAAGAATCATCCCCAGCCTGCCGCCCGGCTTCAGCAATGAGATGGATGCCAGGACGAAAGGAACCCAGGCGTTCGTGTGCTTGGTAAATGGCAGCCCTAGAATCTTGAAGATCGCTTCGGCCTTCTGCTGCGATTCCTGCGGCAAGTATTGATACCGGATAAACGGCGGATTGCCAACTACAGCATCGAATTCCTTCCGTCTGCCCAACATTTTGTTAATTGCCCATCCTAGAAAATCTTCTCCCTGAATTGTCCAGTCCAGCCGAGGATTATTCTCGCAGCGACCCCGCGCCTTGTCAGCTTCCGTCTCCAGAATCTCAAAGCCAGTAAAGGACAGTGTCCTCGAATATCCAACCTCGGAGAGAGCTTGGACGAAAACGCCATCTCCGCAACTAGGCTCCAGCAGCGTTTTTGGATTCTTTTCGAGCGCCCAGCGCGTTATATAAGAAGCGAGGTCTAGCGGCGTGTAGTATCCGCCCCGAAGCTTCTGTGCGCTCTCGTTTACGATAAAATTCATTATTGCGGCTCTCGTTTCAACGCTTCGAAAATACTCGGTTGTAGTTGTGATCGGATGTGGTCGTTCGCTGACAGTATGAACCATTCTTTGAGGGTTTTATTCTCAAGAGCCAACGCCGAATAGAGCCTCTGTTTCAGTTCAGGCTCGACTTCCAATACGATTCTTCCTGATTTCCCTACAGACATGAGCAACCATCCATATAATATTACATAACGCATATAACATACCGGTAATTCTCGCCGGAGTAAGCCGATTGCAAATTGCCAAGTGCCACATCCGTGCCTCACTGTCGAAGCTGCCAGACTGGACAGTCTGCGCTGAGTGAAGTCGAAAGGTGCCAGTCCCAAAGGTGCTGCAACAATTGCCGTACGCGGCGACGGCGGGATGCCGCCGAGTCTTCCCATCCGCCAGGAACCCGCGCCGGGTTTGCCGATAATTCCCTTCCACAAGCGCACAATCAAAGCATGAACAAGGATCACGGCAGCCGGGCTTTTCTATTCCCTACTCCCTAGTCCCTAGTCCCTACCCACCCCCTCCCCCCTTTTTGCCGCAACCCCAGCAAAAGAAAAGGATTAGGTCAAAAAAACCTGTTTCGACCCGCCGAAACAAAGGACTTAGTAATGCCGGGCGCTTAATCAACGAATGAACAAGGTCGAATCGGTCAGGGATCTACCGGTCCGTACCGCTCTCAGGCCACCGCCTCAACCCGCATGAACTCCAGCGCGCGAATCAGGTACGCCTTTAGATCCCGCCGGTGAACGACCGCGTCCAGAAAGCCCTTCTCCAGCAGAAACTCGGAGCGCTGAAAGCCCTCGGGCAGCTTTTGCCGGATCGTCTGCTCGATGACCCGCGGCCCCGCGAAGCCGATCAGGGCGCCCGGTTCGGCGATATTCAGGTCGCCGAGCATGGCGAAGCTGGCGGTCACGCCGCCGGTCGTCGGATCGGTGAGCACACAGATGTAGGGCACCTTGGCCTCGTCCAACTGGGCTAATGCTGTCGAGATCTTGGCCATCTGCATCAGGCTGACCACGCCCTCCATCATGCGCGCCCCGCCGGAGGCCGCGACGACGATCAGCGGCTTGCGCCCCAGCCGGGCGCGGTCCACGGCGCGGGCGATCGTCTCGCCCACCACGGCGCCCATCGAGCCGCCGATGAAGCCGTACTCCATCACGCTGAGCACCACCTCATGCGGCCCCATCAGGCCGACCGCGTTGAGGATGGCGTCGTCCAGGCCGGTTTGCTCCTGGGCCTTGCGCAGCCGCGCCTTGTAAGGCTTGATATCGCTGAAGTTGAGCGGGTCGGTGGAGCGCAGGCCGCCATCCACCAGCTCATAGCCGGGCTCCAGCAGCAGGCCAATGCGCTGGCGGGCGCCGATCTTGAAGTGATGCTGGCACTTGGGGCAGACGTTCCGATTGGCTTCCAGGTCCGCCTTGAAGATGACCGCTCGGCAGCCCAGGCACTTGATCCACAGACCCTCGGTGCGAACCGTCTTCGAGGCCGCATCCGCGGCGCTATCGGGGCCGGAGCCAGGGACGGGACCGGATTCGTACTCGCCCTCTTCACGCTTGAACCAGGACATTCAACCTCACAAATGCAGCGAACAGCTTGCAGCTATCTGTTTGGATCGGCGGCAGATTTCGGGTTGGGCGAACTGTGAGCAATGAGCTGTCTGCTGCCGGCAATCTTCTTAGTATTCTATCCCGCGCTGCGCCAAAATTCCCTTCTGGTAGGCATGTTTCACCTCCCGCATCTCGGTGACCGTGTCGGCCATCTCCACTAGCAATGGATGGGCGTTGCGGCCGGTCAGGATCACATGCACCATCTCCGGCCGCGAGCGCAGCGCCTCGGCCACTACGGCCGGGTCCAGCATTCCATAGGAGATGGCGTAGTTGATCTCATCCAGGATCACCATATCCCACTCGCCCGAGTAGATGGCTTCTCGCGCCTCGGCCCAGGCCGCCTCCACCAGGCGAATGTCCTCCGGATCGGTCTCCGCCCCGCCCACTTTCACAAAGCCCCGGCCCATCTGCTTGAGAACGAAGTTCGGTCCGAAGGCCTGCACGGAATCCAGCTCGCCGTAGTGCCATGAGCCCTTGAGGAACTGGAGCATGAGCACCTTCATGCCGTTGCCCACGGCGCGCAAAGCCGTGCCCAGAGCGGCGGTGGTCTTGCCCTTGCCGGGGCCGGTGTTGATCAGGATCAGTCCTTGGCGGGAGTCGGTCATACTCAGTGGTCAGAGATCAGCAGTCAGTGCCCCGCGTGATAGGGATGGCCCGTCAGAATTGTAAATGCCCGGTAGAGCTGTTCGGCCATCACCAGCCGGGCCAGGGCGTGGGCCAGCGTCATGGGCCCCAGCGAGAGCAGCAGATGCGCCCGCTCTCGAGCCGCATCCGACCATCCGTTTGCTGGGCCAATGGCGAAGACGATCTGTTGCGACCCCTCATCCCGGCGCTTGCCGAGCCACCCCGCAAAGGCCTCGGAGCTCATCTGCCGGCCCCGGCTGTCCAGCAGAACGGCCACTGCGGGCGTCCGGCCCTGCTGCCGGCCCAGCCACTCGAGCAGCGCCTCCTCGCTCCGGAAAGCCTCAGAGTGGCAGCGCGCAAAGGCCGAGCAGCGTTCAAGATAGACCTGGATGAGACTCCCGAATTCGTCCTTCGCGCCGGGCCGGGCGCCGACGTGGGCCAGCGTCAGAAGCATGGGAAGAGGATACGCCAAAGGGCTTCATTCCGGACGCGTCGAGTTCCCGGCAAACTACCCAAAAATAAGAGCCCATGCCCGTTTTTGGAATATCAAGTCGGTATTCTCCGCAATTTCATATTTAGCCCATTCAATCAGGTGGAATGAAATTGAAATAAACCATTTATTATCATTGACTAAGAGAAAGATGATCGTCCTGTTCGAGAATGGCACACGTCATGCAGTATTCATAGAGACAAGGAATCCCTATCTGTCAGGGGTTCGTGCTTTTTCCTTATGCGATCCACAGGAATGCAGCATCACTTTTGCTCTTCATCTTTGAGTTTTCAGTTTTTTGCTTTCACTTGCGGATCGGGCCAACTTCCTAACCGAGACGCCAAAGTACAATAAGCGGACCGAGGGGTTATTGTAAGAAACCTGACAGTCCCCATCAATCCTTGGAGGAGTACATCGATGCGATTTTTCAGGTTGCAGAATGCGGCTTCAGCGCTCACGGTGCTGGGTATATTCGTAGGCCTCGCTGTAATACAAATTCCGATGTCTACATCAGCGAATGCGCAGGCGATCTCGACCAATGGTGGATCAATCCAGGGCACCATTGCCGACCCCACCGACGCGGCAATCCCAGGCGCATTGGTCACCATCGCCGCTCCGGCCACAGGTTTCTCGCGGACTCTGGTAACAGATTCGGCGGGCTTCTACACCCTTGGGCCACTGATCCCGGGCAACTACACGATCACGATCGTAGCCAAGGGTTTCCGGCAAGAGGTGGTCAAGACCGTGGTCAACACGGGTACGGCGACCTCCGGCAGCGCGAAGTTGACAGTCGGCAACCAGAGCGAGACGGTTGAAGTGAATGCCGGCGAGGTGCAGGTCAATACCGAACAGGCCAGCGTTGCCGGCATTGTGACCAGCGAGCAGATTGACACGCTGCCGATCAACGGCCGCAACATCCTCGATATCGCTCAGATTCAGCCTGGCGTGATTCTTCAGTCAGGCCAGGACTTCGATCCCACCAAGACGGGCTACTCCGCCCTTGGCGTGAACGGCCAGAACGGCCGCTCGACCCGGATCCTTGTCGACGGCCAGGACATCTCTGATGAAACCGTCGGAACCACCATCTTCAACGTGCCCGAAGGCGCGATCGGTGAGTTCCAGTTGAACCGCTCCACGCAGGATGTTTCCGGTTCCGTCACCTCGACAGGCCAAGTTCTGATGTCCACCCGGTCGGGATCGAACGGAATCCACGGGAACCTGTTCGGTAACTTCCAGGATGCGCGCGCAGGCTTCGCGACTGTGAACCTGGCCCAGGCGCCGTTCCAACGCAATCAATACGGCGGCTATGCCGGCGGTTCCATCATCAAGGACAAACTCTTCTTCTTTGGCGGAGCCGAGCGCATCAAGCAGATGGACTCCAGCCCGGTTAGCGCATCCAGCGCCCTCTTAACCGCCATCTACACAAGGTACCCTCAAATTCCCGATCCCTTCAAGGACACCTTCAGTATCGGCCGCCTGGACTACAACGGGCCCTGGAGCGTTCACTACTTCGCTCGCGCGACCTATAGCACGAATGCAGCGTTCGGAACGGAAGGCCAGCCGCCCTACGCCCTCTATGAGAACCAGGACAACATTCCTGCTCTTGTAGGCGGCGCGGACTTCGCCACCGGTCGATTTACACATTCAGTCCGGTTCGGCTACCTCAAATTCATGAACGATATTTCCGCCGGCGCGAACGCACTGGGGAACTCGATTTACAACCCGTCCGCGACCCTTGGCTTCCCGTTCGAGATGATCGGCGCCATCTACGCGGGCTCCGGCAACGAGGACGCGCCCCAGAAGACCTACCAGTCCAGCAAGCAGTTTCGTTTTGACGGAACCTGGACTAAAGGCTCCCATAACATCAAGTACGGCGGTGAAGTGACCCGCATCCTTCAGGGCGGGTTCGCCGCCTTCTACTCGACCTTCCTGGCCGATCTCTCCACCAGCACATCACACCAACTGGCGGCCTGCGCCTCCACTAGCCCGATCGGAGGCATCGACAGCCATGGTAAGTGCCTGGACGATCCTCTGTATGGGTACAAGCCAACCGAATATATTTTTGGCAACGGCAACGGCAGCTTTAGCGAGCGGCCTGCCTTTGGGCTTCCCGGCGGCGGCGACTTCAGTTGGCGCCTGGCGGCCTACGTCGGCGACACCTGGAAGGTGAAACCCTGGCTCACCCTGGTGGCGGGTCTCCGTTGGGGCGTGGATACCGACCGCGCCAATCAGGATCTCCCCACGCCCACTTGCGGCCAAGTAGCTGCCGGTTTGCAGTGGAGCACCAACGCCTACGATAGCGGCTGCAATAGCACGAATGCGAGTACTCCGCTCTTTGACTTCTTTGGACCTGGATTGGGCCTCGGGAAACCGACGCAGCAGAACTGGGCCAACCTTGGACCCCAGGCTGGCTTTATATACAGTCCGGGCTCGCACAAGCTCGCCGTTCGTGGCGGCGCGGGCATCTACTACGAGAGCAACCTGTTCAATAACGGGAGTAACGCACGAGCATACAACACCCAGGCCGAGTTCCCCGGCTTCAACTACGGGCTGAACACCTACCGCAGCACCAGCCTCAGCTTGCCTGGCTGGGTGAACGGCATGCACGGCGTGACGAACGCCGGCAACCCCTGCAACGTCGGGAGCGTCACGACGGATCCGGGCTGCATCAGCTTCCCCGCGCTCTATTCCATGTCCATGGCCGCGGCCACGACAATCATGAGCTCCCTTGACGCCAAGTACAAAGCGGCGTCCGCGGTGCCCCAGCCCAACGGCAGCTTCATCGGAAACGGCAATGGTTTGTTTGCGAACAGTGCCTACGCGGGTCCCTACAAGACCCCATACTCCATCCAGCTCAATGGCGGCGTACAGTATGAGATCAAGACCGGCATCCTCCTGAGCGCGGATTTTGTCCACAACGCCACACTCAAGGTGCCCCTCACGGTCGACACCAATCACGTCGGCGCGGCACGCTTCCTCAATCAAAACGCGGCAAACAACGCCATCGCGGCCACCCTGGCGGGATTCAGTGCAACGAGCATCGACGAAGCGATCGCGGATGGCGCCACGATTGACGACTTCGCAGGCAATGGTCTCGACTCTGGCGATGCCTACCTATCCGATCAATCGGCTAGCGCCAATGGGTACACTCCGGATACCGGCGCGGCCTTCCCCGGCGCCAATCCGAACGTAGGCAGAGGCTACTTCATCCTCCCTGTGGGCAAATCCGCTTACGATGCGCTCCAGATTGTTGTGCAACAGCAGAAGTCTCATCCGTTGCCTGGGATCGTCAGCAGCAACGGGCAGATTTCCTACAACCTTTCGCGGGTTATCTCGAACTCCGCGGGCGGCAGCAACCAATTCTTCGGCGGCTATGGCGCCTATAACAACGACTGTGTGAACTGCTATTTCGGGCGCAACGGCCAGGATCACCTGAACATGCTCAGCCTGGCCGGCAGTGCAACCGTCAAATACGGCCCGTCGATCGGTCTGGTCGGTCACTTCTTTTCCGCGCCGCCGTCCACGCTAACGCTGGGAGGCGTTGTCGGCAGTAGCCAGTTATTCAAGACGGACGTGGATGGGGACGGCTCGATATTCGACCTGGTTCCGGGAACGAACCCCGGCACCTACATGCACGAAATCAAGGGTGGAGGCCTCTCCAAGCTGATCGACAACTACAACGCAACCCAGGCGGGCACCCTGACACCGGCCGGACGAGCTCTTGTCACTGCCGGCTTGTTCACCTCGCCGGAGCTTGTCGCTCTGAACGCGGTGAAGCAGCCGCTCACCCCGGCTCCCACGGACCCCATAAAAAATGCGGCCACGCGCACCTTGGATCTCAGCTTGAGGTATCCCTTTACCTACCTCAAACGGTTCCGTGAAGGCCTGGTGATTACTCCGAGCGTGACCATGTACAACGTCGCCAACATGGGCAACTTCACTGCGTTCACTGGAACAACGACCACCGGACTTGCTGACACCACAGTCGATAGCAGTACCCTGGCGAGCGGGACTTTTCTGAACGGTCCGAACAACCAGGCTGTCCTCAATCGCCACCGCGTTCTGCGCGGCTCGGGCAATGGAACCTACGACCAGGGCGGCTCCCGCACCACGGAGTTCACCCTCAAGGTGGAGTTCTAACCAGCCTCAACTGGCAGCATGAAACAGGCGAAGGGCTATTGTCCTTCGCCTGTTTCTTTGGCGCCGTGCAATCGCATTTCAAAACCTCTCCAAGAATCTGATCCGCTAAGCGCCGCCCTAACCGGCGCGTTTGAACTTCCCTCGCGTTGAGCCTTTCTACCCTTCCTTCCGTATTGCATTCAAGGCCAGCATTTCCAGCAGCCTGGGACGGCGGTGATCTCGCTCGCCTTGCCGCCGGCGGCTGACCTGGGAGCTCGGAAAGCCAAATCCATGCCCCCTCCGGAGCGGTGAGTTTCCACAGTCTCTCCGGTTCATGTTTTTTGGAGCCGAGCCGATGAAAGCTCTGTAGGGTTGGCAGCGCCTGTTTGGGCCAAGGAGGAGAGGCACGTTGAGATCCATGCAGAGCGCCGCTCAAGTCCAGGCCCACCCCCCCCTCTCCGGCTTGACGCTGGTGGATGTCGAATCGACGCCCGCCATTCAGGTTGTCGGCGTCAGCGCGGCATGGCGCAAGTTGTTGATGCAGGCGGAGATGGCCGCTCCCCATGTGCAAGTGGCCGCCATTGAAGGCGAGCACGGCGTCGGCAAGCAGACGCTGGCCCGCTATCTCTTCTCCCGCTCTCCGCTGGCCTCCTCCAGCTTCCAGCGGCGCGATGCGCGGGAGTGGCTGGTTACCGACGCCGATCCGGCCACCCTCGCCGGCTTCACCTATCTGGACCGCGTCGACCTGCTGGCCCCGCCCGGCCAGGGGCTGTTGCTGGGAGTGCTCAAGTCTTTGCAGGACCGTCCCTTGGGGCGGGCCGTAGTGCTTGCCTCCTCGCAGACCTCGCTGCGCCAGATGGCCGGCCAAGGCCTCCTGCTGCCCGACCTGGCCTTCCGGCTTACCGCCGTCCGCTTCGCCATCCCCCCCTTGCGCCAGCGCCGCGAGGACATCGCCGTCCTCGCCCAGGCCCTCCTGGACCGCATCTGCAATCGTTACCAGCAGCGCCCCGTTGTGCTCGGCCCCGGCGCGCTGGCCCGGCTCCTCCAGCACGACTGGCCGGGCAACGTCCGCGAGCTGGCCTCGGTTCTTGAAACCGCGCTGCTCGAAGCCGTCAACGGCGTCATACGCGCCGGCGACCTGGCCCTGCCCACCAGCTTCGAATCCTTTCCGGAGACACAGCCGGGCTTGCAACCGGCCACGAGCGCGGAAAGCCTCTCCCTGGACGCGGTTATCCTCCATCATGTGCAGTACGTCCTCGACCTGAACCGCGGCAACAAGCTCCGCGCCGCACGCCAACTGGGCATCAGCCGCTCCACCCTCTACCGCATCCTCGGCAACGAGACCATCCTGTCGCACTAAGCGCCGCTCCCGAAACCTTCGCCTATCAGGTGTGGCGCACCGGCGAAATGATCGTGTGGAGGGTTGCGTTTATGCGGCAAAGGTACGCCCAAGTGGTTGCGAAACTGCGAGAGGGTGACCCTTTGAGCCACCCGAATTTGCGGATTGGCTGCCGGAATGGTGCGAAATATAGAGAAAGGGTTGCATAGAATTACCCAGTGATTCTGTGGAAGGGGTTTAGATAGAGCGGAAACGAGCGTGACGCGATGAAATGGCGGTGTTTATCTGCGTTTTTGCCGACTGTAGGGTTGCGCTCGGAAATGGGGTGGTGGGCGCGGCTTCAAAGTCTGCCCTGAGCCAACCGAAGGAAGCCGCAAACACAACCCTCCGACCTTGAAAATCAACCGGCGCGACGAAGTCGCACAATGTCGAGGCTCGAAATATGAGCGATCGACATTCCAGCCAACTCCCCAAACCGCAGTATCGTGTCCGCCGGAGCCCCTGCAGCGTTCCTTGCCTCAATGCAGCAGACATGGGGGAAAACAGGAGACTCCCCTCCTATGGCTCATCTTCAATCTTCGACGCGGCGTCCAAATCGCGCCTGTATCTTTCAGAAAACTCCTTCGAACTCAGTAAATCCCATAGTCCTTCGACCTTGTCCAGGATATCTCGGACTTCCGTTCCCCCTCCGGGGCTGGGAATGCTCGACAGACAGGTTCGAATACGGAAAACACCGTTTCTCAGGCCGTCGTAGAGGACGGGAGAGATTGCTCCTCCGCCGCTACCCAACTTCTGGAGTCTTATGTCGATGTCATTGATGCAATCCCGCATAACCGGGATCGGCGCGTCACTGATTAAGGCAACATCTCCTCGCTGACCGATCTGAAGCGCAATCCCTTCCGCAACGGCCAGGCTCAATGCCGCCGCTTGTATTTCACTGGAATTCGCAACGGATTTACGATGCTCGTTCAGCAGGCCTTGCGAGGCGTTGAATTTGGCAACCGCGCGCGTGTAGAGACGCCCGCTGACCGCGACCACGGCAAACATTGTCAAGGTATACAGAAAAGACGCAGTGCCGGAATCCTGGCTCTCCTTTTGAATCGCCGCCAAATCCGCGAGGTATCTCTGCGATGCGTCCGGAAGGTTCGGCCTTCCACTGCCCGATCCAGGATGCAAGATTTCCTCAATATCTTTCTGAACCAGCTTGTTACTTTGAAACCTGTTCACGCAATTAACTGTTTCCACGGCAACCAGAATAAACATGGCCGCTGAAATCGCCACCAGAGCGAAACCCAAGGCAATTTCCCCGAGTCTTCCCATGCGTCCTGTCATCTGATTGGCCATTATCGACCCTCAAGCGCAATTTTCTTTACGCATTTCAAAAGCTTTTCGACCGGGCTGTACGGCGCGCGCTTTGGTATGGTAACGACTCCCTCGTACTCACTCTCGAGAACGTGCATCCGAAAGAGGTCAAGATATTCACTGAAGATCACCGTTTTCGTCTTCGTATCCGGGTCTTCCTTGAAAACATGTTCACGCAGCCAGATCCAGCCCGTCAGCAGGCCACCCTTCGTTTCCTCCTTTTCGCGGCCGCTGAGACCGTCGGCGGGCATGTTCAAATCAACGATCAGGCAATCGATCGGCTTTTCCTTCCTGCTCTCCCATGCGCTTTGGGCATCGTTGATGTTATACGCGGAAACGACGTCGTATCCGTCCTGTTCGAGTTTTTCGGTGATGTGTATGGAGACGGAGCCTCTGTCTTCAAGAAAAAGTATGGTCATTTGGCGGTACCCCCTTTGGGCGCTTGTGGAATCCTGACGTGAATCCTGACGCAATACGTGGGCTGAGAGATGGCATTCAAAACCTCGCGAAGTAAAGGGTTATATCTATTGTCACTCGAACTTGGTGTCAATGCAGCATCGTATTCCCCGCTTAACCTCAGACGGTTTAGTTCTTCCTGAATCTGATCGCGAATCGCGGAGTCCGTGATACTCATAGGGAGCCTGAGATACGGCTCCATGAGCGGGAGATTAAAGCTGGAGATGAGGATTGGGGTGTGCCGGATGCTTCCCCCGTGAGCAAGGGCGATCTTTTTCGCCAGCCATAACCCGATTCCGAGACCATCTTCCGGCGTGTTGGCGCCCCTTTGGAATAGATCGTAGAGGCGGTCCTCTTCCGGCATATCCACGCCATAGTTCGTTACGGTGAGCCGATGAGGCATGGACGGGTCACCGCGGTCGATAGCGCAATCGAGATGGATCCTCGTCCCGCGATAGCTGTACTTGACGGCGTTGTTGACCAGATTGTAGACAAGCTGTTCAAGCAGGTTCAGGTCGCCGTGGACGCGAGGACGTTCCGGATCGCCGCTGTCGATCTCAGGCAGGCAGAATTCGAGGCATTTCTTCTTGGCTTCAAGGCGGTAAATGTCTTTCCATTTGAAGAGCAGCTCCCGAAAGGCAAGGAAGGGCTCCGGATTGACCTTCGGCAGTTCATCGATCGAGTATTTCACGCTGTCGAAGATCAAATAGACAAGTTTCAGGTAGGCTTCGAAATCGCGCGCGAGATCGCCAGCCTTTTTCTCCGTCAGAGAACGAATATCCTCCGGATTGTTCAGATAACACACGCGCAGCGCGTCCAGCCCAACAGTCAACTGTCCGACCTCATGACGCAATATCCTCATGCGGCTATCGATCTCTTGCTCGGAGGTGGCGGCCAGAATCGCCGAGAGGGAGGAGACGACCAGCGTATTGAAGGACTGCAGAGTCCGGTCCAAATCTCCCAGTGGCCGGTTCTCCTTGGCCGAGCCGGGGTATTTCTCCGAGTAGCCCACGAGAATCGCGATGGAACTGAGAGGGTGCAGGGGTACGCCGACGCGAACCAGAGAGAAATCCCCGAGATCATCCGGAGAGACCCCGTCAAGGCACTTTTTCAGGACAGAATAATGTTCGCTGGGATTGTACACGGAACCATGGTTCTTCCCATCTGGAAGCGCGCTCAGGCGCAGATAAATGGTCTCGTACCCCGAACCAGCAAAACGTTTCGGCAGATCGCCTGCCCGCGCCACAATATGTAACCGGGGCGCCGTCTTGGTGGTCGGTTTGGGAATACCAAAAACGGACAGGTATTTGAAGGAGAAGTCCTTTACCAGGCCGGAAAGCACCTTCTCCACATCCCTCCAAAGGAGGTCCAACGCCTGTCGCCCGCCAACCGGCTCCTGTGGCAGTGTCTTCCGAAACTGCTCGATACGAGTTCCGACGCGTTCGTTGATGTATTGCCGGCGCTGGTGCGTCAGTTCCTCTTCCAGGCGTTCTTCGAGTCTTGCGATCTCCTGGCAGGTCTTTTCCAGGTGAGCGCGATATGCCTCGTCGGACATTACCTTATCCTGGTTATCCTGCAACCAGAGGTCATTCACATTCAATATCTGGATGACCAGATCCCGCGGTGTGCCGACGGAGAGCTGCTGATCGGGATGTTGCTTGAAATAAGCTGAAATGCGCTCGGCAGAACCACGAATGCGATCGCGGATGAAGTCCACCTTGTCCTGAAGAACGATCTCTCCCGCGAACAGCACCCCCACGACGCGATCCTCGACGTAGATCGGGAATACGCCCTCGCGAAAGCCCAGCAAGGGGCAGTCATAGGTAAGAAATGTCCGCTTATTGATGGTGCGGCGCTCAAAGCCGCACACGGGCTCGCCATCGTAGATTGTGAAGAAGGAATCGGGAACGTTCTTTACGGCGGAAAGAAGCTGCGCATCGATCTGCGCTTGAGTTTGGCCATAAAAGAAACGGGCGTGGCGCGCATCGGAGTTGATGCATATGCAACCGCTGCAGAGCTCTCCGGAGGACAAATGAGATGAACTGAATACGCGAAAAAGGCTGCATGCGGGATGAATGCGGAACGTCAGGAGGGGTGAATCCGTTCGGATCGGCTCGCCCGATGGAGAGAATTCAATGAGTGTCGTCGGCCGATCGATACTGTGGGCTATCTCCGTTTGAAACGCCGCCAGATAGTTGTTGGAGATGATCCCCGGTCCCGTCAGTTTCCTCAGGGGGGATCCCACGCGGCTTTTTTCCCCGTCGTTGGTAATGTGCAGCGGGCGAAATGGCCAGTGGGTGAATCGCAAAACAGCGCCTCCTGTTTGGAGTCAGAGGGGTATATCGCCTAGGGAGGAAAATCGAGCCACTATACCACATGCCGCCGTCAAGCTGGAAGCCGCGAGGATACCGGTCGGCGCTCGGAGTGCCGGCATCCCCGGCGCGCCGGACGACTCGATCTCCGCCCATTGCTCTACACTCAACGGGAAGGCTGAATTCACCCCGAGGTCTCATTCCATTGAGAAAATTGACTCTCTCCGCCATTCCTGTTCTGGCGTTCCTGATGACCGCTATGGCCCCCGCGATGCGCGCGCAGGCGCCTGTAGCCGCTTCCGTCCCGGCAACTTCCGCCGCCGCATCCGCTTCCGTCGAGGCCAACCGCAAGGCCCTCAATACCCTCTTCCACGATTACTGGGAAGACACTCTCAAGCACGCGCCGGAGTTTGCCTCGACGCTGGGCGACAAGCGCTACAACGACCAGATCTCCGATTACTCCGCGAAGGCCGTGAACGAGAGGCTGGAGCGCGAGCGGAACTACCTGCTGCGGCTGGCCGCCATCGACCCTGCCGGGCTGACGGAGCAGGAGAAGACCAGCCGCGAACTGCTGCTGCGCCGCTTTGCCGAGGACGAGGAGGCCGCCGACTTCAAGGAGTGGGAGATGCCCCTGAACCAGATGAGCGGCATCCACACCGCCTATGCGCGGCTCGCGCCCCAGCTCAGCTTTGTCACGGTGAAGGACTACGACGACTGGATCGCCCGCCTGCACCAGATTCCCAAGGCCTTCGACCAGGTCAGCGCCAACATGGCGATCGGCATGGAAGACCACCGCGTGCCGCCCCGCTACCTGCTGGAAAAAGCCCTCGACCAGGTGAAGCAGTTGGCCGGCCAGAAGCCGGAGGAGTCGCCGCTGGCGCTGCCGCTGAAGAGCTTTCCCGCAAGCATCCAGCCCGCCGAGCGGGAGCGCATCAAAGCCGAGATGCTGGAGGCCATCGTCAAAGAAGCGCTGCCGGCCTACCTGCGCTTTGCGCGCTTCCTGGAGGTCAGCTACATCCCCGCCGGACGCGAGCAGCCGGGCGTCTCCTCGCTGCCCGACGGGGCAAAGTACTACGCCTTTCAAATTCGCCGCATCACCACCACCGGCCTGACCGCCGGGCAGATTCACCAGATCGGCCTGGACGAGGTGAGGCGCGACGAGGCCGAGATGCTGGCCATCGCGCAAAAGCTCGGCTTTGCCGATCTGGCGAGCTTCCGCGCCAGCCTGAAGGCCAATCCCAAGCTGCACCCGGCCACGCGCGAGGCCCTGCTGGAGGCTTACCGCGGCTACCTGACCCCGATGCAGGCCAAGCTGCCGCAGCTCTTCGGCCGGCTGCCCAAGGCGCCCTTCGAGGTGGCGGCGGTTCCGGATTACCTGGAGAAGAACTCGGCGCCCGCCTACTACGAGGCCGGCGCGCCGGACGGCAGCCGGCCCGGCCGCCTGTTTATCAATACTTACGACCCTACCAAGCGGAACCTCTTTGAAGTGGAGGACATTGCCTACCACGAGGGCCTTCCCGGCCACCACCTGCAGATCTCCATCGCCCAGGAGCTGGACGGCCTGCCCACCTTCCGCAAGTATCAGGGCTACACGGCCTACGTCGAGGGATGGGGGCTGTACTCCGAGCGGCTGGGCAAGGAGGTGGGCCTCTACCAGGACCCCTACTCCGACTACGGCCGCCTGGAGGGCGACATCTGGCGCGCCATTCGGCTGGTCGTCGATACCGGCGTGCACTCGCAGCGCTGGAGCCGCCAGCAGATGGTCGATTACTTCCACGACCATTCGGCCATCGACGAGACCAGCATCCAGGCCGAGGTGGACCGCTACATCGCGTGGCCAGGCCAGGCCCTGGCCTACAAGATCGGCCAGTTGAAGATCCTGGAACTGCGCGAGCGGGCCAAGGCGGCGCTGGGCGGCCGGTTCGACCTGCGCGCCTTCCACGGCCAGGTGCTGGACTCGGGGGCCCTGCCGCTGGACGTGCTCAGCGACCGCATCGACGCGTGGATCGCGGCGCAGAAGGCTGGGAGTAAGGAATAGGGAGTAGGGGTCAGGGATCAGGGGTCAGAGAACAGTGTTTTTCGCTCTATGTATAGACCGACAAATTCGTATCGAAGATCGTAAGTAGAGAGAAATGCAAAATAGTAGGCTTATAGGCCGACAAAATCAGCTCTTTTTATCGGCCTATAAGCCTAGCGATTGACGAAAAGAGGATCAAATAGCGAATTAGCCCGTGTATAAGCCTACGGATTTCATGCATTCGTCGTGTTATGGCTGGACTAACACACTGAAAACTTACAGTTTTTAATGCGATTTTGCGCATTTTTAGCGCGAATTGAAGCTGTTTTGGGTGCGGTAAATCAGGGGTTAGGGAATAGGGAACAGGGAACGGATCTCGGGTCTCAAGGGCGAGACCTGGGGCACCTGATCTTGTACCGGGAACCCCAAGACGTGGACCAACCGCCCATGTGCCGCCTACTGGTATCTCCAACGCCACTCCAGTGCATCGGGAAGGACAAAATGGGGAATATGTATTAGTGGGGGAAGGTTATGATAATTGAGGCTTGTGTGCATTGCATCTGAGAGCACAAGTTGACCTTGTGGCTTAATTCTCAAGTGGCCGGAATCAAAAAGGCTATGGATATCAGATCGTAAGCAGATTCCGTTACCAACAGTGTCCGCCCCTCTGTACCCAACAGGGATGATATGCGCCGCTTCCAGCGTTTCGGGAATCCGTTCCTGCGTGATCAAGCACTCAGACCTGTAAGCTTCCAACACACTACGCCTGAATCTCGTTTGACATGGCCGCTCCAAAACCGATTGGGTTACTCGACGGCGTTCTGTGATCGCAGCGATTCCGGATACACGCATCTGGCTTGCTACATCTACTTGGTTTTCGCTTTTGGGGATGGGAAGCTGGATGATTGCTTGCAGGTCGGTTAACGAGTCTTCCTGAATTACAAACTTATCCAATGCATTTCGAGCACCCGGAGAGATGCTGCAAAATCCGTAGTGAGCCAAAAACAATAGGAACTCTCTCGCCATGCGTTTGTCATTGGCTTCCTGTGCGCAATCGGGCCATTGGTGACGGTCCAATTGCTTATTTCTAAATGCAAATACAGAACTAATGTAATCCTCCATGACAGTAGTTTTATCCCCCGCCAGAGGTATCACCCTGCGGATCAGTTCGTCCTGTGTGAGGTAAGCCTGTTCCACTCCAAAACGCACCCCAATATTCCGCATAACATCAAGGATCAGCAAAAGTGGCCTGATGCGTAGGCCAGCGCGATCCCATTTTTCGATTTCGTGCTGCTTCATAATGGCCCGATTCGGCAACTCAAGAGTCGCTACGAGCGTTGTCGAGAATTCAACCTGAGTAATACGGCCATCGGCGACGGCATCTCCAAATGGAGTTAATACGATACCTTGTTTCCCGCGTGTATCTTGCAAGACACCAAGCGCCTTCCAATACTGCTGAGAATTTCGAAATATGTTTCTATCCCCTAAGGAGCGTACAAGCCTAAGTTTCGTGCTAATATGCCCTTCAAGTTCTCTCTCGACCCTGTCCAGTCCAGCCGTTACTTCTGGCGAATTCGGTTTATGGCCCTGATTTTCCCAGAGGACACGTAGGCAGCCCAGAAATACAGCGGGATCGTTAAGGCCCTCAGTAAGCTCGAAAGAAGCCCAGCGCCATTTGTAGCCGGTAAACGGTAGCCTGGGCGGAATCATCGAATGCCTCCACCAACTAATTCTAGTTCATTGCCAGATTCTTCAAGCTTTTCCGCCCATGTTTTTAACCATTCGGCGATTGCCCTCGCCAGCAAGGGTGGAACCGCATTTGCAACTTGACGGTAGACAGTGGTCTTTGGGCCATAAAATCTATATGTATCCGGGAAAGACTGAATGACCGCTGCTTCACGCGCCGTCAGCCTTCGTTCATTATTCGGATGGTGGAGGATCACAACACCACCTCTGTCGTCGCCTCTCGCAGTTATTGTTGGGGCGGGCAATGCGGGATCGATGGTCCTATGGCCAAGGTATCCGTTGAATCGCAGCTTATAACGCGAGTAGTTGTGATTCTCCAGTGTGTTTTTCTTGTCGGGATCGGGAATATCCTTAAGGGCTGCCCCGACTCCTACCCATGGGGTTAGGCCAGCTGCTTGGGCAATCTCTCGTGGTGCGTGCGTGCAACGCGGGGGAAAGTCCAAGTCAATCTTGAGGTCGTTTCGTGCTCCTACGAAAAAGACTCGTTCGCGCTTTTGGGGGACCCCATAATCAGCGGCATTAAGGACGGCGTGTTCTACGCGGTACCCCGCTGCTTCAAAGTCGGAGAGAATCATCGCAAACACTTTGCCGCCCTCAAGGCTTTTTATGCCCTTTACGTTCTCTGCAACGAAGAACTTCGGCTGCTTTTCCTTCAAAATCCTGAGCAGTTGTAAGTACAGGGCATTTCGCTCATCCGCAGCGTATCGATTTCGATTTGCCACCGAGAATCCTTGGCAGGGAAAGCCACCGATCAAAACATCCGCGTCCGGTATTTCACTTGAATTGATGAATCTTATGTCTTGGCACACAATATGGTCGCCGAAATTCAAGCGATAGGTCTTCACCGCATCTTGCCAGATATCGTTGGCCCAAACGACACTGTACCCGGCTTGGGAAAAGCCAAGGTCCATACCGCCGGCCCCTGAGAATAGAGAAATAACTCTCATGCAATCTTCTCCGTCTCTAGCCAGCGCTCAATTTCCGCAAACTGCTTCCCAAGCTGTGCGGCAAAAAGCACCGGTACGGCATTGCCGACCTGCCTATACATTGAGTTCAACGCCCCATGAAATATGTAACTCCTCGGAAACGTCTGGACTAGGGCAGACTCACGCACGCTAAGGCGCCTGAGATTGCTAGGATGATGTATGGCACAAACCCCTCCCTTGCCGTTGCCGCGCGCCAGTATCGTTGGAGAGGGTCTATCCGGATTTGTGGGACGATGGCCAGTGAAATCGCGATTTGTGACCTTGTATTTCGAGCAAATGTGGTTGAAGAGGCAATGCTGTGCATCCGGTTCGGGGATGCCTTTCAATGCCTGGGCAATCGTCACCCATGGCTTTAGCTTTCCAGAGGGCTTTTCTGCGTGTGTTGGCGCGGGGAAGCCCGGGCGGAGGTGGATGGGGATATCTCTCCGGCATCCCAAGAAGATCACTCTTCGGCGGAGTTGCGGAACCCCGTAATCGGCCATATTGAACAGCTTGTGTTCCACATCATAGCCAGCCGCCCTGAAATCGGCAAGAATCTTGAGAACAGCCCTCCCCTTGTCCAAACTCAAGATTCCAGCAACATTCTCAGCCACGAAATAATCTGGCTTCTTGCCTTTGATGACGCGAAGGAATTCGCGGTAGAGGGTATTACGCTCGTCACCTGCCGAGCGAAGCATGTTTGCCCTAGAAAATCCTTGGCAGGGGAAGCCTCCAACCACGATTTCTGCATCAGGCAGGTTTCGCATGTGTACGTCGCGAATATCGCCACAAACAATGTGGTTGCCCAGGTTCCTGCGGTAGGTCTCGACGGCATCTCTGTCGAGGTCGTTTGCCCAGACGATTTCGTGGCCTGCTCGACGAAATCCGAGGTCCATGCCTCCAGCGCCGGAAAATAGCGACAATATTCTCATGTCTGTGCAGATCATACTGCTACTGGCTCTGTGAAAGAAGTGTTTAGATACAGCCCAGCATCTTGAGCAATAAGGTCTCGATCCCACTTTGGTCAAGGCCCCGAAGGCGGCATTCCCAAACGGAACGTACTGACCAGCTAAGGCGACGCAGCTTGCGCTCATTCGAGCGGTCACGCTCCCGCTTTCGGTCAACAACAATACACTACAAGTGGGATCGCCCCGTACACTCGTGGGATCGCTTTCCGTGCGCTTCTAAAGCAGACACTTGTTTTATCGATCAGGGCGTGGACAGGGCGTGGAAGCATCCGCGCCCTGTTTTTTGCGCTTTCCGGCGTGATACCCTGAACGGTTCCTTGCAGAGAGCCTTGGGAGTTGACCGTCTTGCGCCGGAGACCGGCGCAGGAGCCGCGCCTCATGGCTCAAAGACGATTGGAGATACAACCATGAAACGCTTCCTTGCACTGGCGGTTTTCTGTGCATTTGCCCTTGGCCTGCACGCGCAGGTCGCCGATACAACCGTTTGCGACGTCCTCAAGAATCCAACGGCGTTCGATGGAAAGATGGTTCGCATCAAAGCCACGGTTGCGGCCGGTCTCGACCAGTTCGTGCTGAAGGGGCCCGGCTGCGGCCACTACGTCAACGCCATCTGGCTCTCCTATCCGGAGGGCAGCAAGGGCAAGGCGGGGCCCGCGGCCCTTCTGCAGGTGCAGATGGCGCGCAACTTCACGGGAACGGTCCCGGCAGTAGCGCGGACGCCGGTGACGCTGGACAAGAGCAAGGATTTCAAGCAGTTCGATTCGCTGCTCTCCACGCCGCACAAGGGCGCCGCCATGTGCCTGGGGTGCAACCGGTACGAGGTGACGGCGACGCTGGTGGGACGGCTGGACGGGGTCGAGGATGCGGGAGTGCGCCGCGACGCGGCAGGCAAGATTGTGGGGGTCAGCGGATTTGGAAATCTGAACGGCTACAAGGCGCGCCTGGTGCTGCAATCGGTCTCCGAAGTCACTCCGCAGGAGGCCGATTACACGAAGTCCGACGCCATCACCAAGAGCGACAGTCCGCCCGATACGCCGGATCAAAGCCCGCTGGATGCGGTAGCGGCCGCGCACAAGGCCGCGCTCGCCTTCCCCGGCAACCCCGCCGGGGCGCAGATTGAACGGGCGGCGGCGGCATACGGCAAACCCGGCGAGCACAATGGCGTGAACATCGGCTTCGGAGCCACCAACGAGGCATCGGCGAAGGACGAGGCGCAGGGGGCGAAGGACTCGCCCGACGGCGTACTCTTCAATTGCGCCTTCAACACGAATCGCCTGCCGGGAGCTTCGCTGAGCCGCGCCATCGTTCACATGGGGTCGCATATCGCCGATCTGCGCAACCCGCCCGCGGATCTGGCGGGGGCCGGCCTTTCGGAGCTGGAGTTACGCGCCTGGGTGAATACGGTGGTGAGCGCGATCGCCACCGGTCAAAAGACGCTGACGGCGCCCGGCGGTTACCTGCTCTGGAATACGGGCTGGCCGATCGCGGATCGCGACAAGGTGCTGAACGATACGATGGAGATGTTCATAGCGCGCGAAAATCTGCTGAGCCGATAAGCCGCCGGGCTGAAATCGCCGCCCCGCCGGCTGAGCCGCCGTTACGCGCGCCTCATTGCCGGAGGGGCCGGTTTCCATTTATGTCAAGGCAACCGCGCGAGGATGCGCGTATCCTTGAAAGCTGTACCGCAA
>Ga0182011_10001186_pt1 | contig 22981 bp, 18 predicted proteins | sample 711E1DmetaG_FD_120481 | JGI IMG/M metagenome (GOLD analysis project Ga0182011, IMG submission 120481) | Permafrost microbial communities from Stordalen Mire, Sweden - 711E1D metaG | ecosystem: Environmental > Terrestrial > Soil > Wetlands > Permafrost | place: Sweden: Stordalen | collected...
CACCGGACTTATCTGTTACCGTCCCCAAAAAACTGCCTGTTGCTTGGCCATACGTTAGCTGTCCACAACAAGCTGCAGCTATAAAGACGACAACCGCTATAACAATAGCCCTACTCATTTGCCTCCACCTCCCTTGGGAACCCCAACAAAGGACTATTCCGGATTCAAAGCCAGAAAAAAGAACGACCTACAGTGCGCCCCAAGCGCCGGGAAGCATGGCCATCCCGAAACCAGAGGTAAGACTCGAGATGCCGATCCTCAGGCTCTCCGGCCAGCAATCCCCAACGCCAGGAACCAACCTTCGACCCCTAGAATAAACAAGGATGGGAAATTACTTCTCTATGGCCGCTGTGTCAAGCGGGTGTTGAGAAAGCCCTGTGCAAGACTTTGAATAATTTGAATTGGGTTTTCAAGAAACTTCGCCACTTCGCGACTTCTTGGTCAGTGCAACGTGAGCCGAGGGAGAGGTGTCTCCCGGCCCAGCCAATCTTTAGAATCATCTACATCCATCGCAAGACAGGCATTGATTAACTGAGCCAGCGCACTCGGGCCATGCGCTTACTGCTTCAGGGAAGCTTGCACCTTCGCCCCATATTCCTTGGCCTTGGCCATGGCCGCAGGTTCATCCACAGTGAGCAATTTCCCGTCCTTCAGCAGCGTTTTCCCGCCCACCACAACGGTTTCCACCTCGCTGGCCTTCAGCGCGTAGACCACTTGCGAATAAACGTCGTACATGGGCACGGCATTGGGCACGTTCAAATTGAGCACTACCAGATCCGCCTTCTTGCCTGTTTCGAGCGAGCCAATTTCCTTCTCCATGTGCAGCGCGCGCGCGCCTTCAATTGTGGCCATTTCCAGAGCGCCCTTTGCTCCGAGCGCGCGGGGATCCACACGCGCCGTCTTCTGCAGCTTCGCGGCCAAGTCCATCTCTTCCATCATGTCCAGGTCGTTGTTGCTGCCTGCCGGGCCGTCCGTGCCGAGGCCCACGCGCATACCGGCGGCGCGCTCATCCACGACGGGGGCCACGCCACTGGCCAGCATCATGTTGCTCGAAGGATTGTGGACGCAGCCGACCTGATGATCGGCCAAAATCTTCATATCCGTGTAGTCCACCCAGATGCAATGCGCCGCCACAACGTCCGGTCCCAAGAAGGCGATGCGCTCCAGGTACTGCACGGGCGTAGCGCCGTTGTTCGCCAGGCTATCCATCAATTCCTTTCTCATTTCCGCCACGTGAATCAGGATTGGAGCATGGTATTTGCGGGCCAGCGCCGCGGCATCCCGCAGCGTCTTTTCGGAGCAGGTGTAAATGGAGTGAGGCGCCACAGCGGCATGAATGAGGGGATCACCCTGCCATTTCTTGAGGAATCTTTCGCTGTATGCGGCCATCTCGGCTTCGCTTTTGTTGTCCGGGGCAGGGAAGTCGATCCAGGTTTCGCCAAGAAATCCGCGGAGCCCGGCCGCTTTTGTTTCTTCGGCGACAGCATCTTCAAAGTAATACATGTCCGCGAACGTGGTGGTGCCGCTGCGAATCATCTCCGCCATAGCCAGGCGCGTGCCCCAACGCACGTAGTCTTCCGTGACGTTGCGCGCTTCCGCGGGAAAGATGTATTTGCGCAGCCAGTCATCCAGAGTGACATCGTCAATCAGGCCGCGCATCAGCACCATTGGCACATGCGTGTGTCCATTGATCAGCCCGGGTATGATCAGCTTGCCTTTGGCGTCGATAGTCTGCTTGACCATAAAACCTTTTGCGTTCCGCGAGTGAAAGTCCCACGACGGTCCGACAAAGGTGATGGTGTCTCCGGCCACACCGATGACGCCGTCTTCTATGACTCGCCGGGCGGGGTCCATGGTGACGATTGTGGCGTTGGTGATCAAGAGGTCGAAGCCGGCAGAAGCCACTTTTGGAGGCGCTTGAGCAAAGATTGGGGCTGCACCGAGCAGGATGACATTCGCGAGTAGGAAGACTCGTTTTAGTGTTGAGCACATTTGGGTTGCCTCGTTTGAATGAAGTGTGCGCCACGTAACCCGCGGCTACAAACTCGATGAATCGAAAGGTTTGGGAAAGAGATCGTGCATGGGGAAGGCTTCTGTTTTGCCCTTCAAATTGGAGAGGATTACGGGCACATCGCCGCAAAATTCCCAGATCAGTTGGCGGCAGGCGCCGCAAGGCGGAGTCAGCGCATCCGTGTCCGTCACCACGGCGATGGCATCGAAGCGCCGCTCCCCCTCGCTGATGGCCTTGAAAATGGCCACGCGTTCGGCGCAGATGGTCAATCCATAGGTGGCGTTTTCCACGTTGCACCCGCCGAATATTTTTCCAGTGGGGGTATGAAGCGCCGCCCCAACCTTGAAATTGGAAAATTGTGCGTGAGCGTTTTCCCGCGCGAGTTTTGCAGCAGAGATCAAAGCGTCGTAGTCGGGCACAGTTCCCTCCAGAAGCACTTACCGTTAGCCAGAATCATAGCGCGGAGGCGACGTCCGGAATCACGGCGCGCAGCAGCGCAATGAACTGGCCTTTCACGCGTTCTGCCGTTTGCAAAACTTCGTTGTGATCGAGCGGTTGATCGAGTATTCCCGCCGCCGCATTCGTTACGCAGGAAATGCCCAGCACGCGCATGCCGGAATGACGCGCCGCGATGACCTCCGGGACCGTGGACATCCCGACAAGATCGGCTCCGATGGTCTTCAGGTAGCGAATCTCCGCCGGGGTTTCGTAGCTTGGCCCGGCCAGCGCAGCATAGACTCCCTCGCCCAGTTCGATGCCGAGCAGGCGGCCCTCGGCCAGCGCCAGTTCACGGAATCTCCTGTCATAGGCCGCGCTCATGTCCGGGAAGCGGGCACCGAAATTCTCGTCGTTGGGGCCAGAGAGCGGGTTCACGCCTTGCAGATTGATGTGATCGGATAGGACCACAAGCCGCCCTTGCGTGAATTCTCTTTTGATTCCACCCGCGGCATTGGTCAAGATTACCGCTTTTACGCCCATCCCGGCGAAAACGCGGATGGGGAAAGCGACATCCTTCACGGAGTAGCCTTCATAGAGGTGCACGCGACCTTGCATTGCGGCCACCTCGATACCGTCCACCTTGCCAATCACCAACTGGCCGGCGTGGCCGATGGCCGTCGAACACGGGAAATTGGGAATTTTCGCGTAAGGAATCCGCGTTGCGTTGGCGAACTCGTCCGCAAACGCGCCTAATCCGGAGCCGAGCACCAACGCGATTTTCGGCCGCAGCTTTGTTTTCTTCAGAAGAAAACTTGCCGCCGCTTCCGCGCGAATAAACTCCTCTCCGGGCTTGGCGCCTTTTTCCTTTTTCAGAAGGCTCATGTGAGGATTCCCACGATGCAGGCAGACATGAGGTTGGCCATGGTTCCAGCGAGCATGGCGCGAATCCCGAACTTCGCCAACTGCCCGCGCTGTTCCGGCGCAAGCGCGCCAATTCCGCCGATCTGGATGCCGATGGAGCTGAAGTTGGCAAAACCGCAAAGCGCGAAGGTCGCAATGGTAAAGGAGCGTGGATCGAGCGAGCCTCTCATTTGGCCAAGCTTTGCGAAGGCCACAACTTCGTTGATGGTCATGCGCGTTCCCAGGAGGTAGCCGATCTGCGGCGCATCTTTCCAGGGCACCCCTACGAGCCATGCGACCGGCGCAAAAATCCACCCAAAGAACTGCCCCAGGCTGGAGGGGAACCACGGAAAATGATGGACTGCCAGCCAACCGTGCGCGCCTCCGATCAGGAAATCCACCAGAGCCAACAACGCGATAAACGAGATCAGCATGGCGCCAACGTTGATCGCCAACTGCAAGCCGTCTGAAGTGCCACGGGAGATTGCGCCGAGGAAATTGGCTTCCTTCTCCATCTCGGGCATTTGCACGCGCCCAGCGGTGAGCGGCTGCTCCGTTTCCGGCACCAGCATTTTCGCCATCAAGAGCGTGCCCGGCGCGGTCATGATCACGGCGGTCAGCAAGTGTTTTGCCTCCACGCCGGAAGCGATGTACGCCGCCATGATTCCGCCGGACACATGGGCCATGCCGCAGGTCATCACGCACATCAGCTCGGATTTCGTCAACTTGTTCAGGAAAGGACGTATGGTCAGCGGCGCCTCCGTCTGTCCCATAAAAATACTAGCGGCGATATCCAGCGATTCCGCGCCGCTTGCCCCCATCACCCGGGTCATCACCCAGGCAAAGGCGCGAATGAAAACCTGCATCACGCCAATGTGATAAAGAAACGCAAAGACGGCCGCGATGAAAATAATCGCGGGCAGCACCTGGAACGCGAAGATGAAACCGAACGAGGAAGTTTTCATGCCCAGGTTGCCGAACACGAACGTAGACCCGGCGAATGCGAAACTCAGCAGTTTGTTTACGGCGTCACCCAAATACTGAAAGATGGCGCGGCCCACTTCAAATTTCAGCACGAACACGCCAAAGACAAGCTGAAGGCCCAGGCCCCATAACACCGTTTTTACTCGGATGGCTTTGCGCGCCGTGCTGAAAAGATATGCCAGGCCAAGCAGGAACAGCATGCCAAGCACTCCCGCGAATCTTTCCATTCTGTCTCCTTATGCGCTGAATTCCAGAAGCTTAACCTGCAAACTTACGATCCGCCGAGAATTCTGCGGATCAGCGGGCGAGGAGCCGGAGCGGCCTCCCCAATCTCGAAGCTGGAGGCTATCATTTCCACGGCTTCCGCGAGTTTCGTCTGCGAATTGTAATGGATTGTGACCAGTTTTTCTCCGGCTTGCACGCGATCGCCGATGCGCTTGTGGAATTCCAGCCCGACGCCATGGTCGATGGCATCTTCCTTTTTTTCACGGCCGCCACCCAGCATGGCCAGCGCGATCCCGAATTGCAGGCAATCCGTGTCACGGATGTACCCGGGCTTCGGGCTCAATATCTCCGCGCGATTTCGCGCCAGGGGAAGCAGGGAAGTGTCATCCACAACGCGAGCATCGCCGCCTTGCAGTCTGATTCCCTGGCGGAATTTCTCCAGGGCTTGCCCAGTGGCGATCATCTTCTTTGCAAGAGTCCGCCCGTCATCGACGGAGGCCGTTCGTTCGCCAAGGTAGAACATCCAGGCAGAGAGCTCCAGGCTGAGTTCGCGCAAATCGCTCGGGCCATTTCCCTTCAATACATCAATCGCTTCGATCACTTCGTGAGAATGGCCAGCCATGCGCCCCAGCGGTTGCTGCATGTCGGTGATCAGCGCCACCGCCTTCTTGCCCATGTGTTGCGCGGTTTCCACCATCACTTCGGCAAGATGCACCGCGTCTTCTTCCCTGGGCATGAAGGCGCCCGAGCCGGTTTTCACGTCCAGAACCAGCGCGTCAATGCCTTCTGCGAGTTTCTTGCTCATGATGGAAGCGCAGATGAGGCCAACGTTTTCGACCGTTGAGGTGACGTCGCGGAGGGCGTAGATTTTCTTGTCAGCCGGAGCAATCTCCGCCGTTTGCCCGATGAGCGCCATACCGCACTCGCGCAGCACGCGCCGAAATTCCTGCAAACTGAGCGCCGTATTGAATCCCGGGATCGCTTCCAGTTTGTCCAGCGTCCCACCGGTGTGGCCGAGCCCGCGGCCGCTGATCATCGGGACCGTGAGGCCGCCGGCAGCCACAATCGGCGCCAGAATCAAGGAGGTCTTGTCACCCACGCCGCCGGTGGAATGCTTGTCCACCTTTTTGCCGGGAATGTCCGCGTGGCTGACCACTTCACCGGAATGCAGCATCACTTCCGTCAGGGCCGCGAGTTCCGCCCGGTTCAAGCCGCGAATCCATGCGGCCATCAGCCACGCGGCCATCTGATAGTCGGGGATGTCGCCTTTGGTGTAGCCGGAAATGAGGAACTGAATCTCCTCGAGGGAATGTTCCCCGGAATCGCGTTTTTTTCGAATGAGATCGACGGCGCGCATGCTCTTGTAAAGGAAGTGCGAGCCTAACATCCGCGGAAATGGCCGTCAACGCGCCGGCCAACTGGTGCCAACAACGCCAGTGCCGCCAGTCTGCGCATCACCGCGTGTGCCGGTGCACTTGCTCATTTCCGGCTGCTGGTATATTTTTCCGCGTGTCGCTGCAACAGGAGAACGAATGTCGCGAAAGCCTCGGATTGCCGTCGTCGGCAGTGCCAATGTTGATCTAACCACCTTCAGTGATACGTTTCCGCGTCCGGGCGAAACCCTGTTCGGGAAGAGTTTCCATCTGGGCTTTGGCGGCAAGGGCGCGAATCAAGCGGTCGCTGCGCGCCTGTGCGGTGCGGACGTGGTGATGGTCGCCAACGTGGGCAACGACCTTTTTGGCCAGGCCACTGTCGACAATTTCACGAAGATCGGCATCGATGCCTCTCGCGTGCGTATTGTCGACGGAGTCTCCAGCGGCGTCGCGCCTATTTTTGTCGAACCCAACGGCCAGAACCGCATCATTGTCGTGAAAGGCGCGAACGACACGCTGAAGCCGGCCGACGTGGATGCAGCCGCGACCGCCCTTCGTAGCGTGGACACGATTGTGCTGCAATTTGAAATTCCGCTGGACACCGTCGCGTACACCGTGCAATTTGCGCGCAAGCCCACATCATGTAGAGTTTCTTCCACTTCGTGATGATGGATGGATCAAGCCAGGCAACCGCCGCCAGTTCATCCCACAAATAATTTGCTTCGCCGTATTTTGCGAGGTATTGCGCGGCGGGCGTGGTGCTCTTGGGTACCTGCTCGATCAGGTCTTTTCCCATGCGCGTCTTCACGGAAATGTCCACGGTCGTGAGCGCGATACGCGGCCACTGCGCGTGCAGCACGGCGTGCGAAGCTTCCGGGTCCATCCAGAAATTGAACTCGCGGCTTGGCGTGAGCGAAAACTCAGGATCGTTGGTTTGCGGATTGATGCTTCCGGCCATGAGAATCAGCTCTTTGCTCAACTCGGGAAATTTCGGGTCGACATTCCCACTTTCGGCCTCATGGTCGCTCTTGCCCTCATTAATGCCGCCTATATTCTTCAGGCCGATTTTCTCCGCCGCGGCATTCAGGCCGATGCCTTCACCATGATTACCTTTGTGGGCACGAATTCAAACACGCGATGGATATGCGAGAAAAATATGCAGGGCCCGCCGTTCATGGAGGTGATCATTCATGCCCCCTTCGGCCCGGCACGTTTTCGAATGAGCAAAGATTTCGAAGCACTCTAGCGTAAGCAGCCCTTCGAGATCGCACCCCGCATTGAGATGTGGCTTGACCTGAAACGCTTCGCACATGCCGCCGATGACTCCGAAGAGGCCGGAGAGATCGTGTTAGGATTTTGGCAAGCAGAGGTGATACAGATGCTCAGGGAACGGAAACTCCATAGAGACAGGTTGAACTACCTAAGCAATCGCCGAAACCTTCATGTGGAAGATATTCCTCTGCGCGATATCTGCTTCTCAAGGTTAGCTGACCGTCTTCGGGCGATGATGTAAATTGTAGGCTACTTCGAGAAAGAGATCCGCCATTAATTGGCCTGAAGACGGCCACTGAATTGATGCATAGACTGAGGCCCTCGCCTGTCTCGTTCACCTTAGGACTTCGCTTTGAGCACCTCTTGGAAGTGTTTGGTGTCAACACCCGCTTTGGCCCGCTGCGCCTAAGTCATCGTCGGTCCCTTCGGTCCGTACTCGTTAACGAAATCGGCTTTGGTCGGGCGTCCGGCAAGAACATACAGCCGCATACCTTTCGCGCAGTCGGCACGAGCCGCCTTGATCTTAACGTGCGTTTGGTTGGCGCGTTTCGCCGCTCTTCTTGTTGCCTTTCCTTTCTTCGTTTGCATTTTGCGTTTCTCCTCTGGAACGCGGCTTACCATACGGGCGATGTCGAGGTTTCGGATCGGTATACTAACCAATTGAGTGGGCAACCTGTAGCGGCGGCTGGTGCTGCCGAAGGAGATCGAGACGTGGGGTCCCGGGCAGAACGCCGTCTACGCCGCTCGCTACTACTGGCTGCTGTTGGCGGAGAGCCATCTGACGCGGCGCCTATTTGAAAGCATGATGCGGCGGATTGTGGATTTGCCGCTGCCAGCCAGATAGGCGCGGCAGCGAGGCGAAACCAATCTGGACAACAGAGGGAAGTTGACGGAGAGGTGTCCGAAAAATCGCTCGAAAACAAAGCAATGCCCCGCTTTTGTGTCCGGGAGACGACCCTTTTCGGTCTGCCCGAGCCTTTGGGATGGAAACGGATGCAAGAAACGGACTCGGCGGGGGCAACTGGGGTATACTGGCTCGTAGCCGTGAACGTAAAATGGAAATTTCGGTTAACCGCTATCGCTCCAGCTTAACCATCTTCTTAGGATCTCTCGTGAAAACCCAAATTCTTCTCGCCCTCCTGGCCTTTCATTCACTTTCGGTACTCGCGTTTGCGCAAGATTCACGGTTTTCTCCCAATGAACAGCAGATACCGGTTCCTGACTGTCTGACTTTGAAGGGCCTTTGGGACGGCGGCTATACGCCGTGCGCTCCGGAAGACCACCAAAACTGGCTCGCGGACATTTCCCACTGGCGGAAGGAACGCCTCATCCGTATTGGCTATAACGGCTCGCGCTACGATCTGCCTGCGCTGAAGTGGACGCAATCGAGCTTCATGCAGCCGCAGATGATGGTGCAGGACCGCTATTTTTACGATCCGGTCTTGGGGAAATACACGGTCGATCGTTATCTCGATGATCTGCAGAAGCGCTACGGAGGAATTGACGCCGTCCTGATCTGGCCTACCTATCCCAACATGGGCATCGACGACCGCAACCAGCACGACATGATACGTTGCATGCCCGGCGGTGTTGCCGGTGTGAAGCAGATGATCGCCGACTTTCACAAGCGCGGTGTGCGCGTGTTTTTTCCCATGATGATGTGGGATCAGGGCACGCGTGATCACGGCAAGCCCTGGCCCGATGCGATCGCGGAATTGATGGCAGAGGTCGGCGCGGATGGCATCAATGGTGACACGCAGGACGGAGTGCCGCTTGCTTTCTCTCTGGCCGCCGACAAGATTGGCCACCCACTAGCCTTCGAGCCGTCAGATGGCCCGGCTGACGAGGCGCTTGCCTGGAACGTGATGACCTGGGGCCAGTATCAATATCAATTCCCGTTCACTCCACTCGTGGACAAATACAAGTGGCTCGAGACCCGCCACATGGTCAACATCTCCGATCGCTGGAATCGCGACAAAACCAGCGATCTGCAATTTGCCTTCTTCAACGGAGTTGGCTGGGAGAGTTGGGAAAATATTTGGGGAATCTGGAACGGAATCACGCCCCGCGATGCGGAAGCGACTCGCCGCGTCGCCACCATCGAACGCGCCGTTGCTCCCTTCCTCGTGAGTCCCGGTTGGGAGCCGATGTCTCCGATGCTGTGGCACGGCATTTTCGCCGGCCGGTGGCCGCTCAATGATCAGACCGTGTGGACCATCGTCAACCGCAATGAATACGACGTTGACGGACAAGAGATGGAGGTCCCGAACGATTCCGGGACGCGCTACTTCGATCTTTACCACGGCAGCGAATTGAAAGTGCAGCGCGATCCGACGGGCCGCAGTGTGCTCTGCTTCCCGATGGAGGCCCACGGCTATGGCGCCATTCTGGCCATAAAGACGGAGCCGGATGTTGCGCTGCAAAAACTGATGTCGGAGATGAAACAGCTCACGGCACAACCTCTGGCGAGCTATTCTCACGAATGGAAAGTGCTGCACCAGGAAATCGTGCCGATCGCTTCCACCAGAGCGGCGAACAACGCACCCGCCGGCATGATTAAAATTCCCGAGGGCGATTTTCTGTTCAAGATTGCCGGCATCGAGATTGAAGGCTTCAATGATATTGGCGTCGATGTGCAGTATCCGTGGGAAGATGCGCCGCGTCGTTTTCACGAGCATCCCATGCACATCAAGTCGTTCTACATCGATAAATTTCCGGTGACCAACGCCGAATTCAAGAAATTCCTCGATGCCACACACTATCATCCGCAGGATGATGTGAATTTTCTGCGCGATTGGAAGGACGGAAACTATCCCTCAGGCTGGGACAATCGACCCGTGACGTGGGTCTCCATCGAGGATGCGCGCGCCTATGCCGCTTGGGCAGGGAAGCGACTACCGCATGAATGGGAATGGCAGTACGCAGCGCAAGGCACGGATGGACGCCTTTACCCTTGGGGGAACGATTGGAATGCTGCGGCCGTACCCGTGCCGGACAAGTCCCGTACCATGCGAGGTCCCGATCCCGTAGATGCCCACTCAAAGGGAGCAAGCCCCTTTGGCGTAATGGATCTGGTGGGAAATGTCTGGCAGTGGACCGAGGAATTTACGGATGACCACACGCGCGGCGGAATCCTGCGTGGAGGCAGCTACTACCAGCCGCAGGGCTCGATCTGGTACTTTCCGCAAGCGTACAAACTGACCGAGCACGGCAAATTGCTGATGGTCTCGCCAAGCATGGATCGTTCCGGCGCCCTGGGGTTCCGCTTGGCGCAGGACGCACAGTAGACAGGAGAAAAACCATTGCTTCGTGGGGCACAATCTGCCCGAATAGGCACTTCTATCCTGTAGTGAATAATTGCAAGACTTTTCAAATCAAAACTTCGCAACTTCCACTGCAACCCGACCTGGACGCCCAATGCCATCGTCGCCAGCACGTAAGAATGAATTCTTGCGGTACACCTCGCCACTTTAAAGAGCCCTAAAACACTCACTGCCATGCATCTCCCGCAATCACCGCAGAGAGCACCAGTAAAAATGAAAAGTGTTGAGGGAAGCGGGTGCCCAAATGAAGGCGGAGGCGCGGATCGGTGGACGTGGCGCTGGGATGGCCGCTGCGCTACTCGCACTCGCCGGCAGAAGTGATCGATACGAAAGACCTGGATGCCCTGGGAAAATCGTGGAAGCAATCGCGGGGAAGTGGTGATGAAAGAAGGGCAAGAGTCCGCCAGCGGGGCAACAGGAAAGGTTTACTACGTAGCTTTGACTAGGCCCGCGAAGCGAGCGGCAATGGCGAACCACGAGAAATGCTTGCGGTAGGCGAGGGCGTTCTGCTGGCGGAGGCTGGCGCGGAGCTCGGGATCGGACAGGATGCGGCTAATTTGTCACCGATTTCAATCCAACGAAGTGCGGCCGTGCCTGAGTGTGATCGCCTACAATCAGGGCAATCTGTGGCGGCGGCTGGTGCTGCCGAAGAGAATTGGCCACTGGTCGCTCAGCAGCTTGCAGCAGTGGCTGGTGAAGACCGGCGGGCGGCTGATCAAACACGCGCGCTACTATTGGCTTTTAAGCCGAAGGACATCCGAGTCGGAGGCTGTTCGGTGGCATGCTGAGAATGATCGCGGCGTTGCCGCTGCCGGACGGTTAGCGAACCAGGGCAGAAAGCAAACGAGCGCTTGGAAGCCATCGAGCGGAGAAGTGTCAGCGGCGAGGAAGAGTGGGACGGGCAAAGCCCGCACAACGGCTTCGCAGAACGGCCAAAACGAGCCGCACTACCACGCCCAAGAGGCCAGGGCGACTTGCGGTTGACTTGACGGGGCAGCAGGGTTAGGCTTTCGGGCGAAGGGGAGGCTCAAAACCGAAATCCCGCGTTGGCCTCTCCGCTCACTCAATCCCATGAAACAGCCTGAGCGAAGGCACCTCCAAGGCACCTTCGGAGTCCGGCTGCCAGATTTACCCAGATCTTGCAGATGCTCGCGCAAAGGAGACATTCACCATGTCCGTAGCAGAACTCGTTCATGAATTAACCGTTCAGCATGCCCTTGAAACCATCCACAAGGGTGGCGCTCGCCGGAAATATGAAAACTTCATTGGCGGCCGTTGGGTCGCACCCGTCAAAGGGAAATACTTCACCGACCATAGCCCTATCAACGGCGCGCCTATTGCCGAGATCGCGAAATCGACTCCGGAAGATGTAGAGAAAGCCCTCGACGCCGCTCATGCCGCCAGGGACGCGTGGGGGCACACTTCACCCGCGGCCCGAGCCGAGGTTTTGTTGAAGATTGCGAACAAGATGGAAGAAAATCTCGAGCTTCTCGCGCTCGCCGAAACCATCGATAACGGCAAGCCCATTCGCGAGACTCGCAACGCCGACGTTCCTCTCTCCATCGACCATTTCCGTTATTTCGCTGCCTGTGTCCGGGCGGAAGAGGGCGCGCTTGGCGAACTCGATAACGATACCGTCGCCTATCACTTCAAAGAGCCGCTCGGGGTTGTCGGACAGATCATCCCCTGGAATTTCCCTCTGCTGATGGCAGCATGGAAACTGGCACCGGCGGTGGGTGCGGGAAACTGCACCGTCATCAAGCCGGCCTCCAATACTCCGCTCAGTTTGCTAGTGCTGATGGGCCTGATCGGCGACATCCTGCCTCCGGGCGTGATCAATGTCATCACCGGGCCCGGGAGCGAGATTGGCAAGGCGTTGGCCACCAACTCGCGCATTGCGAAAATTGCATTTACCGGCGAAACCACTACTGGCCGACTGATCATGCAGTATGCTTCCGAGCCTATCATCCCGCAGACGTTGGAACTCGGCGGTAAGAGCCCGAATATTTTCTTCGCGGACGTCATGGAACACGATGATGACTTCCTCGACAAGGCGCTGGAAGGCTTTGCACTCTTTGCGTTCAACAAGGGCGAAGTCTGTACCTGCCCCTCGCGCGCGTTAATCCAGGAGTCGATCTTCGATAAGTTCCTGGAGAAAGCAGTAGCTCGCGTCGCCAAGATCAAAGTCGGTAACCCGCTCGATCCGGTGACCATGATGGGTGCGCAAGCCTCGCATGACCAACTCGAAAAGATCCTTGGCTACATCAAGATCGGCAAGGAAGAAGGCGCCAAGTGCATGACCGGTGGGGAACAGGCGCATCTCGGCGGCGACCTTGAGAAGGGCTACTACGTGAAACCGACCGTCTTCGTGGGACACAACAAGATGCGTGTTTTCCAGGAAGAGATCTTTGGCCCAGTGCTGTCGGTGACGAAGTTCAAGGATCTTGACGACGCCATCCAAATCGGCAACGACACGGTCTATGGTCTGGGGGCAGGCGTGTGGTCGCGCAATGGCACCAACACCTATCGTGTGGGCCGCGAGATACATGCCGGCCGAGTGTGGACGAACTGCTATCACCTCTATCCGGCGGGCGCGGCTTTCGGTGGCTACAAGCAGTCAGGATTCGGCCGCGAAACCCACAAAATAATCCTCGACCACTATCAACAGACCAAGAACCTGTTGGTCAGCTACAGTCCGAAGGCGCTGGGCTTCTTCTAAATGGTTCACTCACACCGTGGGGCAGGTATCGACCCCTGCCCTGCGGCCTTCATGCGCCAATGTTATCGAAAAGGCGGCAGTTGTGATGAAAAGGAGAAGGAGATCTTTAAGAATTCTCTTTTACCCGTGCGCCTTGGCTGTCGTTCTTTTGGTGATGGCGCTTTGCCATGCTCCCGCCTACGCAAAGGCACTCGGCTGGGAAGGGGAAACCGGCGTATTCGTGACACCGTTGGCCTACAGCGCTTCGGCAGAGGGCCAAAGGGCCCCTTAGCACCTGCGCATGTGGCTGGTTGCAACAGGAGCGAAAACGCTGCATTCTACACAGAAATCGTAGCTGGACAACCAGGAAGAAAGGGGTGGAGTCATGGGCCGACTTACTGCGATTATCGCAGCCGTGAGTTGTGTGTTCCTTTCGTCGGTCTGTGCGGCTGAAGACAAGCCTGGATCGCAAGTGATGAACTTCGAGAGTGGCTGGCGTATCACCCAAGATGTGCACGACCTCGGCGAGAAGCTGCGCTGGTTCGATCCCACCAACAGCAGCGGACGGGGAGGGGCTCCGAACCCTGCCGATTGGCAGGAGATCCCCCGGCTTGCTCATTTGCAGCTCTTGTTGGCGCCTCAGCCGTATTTCGGGCGGGAGTTGCGGTATTTCAATGACGCGCCCTGGTGGTATCGGCTGGATTTTGCGACGCCTGCCGGGGCGCAAAGCGCAGCATTGAGATTCGAAGGCGTCGATTACTACGCCAAGGTTTGGCTGAACGGATCCCTGCTTGGGGAACACGAGGGGTACGCGGAGCCGTTCGAATTCGAAGTGGGAAAACTATTGAAGGCTGGCAAGCCGAACATCTTGATCGTCAAGGTGTCTTCGCCCTGGGACAAGGACAACGCCCCAGGCGCTGAGGGGAATCGAATTTTTTCGGTGATGAGAAACATGCTCAAGGGTACTTACGAGCATGCGGATACGTTCGTTCAACGAGACGTCAATCCAATCGGCATCTGGAGGCCGGTCGAACTGATCCTGCACGACGAGGTTCGGGACCAGAATCAGCCGTGGATTCGCACATCGCTCGCCGGCAATGCGCAGAGCGCAACCGTCGCCATTCAATGGCTTTTCTCGAACGACGGCGGCCCGCAGGGCGCCGACCTTGCGGTACGCATTGTGTCGCTGGCCGATGATGCCGTTGCAGCCCAGTCCAGCCGGCACGTCGAGCTTGCCGCCGGAGCCTCTGTCGTTGACCAGACCCTAACGGTTCTCTCTCCCCGGCTCTGGTCCACTTGGGACAGGGGCACACCTGCGCTGTACGAGGCTGAACTTACGCTGACCCGGCCGGGGAAGGAACCGATCCTCCGATCGGTGAAATTCGGCATTCGCACCATCGAGCTGCGCCGCAGCGCCAATGAGACCAGGTTCTATCTCAACGGGAAACCTCTGTATTTGCGCGGCGCCACTTATTGGCCGGATGTCTATCTTTCCAACGTAGACCGCGCCCGCTACGAGCGGGACGTCGCGGCCGCCGTCCGCGCGGGCATCAATGCCTTGCGGATCCACGTGCATACCGAGAATCCCGAGTTTTACGAGGTCTGCGACCGCATGGGTGTTGTCCTGCTGCAGGATTTCGATCTCAACTGGACCTTTCCTGCCGACGAGGCCTTCACCGGTCGTGCTGTGAAGTTGTACGGCGGAATGATCCTTAAGCTCCGCAACCATCCCAGTATCGTCGCGTGGATCGCGATGAACGAGGTGACTGACACCTACCGCAACGTTGTCCGGCCCGGCCCGCAACTGGTGGCCGAAGCTAAGCGGGTTGACCCGACTCGCCCCACCATCAAGAGCTCCGGGAACCGCGACGATCTGGAGAGCGGCGATGGGCACGACTATCGCGGATCGCTGAACGGCGGTGAGTACAAGGACATTTTCGGAACCACCGAAAAACTCAATACGGAATTCGGAGTCGACGCGCCACCGGGGCCGGAGGACGCGCGCCGGGTTCCCCAAATCGCCGAAGAGCTGAAGGATGTGCTGCTGCGAGTCTCCGAACTCCACGATTACCAGTACCGGCTGATTAAATACTATATCGAGTACTACCGGATGCAGAAGTATGCGCCCAATGCAGGCTACTTCCAGTTCATGTTTGTCGATTTTTGTCCGCAAAGCTTTTACGGCATCTACGACTACTGGGGAGCGCCCAAGGTGGAAGGCTTGGGCGGCGGCCTGCGCGCGCTCGAGGAGAGCAATCAACCCATCGGCGTGTTCATGGAATACAAGGATGCCCCGCTTGCACTGCATGCGGTTAACGACTCACTTCAGGATTTGGGCGACGTCACGGCGCGCTGGCGCGTCACGCTGAGCAACGGCGAGGTGGTGACGGAAGGGGCGCACGACATTCGCCTTGGGCCGGACTCACACGTGCGCATTGGCGACCTAGCCTTTCCCGTCAAACAGGACCAGATCTACCGGGTCACACTGGACCTGGCTTCCAGGGACGGAAGGCCGCTTGCGCACAACATCTATGTCGACCCGTTCCACCATCCGAAGCGCCCGAAAGGTTACCCGGACCGAATGGATCATGAACTGGGCATGAGGCTCTGGTGGGCTGGTATGAGCGACTAGAGGACCGCCTCCAGCCGGACGACCACTGCAGGGTGAATATCCTCACTAAAATAAACACAACGTCATAATTAATTGCGCATGAGATCGAGGTATGTTCTTCTAATGGAATGAAACCACTTACGATTGCGGACTCCGCAACCATCATTCTGGGATTACAAGATGAAATTCGACGAAGCGAGGAATCACGCTATGACCACCGACTTCACGGCGTGCTACTGGTGGCTCATGGTATGACCTGTCCGGAAGTGGCGGCGCTGTTGGGAGACGCACCGAGAACCGTCGAGTATTGGATTCGCGGGTTCGAGGAGAAAGGCCTAGCCGCACTGCGCGAGGGTGAACGGTCGGGGCGGCCGAGACGCCTGAGCGAGAAGCACCTTCGGGGAATCAACGCCGCTCTTCGGCGGATGCCGCGAGAGCTCGGCTTGAGCGGAAATCTGTGGGACGGCAAGACGCTGGCGGCCTGGATCGAGCGGGAGTACGGGATGGACTTGGGCGTACGGCAATGCCAGCGTGTGTTTCGGCAGTTGGGTTTTCGGCTACGCAAGCCGCGTCCGGCGATTGCGCAAGCCGATCCCGAACGGCAGAAGGCGCATAAAAAAAACTCCAAGGGCTGATGGAAGATGCTGCGGTCGACCTCTGGGCTACGGACGAAGTACACTTCCAGCAGCACGGCTCCCGTTGTCGCCTGTGGCTGCCACCGGAAACCAAGGACCCCGTGCTGCTGCATCATCCGACGCGGCGCAGTGTGGGGTACTTCGGTGCCGTACGGTTGCGGGATGGAAAGTTTCAGTTTTCCCGGGAAACAGGTAAATTTAACGCGCTGACCTTCCTGGCCTTTCTGAAAGGGCTACGGCGCACCAGTATTAGAACAGGTCGCCGCGTGGTGGTCATCACGGACAATGCCAGATACCATCACGCGCGACTTCACAAAGAATGGAGAGCGACACACGGCGAAGACTTTGTGCTGGATTACTTGCCGCCCTACAGCCCCGAACTGAATCCGATTGAGCGGGTCTGGAAGCTGACGCGTCGTCAGTGCTTGCACAACCGATACTTTCCTGTACTGGAGGAGGTCGTCGCTGTCGTCGAGACGCAGTTTGAAAACTGGCGCAACGGAAACGAAACCCCACGCCGTCTATGCGTAATCACTTAAGACGCCATGTTTAGCTTGCTTACAGGCGTCAAGGCTAGCTGTTTAGAATGAATCTCGGCTCCTGGTGCAGCGCGAGACCATGCTGACTGGGACGAATCGAACCTACCCTCGTGAACCAGGAGGATGTCTTGCCAGCCCATGTTGCAGCCTCGGTAGTTGCTACTACCTTGATACGGCGGCTCCAACGGCGACATGGGCCTCTTTTGTTTCATTTATCGAGCGGTTGCTGCGACGGCACCGCGCCAATTTGTCTAAGACAGGGCGAATTCCATCTCGGATCTTGTGATGTACTACTCGGGGAGGTGGAGGGTGCGCCGTTCTATACCGGTGCCGCCCAGGCAAACTTGCTGGCCAATGCCGAGTTGCTGCTCGATGTTGTCGAAAGCGAAAGCGACAGCTTCTCCATCGAGGCCGGAGATGGTGTGCGATTCATTGTCCGCACCCTTAATAGTTCAAGGAAATCATCCTGCGCCAAAGAGTGAGCCACCTTTCCAGAAACTTCTACAGGTTTGTGCCAGTGTGATCTGTAGGCCCAGTTTGCTTGCTTTCTTTCCAAGGAACTCGATCTGTTGTCGGCGGTATCTGTGCTCATAGTACTCAGCACCTTTGTCAACGTATTGCTGACCGTTGTGCTTCGCCAATACTCTGTCTGCGTAAAAGAGGTCCTTGCACGTCACCAGCGGGCCGAGGATTACATCGAAATCAGTCTCGATTCCGAGTACTGCTACGACCCTCTTCACAATGACCTGGACGCCTACGCCCTCGCGTACAACATCGCCTCGCTCCTGAACAATCTCTTTGGCCGTGGCAAGGAGCCTTTTTGGCAGCAGGCCTACACCAATCTCGTCAAGTTCATCATCCTCCTTCATAAGGCCGCCTACGACTACGTCACCTTCTTCGATGTCTACCAGTGCGCCATCTCTCCGCCGCTCCTTGAAGAGCGAATCGGGGAGGCCGAGGAGATCATTCTGGGACGCCACTACGTCGCCCTCACGCCGCAGGTCTATGGCGAGCGCACCGCCGACCTTGCGGGCCTCGGCTTTGTGCACGACGAGAAGGAAGACCGTTTTCTCGCACCCGTCACGCCCGAACTCCGCGACATATTAAGGGTGCGAGGCATTCCATTCGAGGCTCGCACGGTCCTGGACCCTGCCCAAGCCAATGCCGAAAAACTTGCGCAATTGGAGGCCGTCAAACGTTGGTTCAATGACGATTGGCGCCGGATCGAGCCGAAGCTCCGCACCTCCATCGTCGAAGGTGTTTCCGTCTTCCTTTCGCTCTTCGACGACAATTCGAAAGTGAAGAGAGTCTTCTGCCCGAAAAAGGATTGCTACGACCCCCAGAAGAACGCTGACAACCGGTTTGGCAAGCCGCTGCCTTCCTTTTCATGGCTTATTGAGTCTGGAGCCGTCTGTGCTCTGAATTTCCCGATCGGCATGAACCCCGGTCTGGCGAAGGCCATTGGGGTGATGATGAAGCTCGATTTCGAACGCGCCGTGTTCAATCGCGTCCCGAAAATCGAGGCCCACCCCGAGCAGTATTTCAGGCAGGTTCTCTTCCTCTGCGACGAATACCAGCACTTCGCCACCGTTGGTGAGAGCGACCCGACCGGCGACGAGAAATTCTTCAGCTTGTCGCGCCAGCCCAAATGCATCCCCATCATCGCCACCCAGAGCATCAGCTCACTGCGATCCGCGCTGCCCGGCGAAAGCTGGCGCACCCTGCTCCAGACCTTCCGTACCAAAATTTTCCTATCGTTGTCGGACGATTTCTCTGCAAGAACGGCGAGCGATCTCTGCGGACGCGAAGACCAGCTCAAAGTCAGCTACAGTTTGTCCGAAAGCGGGCACGACACCAAAGTCAGTTGGCTCACCGGCAAAGCCCTCTCCCACAAAGCCAACATCATCGCCTCCAAGAGCTACAACACGCAGAGCGACTACCGCTTTGACATGAAGACGTTCATGGAGCTGCGCAACGCCCAATCCGTCGTCATTGCCTACGACGGGCTCAATCCCATTCCCCCGATGTTTTGTTACCTCAAGCCCTACTACAACGACTCGAACGAGTCGTATTTTGTCCAGCTCGCCAAAGGGAAACTCTGATGAACGGATTCGAAATGATCCTGCCGTTCTTGAAGCCCATCGAGCACCTCATTCTCGACGATTCGATCAGCGAGGTGATGGTGAACGGTCCCGACCGCGTATTCATCGAAAAACAGGGTTTCCTTCAACAGGTGCCGGGCGTGTCTCTCGGCGACCGATCCCTCATGGTCGCCGTGAAGAATATCGCTCGGCGTCTTGGTGACGAAATCTCCGAAGCGAAGCCCATTCTCGACTCGCGGCTGCCCGATGGCAGCCGCGTCGCCGTGGTCATCCCGCCGTGCAGCCTTGGTGGAGTGACGCTCACGATCCGCAAGTTCAATACCCGCCACTTTGAAATGGAGGATCTGATCCGCGCTGGCACTCTCGACCGCACCCTTGCGAACCACCTTGAAGACTACGTGCTCGCACGCAGGAACATCCTCATCAGCGGCGGCACGGGTACAGGAAAAACGACACTTTTATCGATCCTCGGAAAATTCATTCCGCAGGATGAACGGGTCCTCGTCATCGAGGACACAGCAGAGATTCACTTGGCCCAGGAGAACCTCGTCCGGTTTGAAGCCCGCCGCGAGCAGAATGGCCTTCCGGCAGTGGCCATTCGGGATCTTCTGAAGGCAGCTCTCCGCCACCGCCCGGACCGCATCGTTCTCGGGGAGATTCGCGGTGGCGAAGCCTTCGAGCTCCTGCAACTTCTAAACACGGGGCACTCGGGCACGCTGTCCACCATCCATGCGAACTCCGCGCAACAAGGCCTCGCGCGGTTTACCAGTTGCGTTTTGCAAAGCGGCGTGGACCTCCCCTATCGCGCCATCAAGACCAACATCGCTGATTCGCTCAACGTCGTCGTCCAAGTCGAGCGCCGGCCTGGACGGAGATACATTTCCGAAGTCCTCCTAATCAACAGATACGACCCGGATGCGGATCTATTCGACTACGGCGCAGTGTTCCGGGCCAAGCAGGATCACCCATGAGCACCGACACCACATTCACACCACGATCTCTCACCGCTTCGGAGTATGTCCGGGAGCTGTTCGGACCCGCGGATAACGCCGCGATCCTCGTGCGCAATCGCTCCACAGGACACACGGTTCAAGCAATCACCAAGGCTGAGACCATAGCGAGCGCCGGCTTTCAAACTTGGTTAGCCAATCAGAGTGCCAGCGGCTATGACGTGTTCATGGGAATGAATCCCATTAAGGACCGCGCCTACAGCCGGACCAGGCAAAACATAAAAGATATCCGCCACGTCTATCTCGACCTCGACAGAAAGGGCGACGAATCCATCGAAGCGATTCGAAATTCAACCGAAGTCCCAGCGCCAAACTTCGTCCTCGATACCTCTCCCGGCAAGCACCAAGTCGTGTGGAAAGTGAGCGGATTCAGCCAGGATGAGGCGGAGTCTCTCCTTCACAACCTGGCAAATCAATACGGCGGCGATCTGGCGGCAACTGACTCGACGCGCGTCCTGCGCTTACCCGGATTCGCCAACCGCAAACTTTCCGAGGAATTCATCGTCCAGGCGCGCCAGGAAAGCGACGCCGTCTACACGCTCCGCGACTTCACGATAGACGAAGACTCCCCCGAAACGCCCCGGCATTTTGGCGACTACCGACAACGCGAGCGCACGATGCCCAGCAACCACAAAAGTCAATCCGAGCACGATTGGGCTTACGCCAAGCGCGCCCTCGCCCGCGGCGACAACCCCGAAGTGGTCATCCAGCGCATCGCCGACTACCGCGCAGACGACAAAGACGATCCGAACTACTACGCACGGCACACTGTCACCAAGGCTCAAACTGAACTCGCAAGAAGTTCCACGATGCGAGGAGGCGCCGACTCCGATATTGCGCAGGAAGGTGATTTGACCCGCGACTTAGGGAGATCCCATGAATAAGGATTTCCTCGCAGAGAGTGAGCCCTCTGTCTCCCTCTCTCTCGAAGAATATCCGTTGACAGTTCGTGAGGCCGCCAAGTTCCTTGGCGTGAGCCCACAAACTGTGTATCTTTGGGTCGAGCGAAAGCAGATTCCCCATCTCCGCGTGATGGGTCGAAATATCCGGTTTCTCAAATCGGACCTCGAACCGTTCCGCGCTTCGTTCAAACAGGAGATGGAGAATGGCTAGACCAATTGAGAAAGACGGCGTCGTGTTTCGGCGAGATGGAAGCAAATTCCTGTGGATGCGATATCGAGATAAAGATGGCATCTTCAGGAGAGAATCCACCTTCACCGAAGACAGGCAGGAAGCTGTTAGGAAGCTCAGGGTAAGGCTCGACGCCCGCGACCAAAATGTTTTGGAGACTGTCCGTCGGGGCGAAAACCTTCCCTTCGGAGAGTGGGTGGAAACCTTTATGGAGAACTATTCCAAGCCGCCCTACCGCACACAAAAAACCCACATCGCGAACCTTCGCGCAGTTAAGCATTTGAAAGCCGCGTTCGCGACCCGCAAACTCCTCGACATCAGCCCCGACGATGTCGAGTCTTATCTTAGGAGACGCATGCGCCAGCGTGCCCTCGTCAAAACCAGTCTCGGGTACCGAGAAGGAAGACCCTTAAAACCAGCGACCGTCCATCAAGAACTGCGGGTGCTTCGGCGGATCTTGAATGTTGCGGTTCGCAAGCGATTGATTCCGTCTAATCCCTGTTCCGGCGTGGAGTTCCCCGTCGCCATTCGGGGCCTGTTCCGGCCACACTACGTCACATGGTCAGAACAGCAGCGCATCGAACGCCACTCTCCCGCGCACTTGCGCAATGTCGTCCGCATCATCACCGAAACCGGGCTCCGCGTTTACAAGGAGTTGATGCCCATGACAAAGGAACAAGTGGACCTGGCTAACTCAGTCCTCTGGATACCGGACTCGAAAACACCCTCCGGTGTTGCCGAGCTCCCCCTCACGCCCATGGCCCTTCAGGCGCTGCAGGATCAGATGGCGATCGCGGGAAGCAATCACTATCTTTTTCCCAGTGAGAAAAGCGCGACCGGCTCTCAACGCTCCCTACGAACAGCTTGGCGACTCACGTTGAGAAGAGCGAAGATTCCTTATTTTCGAATCTACGATCTTCGTTCCACGTATGCCACACGGTTGAGTGCCGGAGGCGTCGCGGACGAGTGGGTCACCCAACTACTTCGTCAGAGCGACTCGAAAGTCTTCAAAAAGTATTCGCAGATGAAGTTGCGAATGCAGAGGGAGGCACTCGAAAAAATGAACCGCCAAGAAAATGAAATGACCTCGGAGGTTACAACCGCTGTGCACGAACCCAAGAGTTTGTGCACAGTTCCTGCACAGTTTTGACACTTTTTGTTACAAAATGACAGTAAAACGAGACATCAGGATGGTCGTTGGAACCGGAAATCGTTTAGAATCAATGTAGGCGCCCGTAGCTCAGTTGGATAGAGCGTCTGCCTTCTAAGCAGAGGGTCGGGAGTTCGAATCTCCCCGGGCGCGCCATATTCCCTTTAAAAACGCAGTTTTCTGTCGCTCTGCTCGCTCATGTACTGTCAAGTTTTACTCTGGTGGTTCTACTCTTCAGGGTGGCGGTTTCGGGGCTCGCGCTCTGTTCACGAAGCAGTGAGCGGTGAGCATCGATCGCGTTACCGCCGCTCTCTGAGCGCGTCTGTTCGAGCGTTCGTAGCTCTGGCGAGGGTCTGAGTCGCGGCATTCTGCAAAACGAATAGTGTGCTGGCTCAACCTGAAATGGAGAAGAGGCGCTTCCCGTTAGTGAAGATTCCGCCCCTGCGGGGCGGGGATTTTCAAGGCATGGGAGTCTATCGTCCGATGCTTGTGTCTGGTTATGAATGCCCAGCGCGAGAGGATCAGCTCCCGCGCTGTTTAGCATCGGCGCGATGAGTTCCACCAGGTTATCCCTCAGCA
>Ga0182011_10001188_pt1 | contig 22923 bp, 16 predicted proteins | sample 711E1DmetaG_FD_120481 | JGI IMG/M metagenome (GOLD analysis project Ga0182011, IMG submission 120481) | Permafrost microbial communities from Stordalen Mire, Sweden - 711E1D metaG | ecosystem: Environmental > Terrestrial > Soil > Wetlands > Permafrost | place: Sweden: Stordalen | collected...
GAACCTTGCTAAGCACATTGGAATCAGTTCTCCGGTTCAGCCAAACTCCTCCACGATTCGCCCATTGTCGCGCTCGTACAAAAACTCTTCACTCAATTGCCCTTCGCGAATAAAGCGGGCTAGTGAGTAATTCGGCGCCTATTTCGGTTTTTGATTCTGATGTTAACCCACTGAAAAAATGGCTTAAATCGGCGCTGGTGGAGCAACACATTGTGCAGGTTTTGGAGTTTGCGGCTTATCTCCGAATCTTCAAGAACGATCCAGCGCTGGCCGACAAGATTGAGAAGCTCAAGCGTGACCGGTTTTGGCCTGTGCTTTTCGAGTTAGCGATGGCAGCGCGAATGAAGGCCGCTTGCCAAGGTTCTCAATCCGTCGCTCTCAATCGCGAACGTCCGGATGCCGTAGGCGATTTCGTCTTGACGGTCGGCGGCACAAATACCCCATGTGAATGTTCGAGACTCGGGAACTCACCAGAAATCGACGAGCCCCATATCTTGTCAGAGCACATTACAAAGAGGATCGGAGATGCGACCGCTCCGATTCCCATCCCATTGATTTTCAAAATAAGGTCAACAAGTGCCTTGTGCGGGAAAACCTACAACCTCATACTCAGGTTGCTCCGCAGGTGCTTGGCCGATATCAAACGGTCTCGGCTTCCGACGACCCATTACGAAGGGGCCACAGTCATCTGCTGTGGGGAATTGACCCCACATTCCGAACGGATGCCGTTTAGGATGATTAGGGGCGTTGTTACCAATACCGAGGGCACGGACTGGGATAACGCCCAAAGCATAAAACGAGTGCCGGTTCATTCCGAAGACGAGTTGATTGCAAAATTTAAGGAAGGGGAGCGGTTTCAGGAGTTTGAAGCTGTCAGAATTTTCATGAAATTTGGACCGCCGAGTGAAGGCCCCGATTACTATGACCGGCTAGCGAATAAGCTAAAGAAGAAACTCAAGCAGACGAAGGTGGAGGCAAGCAATTACGGGAAAGTTGTTTTGATCGAAGTTCCCTCGGACCTTCGGTCGGCAGACCAAAACAAACTGAACGGAACGGTCGCCGACGCTGTCAAACACTCGCAAACCACATTGGCCGTCGTTTTCGCGCACCGAGAAGGCAATCCGCACTACCGGCATCATTATTCCCTTCATACATCGCTTGATCCCAGTGCATTTGCGCTGAAACCAGAGCTGATGTCGCTCTTTGACCGATTTCGCTCCGGCGAGATGCGGACCGACCCAATCACTGGGCTCCCGTATCAGAGTTCGTGGGAGGAAGCGTATGCCCGAGCGCAAACCAGAAGGGAACAGTCTGGCTACTGACGAGTTGGCTAGCCCTCGGGCCCACCTCCCGGTGAGTGGCCTAATCGGAAACTGACGCACTACCCGTTCGTGAGAGGGATCGACGTTAGGCGGATATAGCGCGGCGGATGTGCTTCGTCACGCCTGAGGTTTCTTCAGCAACTCGTTCACTTTGGCCATGACGTCGAAGGCATCGGCGACGTAGAGCACGTCGGCCTTGCCGCGGGCCCAGCCGCAATTGGGATCGAGATTGATCGCGCGCCGCTCGTTGATGAAGCGCCAGCCGACCACATGCGGCTCTTCGCCATGGCAACACGTGGAAAGGCCTTTCGGGTGGCGTGGAGTGGCGCCAGTTTGGCCCACCTGATTCAGATGGGTCATGAATCCCAGCACCGCCTGGTTTTCCCCGCTCTGATCCACGAGCGACTTGCTGCCTCCTAGCGAAGCCCCGGAGGCGCGAAGAAAACCGAGGATGAGAGATTCGGCTTGTTCCGGGTGCGACTTTCCGTCGGGCTGCTTTTTGGTCCAGCCGGCGCCGGCCACGAAGAGCAGGGCGGCATCGGGTCGAATCGTTTGTGAATCAGATTTGGGAGCGCGGATTCCCGCGATGGTCGTGCGCCGGGCCTCGGCAGACAGAGCCACGGCGATCTCTTCAATGGTTGCTTTTCCCGAGGGGCCGCAATACGCCTCGTGACATCCGGAATCGAGCAGCAGGATCCACGGGCGCAGATCGCGCTGAAATACACCCTCGATGCGCTGCCGGTAGAACCAGCGCGTGGCGCATAGTTCTCCATCGACTACCTGGATCGAGGTGACGTGTGTATCCACGCGGCCGTTCAGGCGGTGGGCCAAGCCGGGCAGCGCGCGCAGGAAGCGGGACGTTGCGGGCGCAAGGATCAAGTCGGCGGAAGCGGCGCGGCACAAAGCATCCGCAGCCAAAAGGTCGCTGGCAAAGCGCGGGTTCGCGAATTCTGATCCCGTGACGGCGAGTAGACGTTGGGCACCACTGTTAGCAACGGAATCCGCAGCAGCTTGCACATCGCCGCCAATTAAACCGATGGAGAGAGGCGCATTCAGTTGCTTGGCCAGATCGACAGCAGCACCGAGCGCTTCTCCTGCGGCCTTTGGCAGTCCATTGCCGGATTCATCGAGATGAGCGAGGAGCAGAATTTTTTTGGTCATGGTCTGTTCCTCACGCCTTCTCGATCCAAGCAACGATTTCCCGGGCAATCTCTTCGGCGGAGAGATTCTTGACGATGCGTGTTTGCCGCTGTTGTTTTGGCGGACTGGCGCTTCGATACCGTAGAGCGTCCGGAGCGGGGGCAACGGTCTTGGCGCGCTGTAACGCGGGCATGATCGCGCGCATATTGGCCATGCCGATCTGCGGATTGTTGCGCGGTTCCGGGAGATTGCCGGTTGCCCAGCCGAACAACGCGGGCGGGCCTTGGCAAAGCGAAACCTGGTGGCGGCCGCCTTCGATGCGTTCCAGAATTTCAAACGCGCCATCAGGCTGCATGGTGAGCTGATCGACGCCCTGGAATTGATCGAGAATGCCGAGGCGTTCGCCGATCAATTGCATGGTGACGCCCGCGCCGCGCGAAGCCGATTCCCAGCCGCCAAACAAGAGCAGCCGCGAGCGATCCAGCCCGGTGATGGATTGGATCGCTTCGGCGAGAAGCGCCGCCGTGGCATGCGCATCGATAAAGCCGCTGGCAGGCCCGTCGATGGGAACCAATTCGAAGCTGACCTTTTGCGCGATGGTCATCATCACCTGCCGTAATTTGGCTCTTGCGCCGAGGCTGACGAGCCACACTTTGCTTCCGGCTGCGTGGGCGGCGAGATTGGCGGCTTCATAGAGTGCGTGCGCGGCCCAGGGATCGAGCACGGCGGGGAGCAGCATCTCGTTCTTGAGGGCCGGGCCGGCGGGTGTCTCGATGGGCTCGAGGGTTTGCAGCGGATCGGGCACGACACTGCCACAAACTACGATATGGTATCCATTACTCATGCTGGTGAATTCCCCTGTACGCGAATTTTCGTTCTGAAACTCAATTCAAAGCGGAATGCAAACCGCCGGCGCCGGCGCGGAAATCTATGTTAGCGGGTTCGCCGGCTTCATCGGCGCGGCAATTCCACAAGCAAGCGCCGCAGAAGATGCACTTTTCCCGGTCAAACTGCGGCACGCCGCTCTCGCCACGGGTAATCGCCTGCCCGGAACACATTTCCACGCAAAGTTTCGGCTCGCAGTTGCGGCAGACATCCGGGCGAAGGAACGCCACATGATTGGCGTAGTCTGGCGGCGCTTGCACGCTCCCGCCGGTCAGCAAGGCGTCTTGTTGCGAGACAAGCAGTTTCCCGTCGAACGGGATTTCCGGCCAGCCGCAGCGGCTCATGATCTGGTCGTGCAACGGCAGGCTGCGCTCGGCGGCTTCGTCCTTCAATTTCTGTAGTTCGGCCGGAGGGATGCGCGCACCGAAGCGCTCTTCCAGGGACGCGCCCTTTTTTCGCGAAGACGGCGGAGGAATCACCACGCGGCCTCCGGTGAAGCCTGCGAGCGCCATCCCGAACAGGCCGCTGAGCAATCCATGCGGAAACCCATTGCGAGAATCGGCGGCAACCCGGGATTCGCTGTCTACCCAACTGGCGCGGCGGCGACGCACGTAGGTCTCTTCCAGATTTTGGCGCGTGAACGGCAGTTTCTTTTCGAGGAGCTGGACCACGGCTTCGGCGAGTTGCGCGCCCGTGGTCCAGGCTTCATCCACGCCGGAGCCGGAGAGAACATTGGTGCTCCCGGAGCCTTCGCCGATTCGCGCGTAGCCGTCTCCCACAAGGAAAGGCTCGCCGCGGCGCCCCGATTCCTGCAGCGACTTTGCGCCCCAGGACTTCAGCGTTCCGCCCTGCAAATGGCGCCACAAATAAGGATGGAGGACGAAGTGCTGCAAATAACGATAGGCCGTGCGCACGGGGCTGCGGAACCACGAAGGAATGAAAATGCCCACGGACGCCAGTCGGTCCGGATGGACGTAGAGGAAGCCGAAAATCTCCGGCTCCGGGAAGCCGAACGTGTGCAGAACCGTTCCTGTCTCTAGCCCGGAATCTTCCCGAAGCTCGATCACCATTTTCATGCCCAGCGCCCATTCGGAGTGTTCGTGCCCCGCCGGCAATCCAAAATGCGCATCGATGCCGCGGCCGACAGCGCCCACCGGTCCATCGCCCACCACCGTCAGCGCCGCGCGAATGTCCATTCCCGGCAGAAAACCATCTTGCGGTGTGCCGTCCAAAGCGGCGCCCTGATCCGCAAGGCGTATCCCCTTCACGGCTCGGTCTTCGATTAACGGTGCGCTCACGGGCGTACCAGGCCAGATCTGCAGCATGCCCGAGGAGGTGAGCTGCTCGCCCACCCATTGATTAAACTGGCCGAGGGACATCACGAAACCGTCGTGCTTCTGCAAAAAACTCGGGATGAGGGGGAGTTCGAGTGCGTCTTCACGAAAACGAAATAGAGAGCCCAACGCGCGAATCAGTTTGTCGGCCGCGCGTAGCGCGAAGGAACGATTGCTGGCGCCGGTGGGATCGAGAAGATAGACCAGTTTCTCTTGCTTGACCGGCGTGGCCATGGGGATTTGCGCCAGGTCCAGATCGGGGAAGCTGCGGCGGATGCCGCGCCCCCGCGTGACCGCTCCCGAAACCCCAAACCCCAAGCCGTCAGCGCGTTCGTAGCAAATCACCTGGAGCGGCGTGCCGGGCAGGCAACTGCTCTCCAGCCTAGGAGAACCGTCCGGGTTCAGCAGGCTGCGCGAGAGTGTGGTGAGGAAACCGCCCATCGCCGGACCGAAGCCGACACAAGCGATATCGACGTCCATCTGCTGCCGGTCGATGGGGGCAGCCGGCTCGGGTCCGACAGGGGTCATGCGGGGTAGTCCAATACTTCCGGAATCATGAGCTTCGATACGGCTTCGGCGGCGCGGTCCTTTGCCAATCGCGAACCCGTAAGGCATGTGGCCAGCTTGCTGTGCAGCGTCAGGAACTGCTCAGCGCCGTTGCACTTCGCGCAAGGACCGGCCTTGCTTGGGTGTGAGCCGTCGCCTGCAATCACATCGGTAGCACAAGCGGCGATCCCGGGAACGAATCCTTCGAGGGCGTCGAGTTCGTCCTGCTGGTAGCAGCCCCGGTAGCCTTCTTCATCCCAGGCGGGGTGCCGGTTGTAGCCGAAGACGAGTTCCGCGCAAATGCGGGCCGCTTCGCCTCCCGCGCGCGCAGTCTGTACGTGGCACAGATCGGTCAGGAAATTGACCAGCCCGGAGAGGCCTTCGGCCACCGAACTGTCCTGGGCGCCGCGGCGATCCAGTTCCAGCACATCGAGGATCTGGCAACGCGCCGCCAGCAGCCAGCAGAGCGCGTCGGCCAGCGGGAAAGTTACGCCCTGCCGTGCGCTCTGATACAGCTTGCCGCCATCGCTATCCGTGGAGTGCTGCAGGCGTTCGAGCGTCCACAGCCACATGGTCATCGCCGTTGCCAAAGTGCATGCGCCCGTGCCGGGACGCTCCGAAGCGATGCCGCGCATTTCCCTGATCCAGTTGCGGAGCTGCGCCAGAAAGACCGGGTTAGTCATGGTCACGGATAGCTGGCGCCGCTGCACCGCCTCGGGTCCCTCGTAGGTGGCTTCGAGCTGCGCGTCCATCCACTTGTTGCCCAGGAAGCCGGGGCAGTCTTCCGTGATGCCGTAGCCGCCCATCAGGCTCACAGCTTCGCGCATCATCTGCGCACCCCAGCCTGTGTTCCACAACTTCGCGGCAGGGCAGAGTATGTCCGCAAGAGAATCAAGCGTCACAAAGCGCATCAACGTATCCGATTGCAGCTTCTCCCTGCGTGGGTCGCCCGGCATGAGCCGCAGAAGCGACGCGGCTTCATCGGAAACCTGGCGCAAGAACTTCGCTTTGGCGCGCGTGCCGCTCACACCGCGCTCCGCGATGATGCGGTCGGCTTCCCGCTCGAGTGGGTCCAGTTCGTCAAATGCTCGCGCGGCTGCGAACGCAAGCGACGCGCTCGCCTCCCCCGTGGCCCACACATCCACCAGCCGATGCAGGGCATCTTCGCGTGCCTGCAGACCCATCTCGTAGCGTACCGAGCCAGGGGTGGCCGTGGCGGCGCCGCGGAATCTGCCGCGTTGATACCGGATTACCGGTTCCACGGCGGACAGCAACTTAGCGGCGGTCATCACACCCACGGTTACCCGAGTGCGCCGGAACACCGCTTCAATGACTTCGCTGTGGCTGTAGCGCGGTACCAGGACGCCATCCTTAATATCGTATCCCCCCACAATACGGCTGGCCGGAACGCGCAAATTGAAGATCGGATCCCCCGTAGAGGAAAGCTGGTGAACCATTTTCTTGGTGGCCGTGCCACGATCGAAGATGCCCGGATCACCCTCTTCCAGGATGACCATGCAGCTTCCCTTGATTCGGTCATCGCCAGAGTCAACGGCGGCGGTCACAAAGTTCGCGAATCCAATGTTGGTGATGAAACGACCGCGCTTCTCCACTTGGAGGATGGGCTCTTCCCCAGGCTTCCATTCGACGATACGGATCTTGCCGTCAAGCATGCCGGTGTCTACGCCGACATAGGGAATCGGCTCGGTCAGGCAGAACGCGCCGCGCCAGGGCTTGCGATCCTCGCCGGGTTGTGGGGGAGCCGCAAGTTTCATGTAACGATCCTGCTGTTCCGGGGTGCCGCGCTCGTGAATCGGTGCCAAAGCAAGACATCCGGCGAGGCTGGCGGTGGCAGCGCCTCCGTCCACCCAAGCTAACTCAAAGGCCACAAGCGCCAACGCGAGGTTCCGGGGTCCCGCAATGAATCCACCTTGTTCGGGATCCATAAAAACCGCCGTGATGCCCGACTGGTCAAAAGCTTCCAACATCTCCGCCTTGGCGGGGGTCCACTCGTGGGTATTACGGCCACCCTGCGCTACCAAGCGAGCAACCGGACCCCGGGCTACAGCCCGAACAGACTGGACCAGCATTTGGAGTTCATAGCGGTCGGCAAAGCTCCATTGGATCTGGCGGGCGGCATCGGAGGGGAGGGTACGGAGCATTTCCAGCTTGTGACGGGTGGCGGTGGACATAGATGGTGTCCTTTCGGTGGGAGACTTCACCAATCTGTCAAACCCGGAACACACAGGTCTGTGATATCTGTCACTGGCAAATGTGACGTGGTCGGAATTGGCGGTTTTGCCACCAGCGGATTTGGCGCGAAAACGGGGCACAGGCGGTTCATTGGCCACAAAAGAGAGTCATCCGGCGGGAATGTGGCCAAAGAGCCTACAGTGTTTGGGCGGAAAGAAACTTTGCCCACTGCTGCGAGTCACCCTCCCCCGTGACTTGCATCACGGTTTCGCCGCTTCCAGACGCCTAGCATCCAGAATGTAGGTGTGTGGTTTCGATGTGAATGAGGACATAGTCCTCCGTCAAGAGTGCGTGTGCAAGAAGGGAGAACGCTGGCTCAGGAAGTATCGAGGTTTTGGATATGTGAGAAAGGATTGGGCGACGGCCGGTGGTACTCAGCAAACGGGGCCAGGTTCCTGCCAGGGCCTGAACCGCACGGCGTGCCCGATCTCGCAGTCAGCAGCACCTCGTCCAGCTTCTCTCGTTCCTCGTAGATCAGAATCGATGGCCGAAGTGGGTGTGAACAACACCCGCGCGTTCCTCTCTGGCGGGAAGGGACGCGGCAGCGCTGGAAGACTACACCGGTTCATGACGCAGCACACCAGGCTCAGGACGGTGCGCAAGTACCTGCGAAAGGAGTGCTATGCACGAAATGGCCAAGGAACTTCTCGACGCGGGTGAACGCGATTTCATTGATCAGGTTATCGCCAGCAAGAATGAGCGCCCTGGCGCACTGCTGGGGATCCTGGAAGCCGTTCAGGAGCACCACCCGCACAAATACCTTCCCATGGAGACGCTGGAGTATATTGCGTTGAAAACGCGGACGCCGCTTTCCCGCGTCTATAGTGTTGCCACGTTCTACGCTTTGTTCAACCTCCAGCCACAGGGCGACAACACCATCTGCATTTGTCGCGGCACGGCGTGCCACACGCGCGGCTCGCGCAATCTCCTCGAGAGCCTGCGCCTGGAACTCGGCTTGGCGCTCGAAGATGAAAGCGACGGCGGGGGGGCAGACAAAATCCTGCAGACGACGCCCGATCAGAAGTTCACGGTACGCACCGTGGCGTGTTTTGGGCAGTGTGCGCTGGCGCCGGTCGTGGAAGTAAATCATCACATTTGTGGCCACGCGAATGAGCGCACGTTGCAGCGTGAGATCCAGACGATCGAGCGGGGGAGTGAGTGATGCCGCGAATTCAGGATATTGGAGCATTTACTGCCGTCCGCGAATCGGGAATGGCAAAACTGGTGCCGCAGGTGCCGCGCATCGCCGTTGGCATGGGCACGTGCGGACGGGGGAATGGCGCCGAAGGTCTTTACCGCGCCTTCGCCGAGACCATTGACCGCAGCGGGATGAACGTGGTTCTGGCGAGCGTCGGGTGTTTCGGCGCTTGTTTTCAGGAACCGCTTGTGAATATCCGCCTGCCGGGACTTCCGCTGGTCATTCTGCATCGTGTGCAGGCGAACGACGCCGTGCGCATCCTGCATGAGCTTTCCCGGGGAAATATCGCTAACGACCTGGCGTACTGCAAGGTCGAGGAGTGGGATCACATTACCGCGAAGTTGAAATATGGCCGGGGCTACCCGGAGATTCCCCTCTGGAACGACGTGCCCTTCTTCAAGGGACAAAAGAAAATCGTTCTGCGGAATTGCGGGTTCATCAATCCCGACGACATCGAAGAATACATCGCCGTCGGAGGCTATCAGGCCTTGTACAAGGTCCTGATCGATGGCCGCCCGGAGAACATCCTCGAACAGATCAAGGCTTCAAAGTTGCGCGGACGCGGCGGCGCGGGATATCTCACAGGGAATAAGTGGGAATTCCTGGCCAAGGCCAAGTCCGACCAGAAGTACATCATCTGCAACGCGGACGAGGGCGATCCCGGCGCGTACATGAATCGCAATGAGATTGAAAGCGATCCGCACTCCCTGATCGAAGGCATGATCATCGGCGGATACGTGATGGGCGCGACGGAAGGCATCATTTACATCCGCGCGGAGTATCCCCTGGCCGTCCACCGGCTGAACTGGGCGATCGAGCAGGCGCGGGAACACGGCGTTCTGGGCGACAACATCCTGGGCCGCGGGTTCAAATTCAACATCGAACTGGTGGAGGGCGCGGGCGCCTTTGTTTGCGGCGAAGAAACGGCCCTGATCGCTTCGCTCGAAGGTTGTGCGGGGCGGCCGCGGCCACGGCCTCCATTCCCGGCGCACAAGGGGCTCTGGGGCAAGCCCACCAACATCAATAATGTGGAGACCTGGTACAACATCTCTCCCATCGTGACCCTGGGTCCCGCCTGGTTCACGGAAACCGGCAGTCCGAAGAGCTCCGGCACGAAGGTATTTTCGCTGGTCGGAAAAGTGAGCAGCACCGGCCTGGTGGAGATGCCGCTGGGCACACCGCTGAGAACATTCATCTACGACATCGGCGAAGGCGGCGCGAATGGGCACCAGATCAAAGCCGTGCAGACCGGCGGGCCGTCCGGCGGCTGCATTCCGCCGGAAATGTTCGATACCCCCGTGGACTACGAAAGCCTGGCGCAATTGGGTTCGATCATGGGCTCCGGCGGCATGGTGGTGATGGATGATGACAACTGCATGGTGGATGTAGCGCGTTACTTCATCGAGTTCACGCATTCCGAATCCTGCGGAAAATGCTTGCCGTGCCGCGTTGGACTGAACAAATCGCTGCGCATCCTGAACCGGATAACCGAAGGCGCTGGCACCGTGCATCACCTGGGTCTTCTGGACGAATTGAGCCGTTATATCCGGGAATGTTCGCTTTGCGGGCTAGGGCAAACAGCGCCAAATCCTGTGCTAACTACTCTGCGTCACTTTCACCATGAATTCGAGGACCACATTGTTGCGCGGCGCTGCCAGGCTGGCGTCTGTGAAGAACTGGCGCTCTCTCCCTGCGAGAACAGTTGCCCGCTGCACATGAACATTCCGCGGTTCCTGCAACTGTACAAAGAGAATCGGCTGGATGACGCGTTTGTGTCGGTCATCATGGAGAATCCTCTGCCGGCCTCGACAGGCAGGGTGTGCCAGCATCCGTGCGACAGCCGCTGCCGGCGCCAGACGTTGGACGAGCCGGTGAACATGCGCGAAGTGCACCGCTTCATCGCGGACTCGGTTTTCTTCTCGGACCGCCATGAAGAAATTCTGAAACGTGTGTTGTCGCGCAAGCTGGAACCCACCGGCCGGAAGATCGCGATTAGCGGCGCGGGCCCCGCGGGGCTGACGGCGGCGTTCTACCTGGCGATGCTGGGCCATGAGGTCACGGTCTATGACAGCAAGTCGGAAGCCGGCGGCATGTTGCGTTTCGCGCTTCCGGAGTACCGCCTGCCGAAAGCGGCGCTGCGGCGCGAAATCGAACTGATCGAGCGTCTCGGCGTGAAATTCATCTTCAATACGCGTGTCGGCTTGGATGTGCCTTTGAATGAATTGGCCGACCGTTTCGATTCCGTCTTCATCTCCATCGGGACCTGGAGAGAATCCTGGGTCTATCAGCCGGGCACGGAGTTGAAGGGCGTCTATCCCGCGCTGCTCTTCCTGGAAGCGGTGGCGAAAGGCGAGAGAGTGCCCATCGGGAAAAACGTCGCTATCATCGGCGGTGGAAACGCCGCCATCGATTCGGCGCGCACGGCATTGCGCCGCGGCGCGGAAGTTACCGTCTTCTACCGGCGCGAACATAAGGACATGCCTGCCATCGAGGAAGAAACACAGGCCGCGAAGGATGAGGGAGCGCAGTTCGTGTTCCTGGCCGCGCCGCATCGCGCGATCGGCGACAAGGCCGGGAATGTGAAAGCCATTGAGATCGTGAAGACCACCCTTGGCGGCTATGACGCTTCCGGGCGGCGTAAGCCTGTGCCCACCGACGAAATTCGCCGTTACGAGTGCGATTCCGTGATTTTTGCGATCGGCGAAAGCGTGGACCTCGATTTCGCGCGCGCTTCGGGGCTGAGTCTGAAGCCGAGCGGCACGATTGACGTGGATCGATTCTCACTGGAATCCAGCCGCTCAGGGTTCTATGCCGGGGGTGACGTCATCACCGGCGCCTCGAACGTTTCTAACGCCATGGCCTATGGCAAGCAAGCAGCACGCAACATTGACATGAAACTCATGGAGTCCGACCGCTGGGCCGAGATCTTGCCGGATTTTGAATTCGGACAAGATCCTCCAGAGGTTCCCAGTCCCAATCACCGGAACAACGGCCAGATGCTGGCTCCGGTCGTGCGGGTCCGTTCCAACGCCGAGGTGGTCATGGGCCTGAGCCATGAAGAGACGCTGGATGAAGCGTGCCGATGCCTGCGTTGCGACGTCAAAGTCGCCAAAGTGAGCTAAATAAAGGAGCACCGCCTTGCCGCAGAAAAAACTTTCCGTGCGAATCGATGGCGAATTAATCAGCGCCTTGGAAGGCCAGACCATCCTGCAGGCCGCGCGAGCCAACGGCAAACGCATCCCCACGCTCTGCGACCTGGAAGGGCTCACGCCGGTTGGCGCTTGCCGGCTTTGCATCGTGGAAATCTCCGGAACCGACCGGTTATTCCCGGCCTGCACAACTCCGGTGCAGGACGGAATGTCGGTCACCACAGTGTCGCCCAAACTCACGCAATACCGGCGGGTTTCGCTCGAACTGCTTTTCGTCGAGCGTAATCACACCTGTTCCGTGTGCGTTTCGAATGGCCATTGCGAACTGCAGGCCATGGCCACCGAAATGGGCGTCAGCACGGTGCGCTTTGCCTACAACTACCCCAAGCTAGACGTCGATTTGTCTCATCCGCGTTACGTTCTCGACCAGAACCGCTGCATTTTGTGCACAAGATGCGTACGTGTCTGCGCGGAACTGGAAGGCGCGCACGTTTGGGAAGTGACTTCGCGCGGCATTCATTCCCGGATTGTCGGTGATCTCAATCAGAAGTGGGGCGACGCGAAAGGATGCACGAGCTGCGGTAAGTGTGTGCAAGCGTGCCCGACAGGAGCGCTGGCGGAAAAGGGCTGGGCCGTCGAAGAGATGGTCAAGAAAAACGACAATATCAGCTCGCTGGTTCGCAGGAGAGGAGTCCAGGCATGAAGAAAGTCAAAGTGGCGACGGTCTGGCTGGACGGCTGCTCGGGTTGCCACATGTCGTTGCTGGACATGGATGCCGCGATCATCTCGCTGGCGCAGAAGATCGAACTGGTCTACGGCCCGCTGGTGGACGCGCAGGAATTCCCCGAAGATGTGGACGTGACTTTGGTCGAAGGCGCGGTCAGTTCGCAGGACGACCTCAACAAGCTCAAGAAGATTCGCCAGCGCACGCGGCTGCTCATCTCTTTGGGGGATTGCGCGGTCACCGGCAATGTCCCGGCGATGCGCAATTCTATCCCCGTGCAACGGCTGCTGCAGCAGGTGTACGTCGAAGGCGTGCAAGCAAACAAAATCATACCGACGGATGGCGTGCCCGCGCTGCTGAAACAGGCTCGCCCGTTGCGTGAATTCGTGAAGGTGGACATGTGCCTGCCCGGTTGTCCGCCACCCGCAAAGGCGATTTCCAGCGTGATCGCAGAGCTTTTGGATGGGCGAAAGCGTGAAGGGACCCTGGCGGTGAAGTTTGGATAAGGAGCTTCCGATGAAGCGCATCACGATCGACCCGGTGACCCGCATCGAGGGGCACGCCAAGATTACGATTCATCTGGATGATAACGGCCGCGTGACGGGAACCGAATTCCACGTGACGCAAATTCGCGGTTTTGAGAAGTTCACCGAGGGGCGCCCTTATTACGAAATGCCGGGGATCACCGCCCGGATTTGCGGTATTTGCCCGATCAGCCACCTGCTGGCGTCGTCCAAGGCGTGCGACGCGATCATGGCTGTGCGGATTCCACCGGGGGCCAGGCAGCTTAGGGAACTGATTCACTGCGCGCAAATGGTGCAATCCCATGCGCTCAGCTTCTTTTATCTTTCGTCGCCGGATTTTCTTCTGGGCATGGATTCCGATATCGCCACCCGCAATGTGCTGGGAGTGATCGCCGCGCATCCGGAACTCGCGCGGGACGGCATAGAACTCAGGAAATTCGGTTTGCAGATCATTGAAAGCCTCGGGCAAGAGCGCGTGCACTCATCCTGGATCGTTCCGGGAGGTGTGGGCGCGCCGTTCTCCGCCCACGCGCGCGACCGCATCCTGGCGGATCTGCCGGCCGCCAAGGCGATTGCCGAGCGCACCATCGCTTTCTTCAAGGGCGCGCTGGACTCCTATGAAGAGGAAATCGAGTATTTCGGTTCCGCGCCCACGATGTATGCCGGGCTTGTCGATGCACCGGGGAACTTGCAGTTCTACGATGGCGGCTTGCGCTTCCAAAAGGCCGACGGCGAAATCGCGGTCGACCACATTCCGGCGGAGGACTACGCCAACTGGATCGGCGAGGCCAGCCTCCGTGAATCGTATCTGAAAGCGCCCTATTTCAAGCCCCAGGGATTTCCCGATGGCGTGTACCGCGTCGGTCCCTTGGCGCGATTGAATGTAGCCCAACAGTGCGGCTTTCCCAAAGCGGACGCGGAATTCCAGGAATTTCACCAGCGCTTTGGTGCTCCCGCGCATAGCGCATTCCTGAATCACTACGCGCGGCTCATTGAGATCCTCTGCGCGCTTGAAAAAATCGAGATGCTCCTCAACAGCCCGCAAATTCTGGACAAGCACGTCCGAGCCACCGCTGGCGTGAACTCGCTCGAAGGCGTGGGCATGGTGGAAGCTCCGCGCGGTGTGCTGATCCACCACTATAAAGTCAATGAAGAAGGCGGCATCGTTTGGGCCAACCTGATCGTTGCCACGGGCCACAACAATCTGGCGATCGGCCGCAGCATTCAGCAGGTGAGCGAGCATTTCATTGACGGCACCAAACTCCAGGAAGGCATGTTGAACCGCGTCTCCGCAGTGGTGCGAGCCTATGATCCGTGTCTGAGTTGTTCGACACACGCGAATGGCCAGGTGGCCCTGCGGATCCAACTGCGCGCCGCTGGCGGGGAACTGCTGGACGAGATTGCCAGCACCTGAAGCGAATCTTGTGTTTGCCCCCTAAAACCGCCTTTATGGATGTTTCCGTTCGCCTCGGCGGTATGGAAAACTGGTCGTCAGAATCCCCTCGTTGTGGAAATTGTCCGGGAAGCCTATATTACCGGCAGCTTCCGGACCCAACCGGTGGCAATTGTTTTCCGTAAGAGATAGCGTTTGAGTGCGAGGCATCACGCCTCGGGCGAGCGAAAAGAGGGGAGAGATTCCTTGGCGCACACAAAATTTGCCGGTTTCCTTGCCGTGGTGGCTGTTGGATTCGGCGTGGCGATGTTGCACTATGGGAACTCGCCTTCCTTCGCCTCTGAGGAGAGTCCCGCGAAAGTCGAGCGGCTGCATCCGGCCGCCAACGACATCATTCCGGACGGCGCCATTCTGTACAAGCTGGCCACCGGATACACCTGGACAGAAGGCCCCATCTGGATTCACGAGGGCTATTTGCTCTTCGCCGATATTCCCAGCAATAGCATCCGCAAATTGCAGCCCGGAGCTGCGGCGAGCATCTTCCTGCAACCCAGTGGTTTTAAGGGAGCGGCACCGTTCGGCGGCCACGAACCGGGATCGAACGGGATGACGCTGGATGCCCGCGGCCGCCTGACCGTCGCGGGACACGGGCAACGCGACGTCTACCGGATCGAATCGCTCAGCGATCCGGGACACGCCACCATTTTGGCCGACACCTACCAGGGCAAACGACTGAGCAGTCCCAACGACCTTGTTTACAAATCGGATGGCTCCCTTTATTTCACGGACCCGCCCTACGGTCTGCCCACACAAAAAGACACTGATCCGGCAAAGGAATTGACGGTCAACGGAGTCTATCGCGTTGCGGGCGCCTTGGAGCAAGCACCCGGGACGCCCCCGAAGCGCGAAAACTTGCAGCTTCTGATAAAGGATCTGCCGCGGCCGAATGGCATCGTTTTTTCGCCGGATGAGCAATTTCTCTATGTCAGCAATTCCGAGCCGCAGAAGACCTGGATGCGCTACCGGGTAAAAGCGGATGGAACGCTGACCGAGGGAGAACTTTTCTTCGATGCCACATCCGATCCTCGCGAAGGAGGTCCCGACGGGATCAAAGTCGATCAAGCCGGGAATTTGTACGGCTCGGGACCCGGCGGCGTGTGGATTTTTTCTCCCGCGGGCAAACACATTGCGACGATACTCATGCCGGAACGTGTCGCGAACCTGAACTGGGGCGGCAGCGACGGGAAGTCGCTCTACATCACGGCGAGCAGCAGTGTGTACCGCATCGATTTGAAGATTACGGGAGTGCGGCCGTAAGCATCCCGGGCGGTGCGGCGGGCTAATTGTCCAGAATCTTCAGGGGCTAAAGCCCAGTTCAGTTTGCAGGCGTTCCGTCAGGGCTGAAGCCCTGGCCCCCAAAGAGGAGTGCAACAAAATTGCTGGACACAACTCTAGACCCGTTAACCGCCTCGCTGATGTGACGTAGCCAAAGCAAAAACGCAACTGGGTCCAAAAGCGGCGCGGCCAGTTGAAACTTTCTTTGCTCTACAGCCGTATCCACTGTATAGGATTCCAGGTAGCCACAAATAAAGTCAGGCTCGCCTTGAGAGCCAGCAGCACTGGAAGGGTTGAGGTCTCTACCAAGTTGCTGAAAAACACCGGAAGAGCTTTCTTCAGGGGCTGGAGCCCATTCGTTTTACGAGCTTCACGCCGGGGCTGAAGACCCGGCCTCCTGAAGAGAAAGACTTTTTCAGCAACCTGCTACGCTTCATCGCACGAGGTCAACGGGATTGAAAACACCTGGACGATTCTTCTTCACCTTCGCCGCGGTCCTGCTTCTTGGCCTGATGGCCCTGCTTGCGGGCGGGGCAGTGAGGCGTGAGTCCGTGACCTTCGATGAAATCGCGCACATCGGTGCTGGGGTGAGTTATCTCCAGAAATTAGATCTGCGAATGAACGAAGAGCATCCCCCGCTGGCGAAAGTGGTGGCGGCGTTGCCGCTGGTTCTGCGAGGAGCGCATGCCGACTACTCCCACATCTCCTGGACGATTAGCAGCAAAATGTTCTACCAGTTTTTGGGCGAGTGGGTCTTCGGACACTGGTTCCTGATGCGGTGGAATGATCCATATTCCACAGTGATGTGGGCGCGAGCGCCCATGTTGTTGATGACCTTGTTAGTCGGCTTCATTCTTTATATATGCGGCTCGCGGCTGGGCAGTCCCTGGGGAGGCTTGTTGTGTCTCGCTGCCTTCGTGACGATGCCGGCCTTTATCGCTTTTGGCCCGCTGGTGATCACTGACATCGCAGTCACACTGTTCTGGGTGCTGACGGTTTGGCAACTGCCGAATATGTGGCGTTCTCCCACACGAGGAACAGTTGTGAAGTTTGGCCTGGTGCTGGCCGGCGCTTTGCTTTCGAAGTTTTCGTCGGGACTGTTGTTCTTCGTGTTCATTGGCTTTGCACTGAGTTTGCGCTTCAAGCCGCTGCCGGAGCAACCGGTTGAGAAGGCCGAACTGCGCCGCTGGCGCCGGCGAGCGTGGCGCAATATTGCAAAAGGAACTCTCTGGGCTGCACTGTTCGTTTACATCGTGTATTTCGTCCTCTCCTGGAACCAGCCAACAGATTCGTTCCAGATCATCCCGCATTTTCCCGCTTCGCCGGTCCTGCGGCGACTGCTTATGCCGGTGTGGATCTACCTGCGTGGCCTGGCCGGGTTTGCCCTCAGTGCTTCGAGCCGGCCCACTTTCGTCCTTGGCCATGCTTATTCGCACGGAGTGTGGTTCTATTTCCCCGCGCTCTTCCTTTTGAAATCGCAGTTGGCATTCCTTCTGCTGCTCCTTCTTGCCATCGCCACGGCCTTGCTCGTAAAGCGCCGTTCACCCGCGCAATCGGCAATACCTAGCGGCATGGAGCTGCAGTGGCGTAGCGTGTGGGTTTCCCTGGTGGTTTTCGTCGCGGCCTGCCTACTGAATCGGTTGGACATCAGCATCCGCCATTTCTCGGTTGCGCTGGCGCTGATTGTCTTGCTGCTCGCGCCTCTCCCGCGCATGCTGGGGCTGCTGCGAGACGCGATGCCGCACAGAGCGCGCGTCGGGAACTGGCTGGCAATTGCGCTCGTGCTGGCCTCCATCGTCACGGCAATACGCGTTTACCCGAATTATTTTCCATACCTGAACATGCTCAGCATGGGACGGCCGGGGTACACCTTGGTCAACGACTCGAATCTCGACTGGAACCAGGCTCTTCCCGAAGTCGAGAGTTTCGTGCGCCAGCGCCGTTTGAAGCAGGTGCTGCTCGATGAGTATGGATTTTCGGAGCCAGCCGCTTACGTTCCCCAGGCGCTGCTTTGGGATTGCCAGCAACCTGCACCGCACGACGGGGGGCAATGGGCTGTAGTCTCCGCCAACTATATGCTGGATTCTGGAAACTGTATTTGGCTCTTGCAGTATCAGCACCAGGCTCTCGCCGGTGGCAGTATGTACGCGGTGCAACTTCCCGAGGTCATCCCCGCGGCAGGCCAACCCGGTGGACCGCCGCTGCCTGCAGACTACCGGTATGTTGGAGGCATGCAAAATACCGAAGGGCTTTCCGTATTCTTGAAGTGTGTTCGCGATCCGCAGCAACTGCAGCCGACCATGGACCGCTTTATGGCGATGGCGGAAAACTACCGTAAGAAGAAGTAGGATTGAGAACTTAGCCGGCCTGCTCCGGATACGTTTTGTTCAACCACGAAGTGAGAAGCTGAAGGCGAGTTCCGGAGGTATCACCGGTAAGCCGGAAACGATTAGTGTTTTCATCCAATTGTCTATGTCCAATTGTGTGGCGGGGATCGCTTCTTCCGCGTGGATACTGCCGCTGCCGTCCTTCACAAAGTAGCTGATCGTTTTCTTGCAAACGTCGGGCCCGATGCAATCCAGGCACTGCACAGAGGAATCTTCTTGGTTGTTTCCGAGCCGTCTGTCAACCCCCGCCGCGTTGAAGCTCCTTCGCCCCTTGATACGCTTCCGTATGCCTGCGATACACTCTGTTTCTTTAAATGGCGATGTTTATTGCCCCGGCGCTTTGCCGGAATCGGCGGGCCCGCCGATGGCGCGAAGGCCGGTGATCGAATCAACTTGAATGCGGAAGAAGAGCGGAGCGATCGCGTGGTCGCCCAATCTTAGCTGACGCTCGCCTAATGCGTTTTGCCACCACAAGCAGCGCTTTCCTAACAGCGTCCGCGCGTGTTCCCGCTCGGCGGTATATTGGGGCTCGGGCAATTCCTGGTAGCGGCCAATGGCGATCACGCTCATCCACTGAGACTGGTTCGCGATTTCGTCAACTTCGAGACAAACCTTGGGATTCGCCCGCATCCATTCGGTCTTTTGCCCGAAGGTCGAGAGGACGTAAATAAAGTCAGGCTCGTACCCGAAGTAGATCGGCACCACGTACGGCTGGTTATCGCGCGAGCAGCCGAGCCTTCCGAGTGAAGCGCTGGCCAGGAATACTCGACACTCCTCCTCGGTCATCTGAGTGATCACCATCGCCACGCTCTCACCCTTCGGAACAGACTTTTAGATCGCTTCGGGTTCGCGATTCCCAAACCGTGTCTTTTACTTGGTTGGCGGCTCGCTAGCGGTCTCTTCCGGCTGGTCTTCCGCCTTTTCCCAACTCGTATCGAGGTTGTATTCCTTCAGGGCTTTGCCGAGGGCATCGGTCTTCCTGCCGAGATCCTTCTGGTACACGACTCCGTCCTCGCCAACGATGAATGTCATCACGCCGGACGATCGATATTCCGCCGGAAAGGCCACAAAGGCGAAACCTTCGGTCATTTTGCCGTTAACGATATAGTTTTTCGCGCCGCCCGGGCTATTTTTCCCCTGACGCGTTAGGATGTGGTAATAGTAGCCGCGGTAAGGAGCCGGACCGCCGTCCAGGCTTTTGGCATTTTCCTTGGCAACGGCCCACGCCACCAGCGGCCCGATGGGGCTCTGCGGTTCGCCTTCGGCAGCTTTCCAATAAAGGCCATTGTGCTGCCCTTCATCGCTAAAGATTTTCTGGGCGTACTCGTCGTGCTGTGCGGAGTGATATTCCTTTTGCGCCGCGATGAGTTCCTGGCAAACACGAATCGCCGATATTTCATTCCGGCCAATCCGCCGGTACAAAATTTCTCTCTTCCCCGCATCGGTGTCGAAATACCACAATTTACCCTTGTTCACGAGCGGAATGGGCGTGGGCCAATTTTTCGCGCCGATGTACAAGACCGTGGTTCCATCCGGTTCTTTCACCAGACGGTGCATCTCCTGATATCTCTGCACGAAATTAGCGCGGCTCTCGGTGTCCTCGGCTTCGTCTCCTGACGAGACGATTTGCTTTCCGTCTGGTCCGAGGATTTCGAGCATCGCTTTTTCGTCGTTACTCTGCGCAGCCGTGACCAGGGCTTGGCTCGCTTCCTCCGTCGATGAAAATGTTTTCTGCCCCTGTTGCTGCGCCATGGAACGCGTTGCAAAGCACGCCGTTAAAAGGACTGCGACCGCCGCTAATTTAGAAAGTTTGGCCCAATGAAAATTGTCGAAGTTCAGCTTCGCTTGTTGCATATGGCTTTTCTCCATTTCTAAATTTCACAATGCACCAGGAACACGACGAAACTTCGATTACCGATGCTTTCCGCCGCCGCCACCGCCACCGCCGGCATGTGGTGTTCCGCCACCGCGCGCTCCTCCTCCGCCCATGCTAGCGCTCCCGCGTGACGAATAACTCTTTGTCTGTCCGCCGTGGTCGTAGTTACTGAAGGCGCCCGACTTCACACCTCTCTGACCGTTAGGTGCAGCATATCCTCGGGCTGCCCTGGTGTTTCCCTCGAATGGCCTTGCCGATGCACCGGGGCGGTTGGCGGCTCCGCCGCGCGCGCCCATGCTCCCGCTGGTAGGCCTGTTCCCCGCGTTGCGAGCGTTAACTCCGCCGCGGGCGCTGTTGACTCCGCGCGCGCTGCCACCGCGGGAGTAGGCGTTCCGGTTATAGAACGTCCTACTCGGAGAGTAGTACCTGCCGTGGTTGTAGATTGCGTAGTGGTTGTGCCAATCGAATCCCCAATGCCCCCAGCCCCATCCGTATCCGCCGTAGAAGCCGATTCCGAAGCCGAGTCCGAACGAGAGGTACGGGCCGCCAAACCAGATTCCAGGATACGGGTACCATCCCGGCCACGGCCCTATTGGGCCTCCGTAAACCAGCCACGGATCGTACGCGGGGATGTAAACGGTATCGGGGTTGGCCGGCTGAATACTAATCGTCGAGTCTTGCGTCGTTACGGTCTGCTGCGGCGTGCTTTTAAGATTGCCGGCATCTTCCGCTTTCTGGCGCATCACCTGTACGGCATCCATCACATCTTGTTCCTGGTTGTAGTAGGCATCGCCCAGAGATGACGTCCAGGAGAGGTTCTTGTCCATATTTCCAAGGACGGAGGGAAATGGAGCGAGCGCCTTGACGCTGGGGTCCCAGGGCTGTTGGTCCACAGCTTGACCCAAAGCGTCGCCCTTCAAATCAAGATGCGCTTGCACCCATCGGTCGGCCTCGACGACTTGCTCGGGAAACGTGGACGCCGCCAGGATCTGTGCCACAAGCGAATCCGGATACAGCGCAATCGGAGCCACCAGTTGCTGCAACTGCTCCGGAGTCTGTTGCGCATACGCGGGCGCCTGCGCGGCCTGCGCCGGGGGCTGGGTGGGGGCTTGCGCGTCCTGATACGCCGCCAGGTTCTGTGGCCAAGTTGCGAACAACAGCGCCAGCGACATCAGGGAAACCAAGATCTGTTTGCCCGCTTGAGCTCTTGAAAACCCTCGCGCGCCTTTGATGATGTTCATGTTCTCTACCCTCCTCTGCACCTTCATCACTTCAGGCCTCATATAGATATAGACGAGAAAGTCGCAGTTTACGTTACTATTTCCGATACTCTCCGAGCATGCCCTCGAGTTCGCCGGCAAGCGCCGATGCTATCTCCTCGACGATGCTGTTTGCGCCTTGACGATCGGCTCGTTGGCTCCAGTGACAGCCGGCGGGCTTCCTGCGGCTCCGATCCCACCTGCTTCCTGGACAGAAGTACTACCTTCTGCGGGCAACCCCTGCTTTGTCTCTACGCGAACGCTCCTCGCTGGGGCTGCTTTTGGCATCACTACCTCGAGTCTGCCATCGTTGAATGACGCCTTGGCCTTCGAGAGATCCACCTCACACGGCAAATCGATGACGTGGAACATCAACTGCGCGTGCCTATGCGAATGGGGATGTTTTTCCGATTTTTGGTTTTCCAGGGGCTCGGTTTTTCCGCTGATGCTCAGGCGGCGCGGCTCGAGACTCACCTTGATCTCCTGCCTGTGGAATCCAGGAAGTTCGGCGCGTGCGGTAAGCTGTTCGCCGGACTCCGAGAGGTGGAACTTCACGGGGGTAAGGAGCTCGGATTCCGCGAGAAACCAATCTTCCCGGTCGTTTCCGTGCACGCATCCACGGGCCTCGAACATCTCGAAGGCACGCCGGGCAATCAGATTGAATACGTCTTGTGTATGTTCGAAAAGTTCATGAACGGATACGAGATTCAAATCAGTGTTGATTTTTATAGATGATTCAAGTGAAGAATGGTGTGTCATGGCTTCCTTCCTTTCTGTGGAACAATGTCCTGTTCCCGGGCTCGGAGAAACGGGGAATCCTTCGGGTGCACCCCGTTCTCCGCCAAGATCACGCAACCCCGGCCTTAGGAACCGGCTAGTCAACCGACGGCGCGGCAGCTAAACACCGGGCCATTTCATCGAGTACACTCGCAAACTCCGAAGCGCTGGCAATCCCAAGCATTCTTTTCCACCATCAAATGGCGGGCAGCCAAAAGCAGCTATCTTCGACCGGCAAGCAAAGGAACGCGGTAACCGGAAGACCGTCCAAAGCCGCCAGCAGGCCAAAGCCGGTCCCATCGGACAGCTGCGTATTGCTGAGCACTAGATCAACCGGGCGCGAACTCAACAGATCGCAGGCCGCTCGCATATTGCCGGCAAGATGGCATCGGAATCCCCACCGGTGCAGCCGTTCCGACAAGGCCTACGCACTATGCCAATTCTGTCCGACCAAGAGCACTTCCTTCCCGGAGACTGTCATTTATCACCTGCTAGACACTGACGCTTCATTGGTGGTTGCTCGGATGCAGACAAGGACATGGTGTTCAACGAGATCGGAGCAATTTAGAGCTCCGTCCCTTGGAGTTCACGATTTGACTTTAGCTTCGTGGACATATTCGCCAATTTCGTGGAGCAGTGGCCGCGCCGATTCGGGAACCGGAACCTTACCGCTTAGGATTTCATGGCGGTCCACATGTTCGCCATACATGGCTTCGTCTCCACTTTTGTCGGCTTGCACCACGGCGCCGTCCAGGCTCACCCCAGCGAAAACGCCTTTGGCGCGCGAATAAGATAGAATCTCTGCCTTCAGTTTAACGTCC
>Ga0182011_10001191_pt1 | contig 22911 bp, 22 predicted proteins | sample 711E1DmetaG_FD_120481 | JGI IMG/M metagenome (GOLD analysis project Ga0182011, IMG submission 120481) | Permafrost microbial communities from Stordalen Mire, Sweden - 711E1D metaG | ecosystem: Environmental > Terrestrial > Soil > Wetlands > Permafrost | place: Sweden: Stordalen | collected...
GAAAACGTTCATGGAGTATGGTCTCTATGGCATCTTATTGTGAAAAACAGATACGAGGAACAGCAATATTTCACGCCTTTATTTGTATCATCAGACAACGATTTATTCCCGGCATTTGCAGAGGATGTTTGGCAGAAGATTTCAACCAGCAGTGAAAGTATAAACGTAAAAGGAGCACTTCTTCCACCGGATGTCAAACCAATTCTTGAAAAGCAGACTGAGATAGCTGAAGGTGTACTAAGAGAAAAATATCAGGAACTGGAATCACAAATACTATCAAACACTCAACGTATAAAGCAGAACAGAGAGAAAGCGTATGATTTTCAGTTAAAACAGTTGAATAAGATTGGCATTGAAAATATACGACAGTCGAGAATTCAGAGGTTGGAGAAGGAGAAGTATACATGGGTGAATAGCCATGAGTTGCAGAAAGAAATTATCCCGGACCTAAAGTGTCTTTTGATTATAAAGTTTGCCGATGACTGAATTCATTGAAATATTCAGCAGAACATTAAAGGCTTATCAGAAAAACATCATAATTTTTGATAAGGATTCTATATTCTCGTATGTGGAAACCCACTCAGAAGCACAAGATTCCGGTTATAGACTAATTTTTATTGAAAGTGCTTATGATTTTCGCATAAATTTTGAACTAAATCGCAGGTCTACAGATAGATTGGCGTTTGTTTCAAGGTCTGATTTCACTGTTTTGCCAGATATTCTCCGTGATACAAAAATTGTGAATTTAAGTTTACGAGATTTCTTCCCATTTCTTGACTGTAATGCACTGAACGGTCTTAGTTTCTCGATTTTAAGTACATTATCTGGTTACAAGATATACACTCCACTTGGATATAATGAAACCATAAAATTCGCACTGGAGAACATTTATAGTGTGGATTTTGACACATTAAAATCAGTTAGTGGTAAGGAACGCCTTTTAAATGCTTTGATAACAGTTTTTCTCGAAAAGAATGGAGTCAACAAACCAATATCAGATTTTCTTTCCCAACAAACGAAGCCGTTCTTTCCGGAATTAATAACCTCTGGATTATCAAAAAAATCAATACTTGAATTTGTCACATTTAAATGGTATTCCTGGATAAATGAAAATGACAAAAGCATTGATTTTGAAGAGTTCTGCCTTGCCAAAACAGTGGGTCACCTTTTTATTAAAGGTCTCATTCAACCAGTAAAGGTGACCCACGAAAAGTACGATTCATTGGTATCAAAAATTGGTATTTACTATGATGCCAACCAATCTTTACTGGATGAATTTCAATCATTACTAAACTACCTTAATGATACACTACCAAATATAGAAGATAAGCCACAAGAATGGTTTGAATTAATACAGGTTATAGCGAGAGCAAAATTGATAACATTAAAATGTGAATCGAAAGAAATAAATACTCAATTCCAAAATATTGAAACCAGAATCAATGAAAGGTTTCAGCTATTCATTGAATCAAACTATAATTCACTTATCACACGAAGTGGAAGTAAGCATCCTTTTATTGTCACAAGGATACTTGAGTACATAAGATATCAACCAAACAAGAAGAAAGCATTAATTGTTATTGATGGATTATCCTATTGGCAATGGCTTGAATTATCAGAAATGATAAAAAGTGAAATACATGACATTGAGCAGAAGGCTACATTTGCCTTTATACCAACTATTACAGCATGGTCAAGACAAGCTATTTTTAAAGGAGATGTTCCCGACCTTGATGCAAGTAACACAAGGGAACAAAAAGACTTTGAATCATTCTGGAAGAAGCATAATTATACTGAACATGAGATTGGTTTCTATAAAGTTGGGATAAATACTAATTCAGATGATATCAATTCTGATAAAGCAATAGTAGGTATTGTCATTAATGACCTGGATGAAATAATGCATGGAACCAAAATGGGCAATGAGCAACTTTACCAATCAACAAAACAATGGGTTGCTTCCGGAATGCTTGTTCAATTGATTTTAAAGCTAAAACAAGATGGTTTTAAGGTATTTCTGACAACTGACCATGGTAATGTAGAAGCCGATGGAATTAAAAGCCTTAAAATGAATGAAAAGTTTGGTGCGTTATCAAGAAGTAGGCGACATATTCGTTTTTCAAACGAAACATTAAAAAAGGATTTTCTCAACCGGAATAGTTCATTTTCGATTGGTGTTGATGGCTTATCTATTTACATGAAAGACAAATCTGCATTTGTTCCGGAAAATGAGAGATTGATAACGCATGGGGGTAGCCATTTTTGGGAAGTTATAATACCATTTATTGAGATATAATGAAGGAGAAGGGTAAATATATAGGAATAAATCAGCGAGTTCCATTTAAGCTATTAAATGATGGATTAACCAGATTATTGGACGGGAAAGTATTGTCTATGGAAGAATTTAAACACAATATGTTTGAATATACCAAAGGAGAGAATCGTGCTACAAAAGGTTCGAAATATGCGTATCAGATTCTTTCACGACCAGTAATCATGAAGTCGATTCAAGATAAGTTTAATGCTGAATCATTTAACTTCCTTTCACAATCTGATAAACAGGCACTTATATTATGTTTGGTTGCCATTACATTTCCAATTACGTATGATTTATTAATTTCATTGGGGTCAGCCTTTAAGGTACAGCATCAAATTAATCGTTCATTAATTAATTCGAAGTTGAGTGCAATATATGGAAGCAACAGAACCCTTGATATTGCCATAGACTCGATAATTCCGATGGTAATTGAATTGGAAACCATAAAGCGTACAAGAATATCCATATATGAAATCGAAGAAAATAAGACAATAAAGAACCCACTAATCTCCGAACTATTCATTTACACTGATATTAAACTGTCAAGTTCAAAGACAATCCTTGTCGAAGACCTTCAGGTAAGACCATGGTACATGTATTACTCACCGGAAATTAACATCAGCAAACTTACAATACTGAAACATTCGGAGAGCAGGCTTGGTGGTGGGTATCTTGGGTTAAAATAATTAGCAGTTATATTTATGATTTAGGGTTTAATGTTTGTATTAATCTGAATGAAATAGAAGGATAGACTATTCCACATACTCACATACATCTGATACCTCGAAACAAATGAGATGTTAAAGTACCTGAAGGTGGTGTTAGAGTGGTAATTCAGTCCAAGAGGATTTGCAAATTTAAATAGTTGTAAATTGCAACTTGCTTGAACCAGTAGAAATGGTCATTACGTCCAAATCAAAAATATAAGGCGATTTTCAAGCTTTATAATATATTAAAAGGAGGAAACAACTATGGCAATATTAGGACGACCATTGGGAATTTTTGACCTTAACAACAGCGACAAATGTGTTGGTTCATATTTGACAAAATCGGATATCAAGGAAATACTTCAAGTTAAAGATAATGACTTATCAACAGTAACTTTTAAATTCATTGACGGAGTTGAAGTAGTTGACGAAAGACAAATTCAAAAACTGTGGTATGAAAATAAAATTCCTAATGCAATTCCTGTTGACAAATCAAGCCTTGACGAACTTATTTTAATTGCTATAATTAAGAGGACTTTCCCTGACATTCAAATCGAAAGACAATTAACAGTCAAACGATTTGCAATGGACTTAAAATTGACACATCAAGACAACCCATCCGTTTTTATTGAATTTGACGGACCTTCGCATTTTGCATCATCACGTTATGGAATGCCCAAAGACGACCCTTTTAGAAAAAAGAGAATAGTTGAAGACGAAACAGGAATTGAAGTCGTTAATTGGGCATATTGGATACAAAGATGCAGCAGTAATGTAAAAGCCATATTCGACAGTTCTGTAAAAGGTTATGGTGTATTGTGGAGTACAGAAATTCTTTTCGGAATGTTTATTTCAGAAAATTCTGCCCAAATTATTGACACCATAACAAAACGTTTTAACGCTGTTGACGATAACGGCTATGGGTATTTTTATAGTGGACAGACAAGGAATAGAAATAATCTTGAACACCCAATAATTGAAAAAATTAAAAATGGCAAAGCAGACATTGAACTTATAATGCCTCGTGGACACGAAGACAGAAATTATTGGTTACCTGATAACTTGAAACAATGACCGTAAGAGAAACACCTTATAATAGCACGGTGGAGAAAGTAGGGGTTCATTGGTTTATTAAATATTAGTATAGCAACAAGTGCGGATTAAATAAACAAGATGTCTGACAAGGAAGCATTCAAAAAAAAGATTAACAAAATATTTTATTTTATTAGGAACTCATTCATTAATGTTTATAAAACTTATTTAATTTTAAAGGAGTAATAATAATTACACCATGGAAAGAAATTTAGTTAAAGCACTTGTAATTGAAAAAATCAGAGAAGTTAAAGATGTAGAGGAAGATATAACCGAGGAAAGCCTTTACAATGATTTATCCCTCGATAGTTTCGATGATATGGAACTAATAATAGGAATTGAAAAAAGGTTTAAGATAGAAATTCCAGATGAAGATGTAAAAGACGTAGATAATAAAACTATAAGAGAAATAGTTAATTATATATATGAAAAGGTATAAGATTATGATTCTTTTAAATTGTTCGTATAATCCTGCATATCAACAATTATAGTCGTATTTGGCATAACTAAACCCCTATAAGAGCCATCTTGCGAAGACTAAATCTGAAAAAGCATCAGATGAAATATAAAACTTTTTTTGGTATTTGTTTTATTATGTTCGGACTCATATACTGCCAAAAACAGAAAGAAAATAGCTATAACTATAAATCCATCGGCACAATTACAGGACAGGATATCAGAATGTGCCCTTCTCCATGTTGTAGTGGGTGGTTCATCAAGATTGATAGTTTGATTTATGAATTTGATTCTCTGCCAAGCGGTTCAGGCATCAATTTACAAAAAGAAACATTCCCATTAATTGTAAAACTTGATTGGCAGTTATCCGATACACCTGCTTGTCCAAATAAGAGGATTACTATACAGAGAATAGCAAAAGAATAGTCGTTTATGAAAAACCAAATCTTAAAAATTGTTTTTTTGTTATTCATAATGATGATTGGATTTTCATGTGAAAAAGTTACAACCTCACTGTGGATAAGTTATCCATCAACAAATGGGGTGAGCGTTCAAGCGATAGCCGTAGATGCTATGGATAATAAATGGTTCTGTACCTATGGAGATGGTATATTAAAATTTGATGGCACAAATTGGACTAAGTACACAAATAATGGATTAATTAATGGAGCAGGGTCAATCGCAATTGATGCCCAAGGTAACAAATGGTTTGGTGGAGCAGTTCCAGGGGTATTGAAATTTGATGGTACGAATTGGATATCCTACAGTACTTCCAATAGTGGATTAAACAATGATACCATCACATGTCTTGCAGTAGATTCCAAAGGCAATAAATGGTTCGGAACAGGGGGAGGCGGAGTGTCAGAATTTGATGGTCTAAATTGGACAAGCTACACAACCTATAATGGTTTGGTAAATAATCATGTTACTGCCATTGCTATCGATGCTCAGGGGAATAAATGGTTTGGCACTACTGGTGGTATATCAAAATTTGACGGCACTCATTGGACCAACTACACCACAGCCGAAGGTATGGCATATAATTGTGTCATTGCTATTGCCATAGATGCACAAGGAAATATATGGCTTGCACCTGCAGCAGCAATTGCTTATCCACCCTACGCACATTTAGGAGTTATGAAATTTGACGGTAAAACCTGGACAGTTTATAATCCAACTGCTGATTATGACGAAATTGAGTCCATTGCTATTGATACTCACGGCAATAAATGGTTTGGAACAGATAATGGAGTATTTAAATTTGATGGCAAAAATTGGGAACATTATAATTCCACCAATAGTAGTTTGAAAGGTGCTTATTATCCTGCCATTGTCATCGATGAACAAAAAAATATATGGTTTGGTACTATGTCAGGTATTGGTGGAATATCAGAATTAATAAATAATTAGTAGGGATACAATTATAGATATAATTCAGGGATACAAAAAAAGACAACTACCTTAAATATAATGACTTAAGGAGTTATTTTAACAACCACACCAGAACTCGCTACAAATTTTACTAAAAAAAGCAAAATATTATTATTGCATAATAACAGGTCAATATTTTTCTACTATATTTTCTACTACTAACAAAAAGACCGTTGTAATATATTGATTTACAATGGTCTTTCTTGATTTGTGGTCGGGGTGAGAAGACTCGAACTTCCGGCCTCTACGTCCCGAACGTAGCACGCTACCAACTGCGCCACACCCCGATAATCATAATTTTCAATCCAGGAATCCGGTTGAAGGAGTACAAAAATAATCAATCTCTCATCATTACAAAAAGAATTTTAAATAACCCCAGTGTATCAGCATGTTTTAAATTGCCGGTTTCTATAATGTAAAAACAGAGCTAAAAAGGATCGACAGGCAATTCTTTCAAAAGGTTTAGAAGGGGTCCGTTTGCCCTGATGGAAGAATTAATTGCAATATTATGACTATCCCTGAACTTTATTCAATTTAAGAATGTTTTAGAGGTAGAAAAAGTAAAGAAATGAAAACACAACCAATCCCTAAAGGATATAATACACTGACTCCCTATATTACAGTCAGAGGCGCTGAAAAAGCTATTGATTTTTATAAAAAAGCTTTTAAAGCAAAAGAAGTCGGCAGGATTACGATGGCTGACGGAACCATTGGTCATTGTGAACTGGAGATAGGCGATTCGAAAATCATGCTGGCTGAAGAGAATAAACAGTGGGGAAATATCAGTCCGTTGACATTGGGTGGGACAACGGTCTATCTTAGCTTGTATGTTGAGGATGTAGATGCTGTCTATGCAAGAGCTCTGAAGGAAGGAGCAAAGATTTTGGGAAATATGGAGCCAAAAGACCAGTTCCATGGCGATCGTTCAGGTAGCCTTACTGACCCTTTTGGACACAGATGGACAATTATGACTCATATTGAAGATGTTTCGTTTTCGGAAATGCAAAAACGGGCAGATGCACTTTTCAAATAAGGATTCTGAGTCATGTTTTTAGTTTCACGTTTTTCGTCGCTTATTTGCACCATTTCCGGGATTGCCTCCGCATCGCCATCTATTTGATATCTCTAAGCCCTTGAGTCTCTTAGTCCTTTGTGACCTTTGTGTAATAGCCATCCCAGCAGTCCGGCCGCTACGCTAAAATAGCTCCCGATAAATCGGGACAGGCTCACCGGGCTATTTCTTAACGCTTGTGCTTCCTTGTGGTTAATGGATTTTTCTACCACCGCAGGACCGCAAGACGGATCCTTTTTACTGTTTACTATTTACTTGACTCTTAATGTCTTAGACTCTTAGTCTCGTTTACCAGTCTCCCAATCCTTTTTTTGTTTGACGACTTTTTATTATATTGTAACCTGAAATCTGACCGAAAATTTAAGTATAAGACTAAATACTTTAATGAATAATCATTAATCAATTTATTTTTAAATCCGCTATAATTATGAAAAGGACACTGCGATATCTCACTATGCTAACTGTGTTTATTCTTCTTGCTGTTTCATGTACAAAGACGGACACAACTTACGATCAAACCCTGCTGACCGGAAAATGGCAGTCAGGAACTTTATTCTATAAATATCTCGCTGACGGCACAGGCGGTACCTGGGATACATCAGATAATGTCACTGAAGCGGAAGCACAGGCATTTACCTGGACACTTGTAAAAGATTTACTGACACAAATCAACGTCCTTGAGATCGGTGGCTCCGTACCCAAGGTCTATACAGTTACGGAATTAACTGCAACTTCATTGAAATATCATGATGATTTTGGGGTAAGCTTCTCCTTTACCAAAGTGGGCAAGTAAAATATCACTGCTGCCATAAGTTGTTAATCATTGGATTAAATATTCCATGAAAAAATTCATAAAGATTTTTTTTATTTCTCTTCTTTCATTGGTGGGAGTTCTGATCGTTGCCATCAGTGTCGTAATCTGGATTGTCTTTACTCCTGCAAGGATCACTCCGATTGTTCGCAAACAGACCGCGAAATATATCACCTGCAAGTCGGAAATAGGTTCAGTAGAACTAACATTCTTCAGCACATTCCCGAACTTTGGATTGAAGGTCAGGGATTTCGCATTAATCAACCCTGTCAAGGGTTCTATGTCTGATACCCTGGTCAGGGTGAATGAGCTGATTGGAGTCGTTGATGCAAAAGCTTACTGGAAAAAGAAAGATATTATTCTTATCGGGTTGGAGATGAATGGCGGATCGGTTAACGTTTATTCCGATAGCCTCGGACATGCTAACTATAACATCACGCCTAAGGATACAAATCCGGCCCCCGCTGCAGCATCAAAAACCGAATTGCCATTCATTGACATAAGGAATATTGAAGTGAAAGACGTCAGCCTTCATTATAATGATCTGTCATTAAAGCTTAACACTGTAATCCGTAAACTGAGTGCTAAAATTAACGGGACAGTTTCCCGGGACAGTATAAGCGGCAATGTCAAGGTAAGCACTTCAATGTTATCGCTTCAATATGGCGGAGAAAAGCTTAACACTGTAATCCATGACCTGAGTGCACAAATTAACGGGACAGTTTCCCGGGACAGTATAAGCGGCAATGTTAAGGTAAGCTCTTCAATGATATCGCTTGAATATGGCGGGGAAAAATACCTTCAGCAGGCAGCATTGCAGTGTGTTCTTCCGATAGATGTCATCATGTCGCGCCAGTTTATCAGACTTAAAAACGCAACGGCTTCAATAAATGATATGGAATTATTGCTTAACGGGACTATTGAAAATGACACTGTAAGCAAGAACATTACTACCGACCTGACCTATAAACTTGCATCATGGCCGGTTAAAAATATCCTGGCACTTGTCCCACCTTCATATAAGTCATATTTCAACGGAATTGATGTTGACGGGTTGCTGTCGTCGGATGGGAGCATCACAGGCGTATATAATGATTCACATATGCCGCTTATGGATATGCATATTTTGTTTGAAAAAGGTACAATGAAGTATTCTGCTTTTCCGTTACCACTGCATGATGTTGATGGTGATTTAACGATATACACTGATCTGAAAAGCGACTCACTTTCATTCATCCGCATTAACCGGTTCACGGCAAAAACACCTCAGTCAACTATAAAGACCGATGGTATGGTAACTCATCTGTTTAAGGATATTTCATGTAATCTTACCACCAGCGCGGGATTAACGCTGGATGAATTTAACAGTATGATCCCGCAAAGTATGAAGACTACCATAAGGGGAAAAGCATCGGGACTGGTTAAGTCACGCTTTACAATGAGCCAGGTTGAGAAGATGCAATTTGAAAAGATGAATTTGTCTGGTTCCGTAACCCTGTCGGATTTTGATGTTAAATATGATAGCATATCACTTAAAACTGACAGATCAAAGATCGATTTTGCATTGCCTAATAATAAACCTTTATCAAAAAACACCGGGTTTGTTTTTGCATCGATAATTTCGGACAATATTGTGGCAGGGAAACTTGCAAGCTATAATGCATCGCTTAAAAAATCGTCACTTATCCTCGAAACATCAGACATCAGGGATACTACAAGGATACCTGATCTTATTTGCAGCTTCAGTATGGATTCAATGTCGGCCGGAATGCATGACATGACCATCTCCATTGCTTCTCCAAATGGAAAAGTGTCGTTATCTCCCAGATCAGATAACCCTGATCAGCCTCATATAAAATTATCATATAAGAGTGGTGAACTGAAAACAGCCATGGGTAAAAACACTGCAATTGTTAATGATATCAGCACAGACCTCGACATATCGAATGATAATACACAGAAAGATATATTCCTGCAATGGCTCGTGAAAGGTTATGTTGATATTAACCATGGTTTGGTTACCATGTCAGAACTTACAAATCCCATCGAGATCCCATCCGTAAAAATGGATTTCGACCCTGAGACTTTCAGCATTAAGGAAAGCAGTATGAAGATTGGCAAATCTGATTTTCAGCTTACAGGTAATTTAAATAACGTTTTGTCATATTTCAGAGGTGATTCAATTTTGAGGGGTAAATTTAATTTTATATCGAATAAAACCGATGTTTCCCAGTTAATGGCTCTGACAAGCGGAATAGGCACTTATGATTCTGTAAGTGTAAATAAGCATGAAAACAGAACGGTTGACACTGTAAGTACCGGTCCCTACATGGTTCCAAAGAAAATTGATCTGACTCTTAATGCTAATATCAAACTTGCTACAATTGGCGTTGACACGGCTACAAATATTAAAGGCGTCGTGCAGGTTCATGATGGCATCCTGCTTCTCGACGGACTTACATTCGATACACCTGCAGCAAGGATGCAACTAACGGCTATTTACCGTACACCCCGCAAAAATCACCTGTATCTCGGAATTGATTATCATATGATGGATATTGAGATCAGTGAATTGCTTACTATGATTCCTGACATTGATTCTCTGATGCCTATGCTGAGATCATTCGGCGGGAGGGGGGGATTTCACATTGCGGCTGAGACATACCTCGATTCTTTATATAATATCAAAAAATCGACATTGCGTGGAGCTGCATCCATTCAGGGAAATAATCTGGTTTTAATGGACGGTCAGACCTTCAGTGAGATTGCCAAAAAGCTCAGATTCAATAAAAAGACCCAAAACAAGGTTGATTCTCTTTCGGCCGAATTCACCATCTTTCGTAACGAAATTGATATTTATCCTTTCCTGATTGTCATGGATAAATACAAGGCAGTTATAGCAGGCCGCCATAATTTTGACATGACTTTCGATTACCATGTTTCTGTGGTTGATTGTCCGTTGCCTATAAAACTCGGAGTTGATATTAAAGGCAATGTGGATAACCTATCATTTAAGCTTGCCAAATGCCGTTATGCAGAATATTTCCGGCCTACTTCGAGGCATGAGGTTGAAAGCAAACAGCTGGAATTGAAGAAGATGATCCGCCAGGCACTTGCAGAGAAGATTAAGGAATAAGTTTAAAGGCACAGGGCGCAGAGCTCAGAGCATAGGGCCAAGTTCTTTGTGTAACTCTGTGTCTCCTCCGTGACCCTCTGTGTAACTAAAACCATATTTTACAGAGAAAGCTAAAAGTCGGGATAAACATATTTGCTAACTTTGCGCCTACTTTGCGCCCTCCCGACGCTACGGTCGGGATCTTCGCTTCGCTTCGATTTGCAGTTAATGGATTTCAATTTTTCTTCCATGCGTCGTGCGTCGTGAGGAGATTATTTCCTGCACTTATCTGATTACATGTGAGAAAAGTATTAAATTTGTCTAAATGAGAAATGGGTTTTGCCAGATTAATAATCAAACCGGAGAATCCTCAGTTTTTCAACCATTCATTTTTTCTGTTATTTCACATTTTTGGGATGGTAGTGAAGTCTGATTATAATATTCCGAAAATGAAAATTCCAACCGCCAGATATAAAAAACCATTAATTACCGTAATCAGTTCAATCGTCGTTATAGTGATAGCTGTTATTTTATTGACCTCTCCGGTCACAAAATATCTGATTGAGAAGAATGACGTAAAATACATTGGAAGGGAAATTAAAACGGGGCGGGTTTATGTAAATCTGTTTACAGGGTATATTCATATCAGCAACCTGAAAATTTATGAATCGAAAAACCAGGCTGACACAGTTGGAACCGACAGCGTTTTCTTTTCAGCAAAAGGGATCGGAGCTCATTTTGCGTTGCTTAAACTTTTATCGAGAACTATAGAAATAAAGGACCTCACATTGGATCATCCGATGGGAATAATAATTCAAAACAAGAAGGATTTTAATTTCAACGATCTTGTAAAAAAAATCTCAGCTGATAAGACTCAGGCAACTACATTACCATTTCACTTTAATATCCTGAATATAAAAATTCAAAACGGTGAGTTCCATTACCGTGAAAAAGTAATCCCGATAAATTATTTTATTAAAGAAGTTAATATTGAAAGTAAAGGTAAGTATTGGAATGCTGATACCATAAGGGCTGATATTTCTTTCCTGTCGGGAATTGATTCCGGCAGCTTGCGAGGCAATTTTACTATAAACTTAAAAAATCTCGATTATCGGCTGGCTGCTGTAGTTCACAGGTATGAATTAAATATTTTGGACCAATACCTCAAAAACTTAGTCAACTATGGTACTTTCATCGCCAACCTTGATGCTGATATAATTGCAACAGGAAATTTTAACGATAAAGAAAAAATAAATGCCAGAGGACTGCTGGCACTGAATAACTTTCATTTTGGAATAAAAGCTAAAGATGACTTTGCATCCTTCAGCAAACTGGTATTAAAAATTGATGAATTAAGCCCCGTTAACCATAAATATCTTTTCGATTCATTATCTCTAAGCCATCCTTTTATCAGATATGAGCTTTATGATTATTTGGATAACGTGCAAAAGATCTTTGGAAAATACGGAACCAGCACTTCTGGAAATAAGGCAGAACCCAGGCGGTTTAACCTTATCTTTATAATCGGGAATTATATAAAGGTACTGGTGAAAAATTTTTTTCAGAGTGATTATAAGATTAACAGGCTGGCGATTTACAAAGGATGTTTCACTTTCAATGACTATTCTTCTAACGAAAAATTTTCTATTGAAACAAATCCGCTAAATGCCGTTGCTGATTCTGTTAATAAAAACGGCAATTGGGTTAAGGTATTTCTGAAATCGGGGATTAAGCCTTATGGCAATATTGAATTAGCTCTGAAGATAAATCCAAAAGACAGCGGAGATTTTGATATGCAATATCATCTTCAGAGATTGCCTGTTTCAATTTTTAACCCTTATCTTATTACCTACACTTCATTCCCATTAGACAGGGGTACAATAGAAATTACCGGCAACTGGAAAGTAAGAAACGGAATTATCAAAAGCGATAATCACCTGACGGTAATTGACCCGCATGTACTCAGACAACAAAGTTACAAAACCACAAAACTGATTTCCTCACCTTTAATAATGTTCTTAACCCGCCAGCACGGAAATGTAATTGATTACCAGATTCCTATAACCGGCAATATGAAGGATCCGACATTTCATCTGCGCCAGGTTGTTTTTCATATTTTTGGGAAAATATTTGTTAATCCGGCATTGATTCCTTTCAGATTACTGGAGAAAAAACCGAAAAAGGAAATTGATAAATCACTTATAATGCAGTGGGAAATTCGACAGAATTCACTTATGCACGGGCAGGAAAAATTTGTAAATAAAATTGCTGACTTTCTGAAAAAGAATCCTGAGGCAACACTTGGTCTTTATCCAGATCAGTATGCTGAAAAAGAGAAAGAATATATAAGTTTTTTTGAAGCCAGGAAGAAATATTTTTTGATATCCGGAAAGATAAATGCTCTGATTCTCAGTAAAGAGGATTCCATGAAAGTTGAAAACATGCCTGTAAAAGATTCATTGTTCGTTAAATTTTTAAACACACAGGTTCACGATAGCATGCTCTATACCATACAGGAAAAATGCAACAGGTTTGTTGGCTTATCTGTTATCAATGCCAGATTTGAACAATTAAGCAAAAAAAGAGAAGGCGCGTTTCTATTGCCTTTTAAGAAAGAAGGTTTGGGAAACCGTGTAAAAATTTATAAAGATGAAAACGAAATACCTTACAATGGTTTTTCATTCTACAAAATTGTTTACAGCGGGGAACTTCCAAAATCCCTGATTAAGGCATATCAGCAAATGAATTAATTCAGAGCTGTGTAAATCTCAAAATCCCAACGGCGCATCGGCTCAACGGCTCAGATAAGACATCTTATTCCTTACGCCTCACACCTCGTACTTGACTCCGTGCGTCGTGCGTCGTGAGTATTTATAACATCGCCTATCGACTATAATACATAATACATTTTCATTTAATATAGAAATCAAATGCTATTTTAGTCCATGTTTCCATTACACCATAAAATTCAGCTAAATTGGATTTCTCTATCCAATCTGCTGTCATTTTATCCGTTTCATTAATATATACCTCTTTATTTGATACATGGATGTTATACAAAAGTCCGATATGAACGCTGCCAACCGGAATTGTATCATCATTTATAAAGCCAATAAATTCAATATCCTCTATCAGACATCCATTTAGTAATTTAACTTCTTCATCTAATTCTCTTTTTAATTCATCAATTATGAATTGTTCTTTCGGTTCCATAGAGTGGTCAGGGTTCATATGACCTCCTACTCCTAAAGAGAATTTATTGTGTAATCTTTTTTCTGTCTGCCCGGATGTCCTTCTGAATAAATAAAATGAGTCTTTATCAGAGATAATTGCATATGGAATAATTTGTTTAAAAGAAGGGTCTTCTTCTAATTCACTTCTTCTGAGAAACAGGCCATTTTGAACAATCTTTTTTAATACTTCACTATTTCCCCTTATTAAACCTTTTTTTTTATAGGTCATTAATTTCCAAAACCCGTCAGTTGGGAAAGCAAATACTAATTCGTCCATCAGACCTTTAAATTTTACTCACCCCCTTTAATCCCCCTCTCTACTTCGTAAAGAGGGGGAAATTGATAGGGTTAATTGATAGAATTTAAATAAGTTTCTATTTTATTAAGGACATCGTTTATATTCTGAAGTTCTTCATTCTTAAGTCTTAAAATATTAAGTCCTAAATTCACCATTTCTGCGTCTCTGAATTGGTCATATTCCAAATTGTTTTCATGAATTGGACCATCAAGTTCAATTACTGTTTTCTTACAGTCACAATAAAAATCAGCCACAAAATATTTCACACCAGATCCATATGGATTATAAACAATAGGATGCTGACGAAGAATTTTATATCCATGCAGTTTTCTATTTCGCAATTCATTCCACAGTATTGCTTCAGAGCGTGTCGCATTATGTCTAAGCTCCCTCGCTCTCTTTTTTAAAATATTGAAGTCAAGGTTTTTAGAACTGCTCACTGAATAGTGTTTTCGTAAAAATATAAAATTTTACTTCTCGTTATGAGTGAATTTGCATAAAGAGATCTCCCCTTTTTACGAAGTAGAGAGGGGAAGGGGGTGAGTATAGTTTACACCGCCATACTTCTTCTGATCGCAGGATGAGGATTATAATCTTCTACAACAAAATCATCAATAGTTAGCTGATCAAAGGGTTTTCTTGTAATGTGCAGCTTTGGCAAAGGTTTGGGTTCTCTTGACAATTGTTCAAGAATTGCAGTTACATGATCATATTTTTCTTCATTGCCATCACTGGGAGCATTTTTATTGATCCACTCAACAACTTCTAAATATTCTGCTTTTTCAGAAACATTTCTTATTCTTTTTTGCAGTTCCTTGAAATTCTCTTTGTGCCATTCAGTTCTCTTCCCGATACCAGCATAAAAATGTGAATCTCCGAAAGTATGGATAAATGTTTTAGGAACCATCCCTGCTTCCTGTGCAATTACCTGGGTGAGAGCTGCATAACTGGCTATATTAAAAGGAACACCCAGAAATTGATCACAGCTTCTCTGGTAGAGTTGCAATTCCAGCTCGCCTTCTTCATTTGCCGTTGCCTGATATAAAACATGACATGGAGGTAAGGACATTTTTGGAGTGTCTCCGGGATTCCATGAATCAACAATATGTTTTTTCCCGGTTGGTTTCTTTCTCAGACCATCTATCAGTTTTGTCAGTTGATCTATTTCAACAAACCTTTCTGTGTCATGATCAAAATATTCCCATCTTCTCCATTGTTTCCCGTAAATTGGTCCGGCATCACCCCATCTTTCTGCAAATTCAGGATCTTCTTTTATTCTCTGGCCATATTCTTCCATAGCTTTGTCCCAATCAGGAGAATACTTTGAAAGCCCTTCAGAAAAGATTCCTTCTTTTTGCATCCCGGGAAGGTTGCCTTGAAATGCATCAGGTCTCCAGATGGGGGCGTTATTGTCTTCAAGATATTTAATATTCGTATCCCCTCTTAAGAACCATATTGTTTCATGAAACATAGATTTTGTAGCCATCTTTTTAGTAGTCAATAATGGATATCCTTCTCTGAGATCATATTCGTCCTGATACCCGAATAAAGAGATGATTCCGGACTCTTTGCTTCCTCCTTTAAAATTTGAACGCTTAGAAGTTAAAATTGCTTTTGAATGATCAAGATATTGTTGCGCCATGTCTTATTCAGTTTTATTTTGTTTTAAAAATAGGCATTATTCCTGACTGACATAAATTTCAATGTTTATAGAAATGAATAATTATCAACAATATTTTTCATTTGGCTTCGCCGAGCTCACTTCGTTCGGTTCTTTTGCTCCTCCAAAAGAAATGAAACAAAGAAAAGGAGTCCCGAAATGTCAACCACAGCCAAAACGGGCGCCCGCTACACAAGCCTTTATGCGCTACCGTTTTGGCTATGGTTCGCACCATTTCGGGTTTTGCCAACGCACCACCGTTTAGATAGTTTTGAGAAACTTGATGGTTTTCTAGAACTTCTGAGTTTTTGAGGTAGTATTTTTTAGAGCTCTTCACTCTCTGCATACCACGCACCTCGCTCCCCGAACGTCGTGCCAATAGAGGTTAAGGTTGAGATAGGCTACTTAATAGTCACTATGAACTCTTTGTGCCCTTTGCGTCTTAACCACCGAAGGTGGTCTTTGCGACCTTTGTGGTTAAAGAAAATATTCTTAAATTTGATTTGAAACTGCTCGCTGCAGCAAATTGAACCTATTGAATGATATAAAATTGGAAATCACAAATTGTGATATCCAATTAACCAGGTTTATAAATAGTTTTTATGAAAGAACTGCAAATACTTCCGGACGAAACGATAATAAATAAAATTTATATTATCAGAGATAAGAAGGTAATGATTGATCGTGATCTTGCTGAGTTATATGGTGTTGATACAAGGGTTCTTAATCAGACCGTAAAAAGAAATCTCAAACGCTTTCCTGACGATTTTATGTTTCAGCTTACAGATGAGGAGTTTAGAAACTTGAGATCACAAATTGTGACATCAAGTTGGGGTGGTTCCCGATTCAGGCCAATGGTATTTACTGAACAAGGAGTAGCTATGCTCTCCAGTGTCTTAAACAGTGAAAGAGCAATTTCCGTTTATATACAGGTTATCCGGGTGTTTACAAGGATGAGAGCAATGATTGAATCCCATAAGGAAATTCTGAAGAAGCTTGAAATGCTTGAAAAGAAAGATATCGAGCTTGATGAAAAGGTCAGTCTGATTTTTGAATATCTCAAGGAACTTGAACAATCAAAACAGGAAGAAACCGGTTTTAAGCAACGTAAACGCATAGGACTTAAAACTAATTATTATGGATTTTGAAGACGAAGAAGATGATCCCAAACCTGAAAAACTTCCGATTTACCGGAAAGGGAAAGAGATCTTTGATATGGTGCACAAAATAACTGCACTTATCCCTGAAAACAATGAGTACAGAAAACTTCACGCGACCTGATGGTACAGAATCATTCTCTCGATGCCTTTGGCTTTGAATATGTTGAATATTATCAGATCGTAAGGGACCTGATTGAAGAATATCGTCTTTTGTTCATAGACTGGGTGGCGGGATTTGATAAATGGGATTATATAATTGATCGTTGGGGACTGTTTAATCCTCCGGGTGTCGGTCCTTTCGATAAAGACCCGGACGATGATATCCCCTTTCATGGTTTTGAAGAGGATCCCGAAGAATGATTTGAGCGCTATCTTTTTTTGTCAACAAGTCACTATGGGGCTCAAAGATTCACAGGAGACGTAGCAAATTCCCCCATTAAAATACATTCATTATTCCAGGTATGGTGTGACCGCCTCTATTATCAATTTAACCAGTTCCGGCTCCATTATATAGTATGTATCAGGAATATCAGAAATAATTATCTCCCTGAAACCTATATCAGCCGGAAATTTCCTAAGCAGAAATTTTCGCTGTTCTTCTTCCATAACAAATATCATATCAGCCCAGTGAAGGAGCTCTGATGTGACCTTAACTTTAGCACCCCTTGTAACGCCGGCCGATTTGGCCTCATATTGCGGATTTTGAGAATATACAAGCTCTGCAGTCCTGCTGCGCATCTTATTCTCATTGCAGATAAAAAGCAGCTTCATTGGGAATAATTTAATAATGGCAAATAAAATAAATAAACCGGACCAGCCAAATTCTGAGGTTTAAAATACATCCCAGCGGTTAAGATACCCGGAGAGATCTCTTTCGCTTTCTTTGGCCATACAGTCTACAGGATCATTTTTACTTTGCAGCCCTCCAAGCAGATACCATTCCCCTTCACCGGATATATTGTTTGCCACAAAGACAAAATCGCCGGGGAAGATCCATAAAAGCAAGTTATAATAACCTGACTTATCCGGCTTTACCGGAACTTTCCCCAGACACTCTTTTAGTGTTGCTGCCTTGAAAATGAGAAAATCAGTTCTTTTTAATACCTGATTCTCATAGATGAAAACTATTATATCAGGAGGATAGACAGAATTATTAACAGCAAATCTGAAAAACAAGACTGCTTCAGCCTTGTAAAAAGGCGCCGGGTACCTCAGGTATTCCTTTTCTTTGTCGTCAAAAGGATATTCAGTTCGAACAAGAAGGACTTTTGATGCTTCATTATTCGAAATGACAAAATCTTTTCCATTTTTGACTGGCGAAACAGCCAGGCCTGTGTTCCTGAATTTCTTATTGAATTCAGTAATGAAAGGATTTTTTCTCATTTTGTGGGAGCCAGGCTTCTAATAATTATCTAAATATAGCATTTTCAGCCATCTTTAACTGACCTGCATCCGGATATTGCTGATCAGAATTTCTTTCAGCCGTATCAAAAATATCAAGCGATTCCAGTACCCTGAAGTTCGATTCATGTTTATCTGAACTAATCCTGTGTTTCCGTAAGCTGTGAATTGAATCGCTGGTGTTTTCATAAGATTTAGGTTTTCAGATTATTATTTGTAACTTGTTTTTTTGTTTTTCGTATGACAGTTTAGTTGTCACAGCTCTTGAATATTTTAGATTTCAGTTTCAAAGTAACACCGCCGGAATGCAGCCTATCTGCAATTGGAAAAAAACTTTTATATGCCTGCAAACCTGAATGCGCTCATCCATTTACCATCTTATCTGTTGGGATCACGGACCCCGGTATTCTGGATGCAGTGGTAAAATCTCTAATCAGGATCAGAAGAGAGATTAAGCATCCGGAGCTTGAAATCGTGCTTGGGAAGCTGAAAGCTCTTTCTCCTGAGAGCTTTGATAGTGAATTGATTGAGATAGAACATTCTCGAAAAGTGTTTACCCGATATCATAGGATTAGTCAGGAACGGAATGAAGTCAAATCACACAGGATCAGACATAAAGTCAAAAATAACACCGATCCTGGTCAAAGGCCGATGATGTCGTTCCCGCCTGAACCAGCTGCCAATGTTTCATGGGGTGATCTGATGGGGGCACTATAATATAAATTCTAAAGATTTTCATGAAGCAAACTGTAATTAAATAAAAAGGGATATCGAAAGAAACAGAGTTTACAAAAAGCCTTAAATCTGTTACCGGAAATCTCAGGGGAGAAATCAGGAGATTCTGTCTGAATTTATAAGGGTTTTGTTTATTGCATCTCTAAGCTCCGGCTTCACTTTTATCTCCTCTGCATAAGATTGCCAGTTTTTTACAGTCTCATTTATTTGTGTGATGATATTTCCTGCTTTTTTTATATTCATGTTTTTGGCAACCGATAAAAAATCATCGCTGGTGATATTTTTCCTTTTGCCATTCACACTCAGGGATTGCTGACTTACCCATGGGCTTTCCGGGCGAAAAGAATGGCAGACATCAAATGCAGGTGAAAGTCTCCAGTTACCGGTTTTATCCATCAGGAATGCAAAGTTTTTAGTATGGTCGTCACAGTTTCGGGCAATTACATTAAATACCATCCGTCTGAACAACTGTTCCGCTTCAGGATATGGAAGGCCAAGCATACGCATAGTCTCAAAGAGTTGTTCGTAACTGAAATCGGCTATATCGGTGAAATCATAATGCTGCATTGCGCAAAAACTCTGCATATGAATTTTCCCTTTCCCGGGTTCCCGGTCAAATCTTCGCGTCATAAAATGAGCTCTTCCATCTTCTTCAAACAACCGGCATTCGGTCATTTCAATTTCTGCAGCTTTAGCCATCAGGTGGTATGCCATTTCAACACGGCCATATCCGTGTGTTGCACCGAATTGAGAGTCAGTGACACCATCGAATTTTATAAGCCAGTGTGTGAATCCTTTTGGAGCAGGGACCTGTCCGCTTCTAACCTCTCTGGTTACAGGGTTAAAAGAAATAACTGCTTTTGCTCTGGCCCCGCCTGCTGAGGTGCCAATTTTCAATATATCAAGCAGCGCCCTTTCTTTGTTTTCAGAAAGATTTGCTGAAAAATCCTGTCTGCCCGAAAGTATTTCATTTGCAATCTGTACCAGGCTTCCAATTTCGACAACTGTGGATGTATCTGGTCCCTTTGGGATGGCAGGCTCAAATTCCAGGGCTCCCATACCCCGCTTACCGACAAAGCAGAGCAATTCAACAGGATTCAAACTATCAGAAGGTCTTCCGTTTCGCGCAAGCCAGGTATTAACAAGTGCATTCCCGTACTTGTCGGGAAGAACATCAGCTAGTAATCCGGGGAGTCCTTTGAATGCGATACTATTCCTTAGTTCCGGGAAATTAATAGGCTGATTCCGGACTTCTCTCAATGGAATTTTCAAAGGCGCAATATCCAGGTTACTGGTTATAAAGGAGGGTTCAAACTGAAAGGTGCCTGTTCCTCTTTCAGCGTTCCATGCAACTGCGCCAACACGGTTATTCCAGAGATTTACATAAGCTGTATCCATTGTTACCAGTCTGATTTTGGTTCAGGGTTCTTGCTTTTTGTATTTTTTCTGCGTGCCCTTGTCTTTTTAGATTGCTCAATTTTTGCCAGTTGCAGAGGGCTTAGTTCCTCTTTAATTTCAAATTGCTGAAGCAGCCGGAGCAGTTTTAAAGCCCGTAGCAACTGTATAAATACAAGCAAGCTGGTGTTTTCTCCTCTTTCGAAAAGACTCAAAGTTGAACGGACTATTCCGGCCTCCTTTGCAAGTTGTGCCTGAGATTTATTTTGCTGTACACGGTGATGCTTAATGAAAGCTCCTAATGTCCTGATCAGAGCGGAATCACTTGCAGCCTGTATGTTTATGTATGATATTTCAGTCATTAAGTGCTATTATATAGGTTAATGCATGATATTTCATACAAATATAATAATTATTTAGATTGCAAAGATATTTACACCATTTTATTTCGGATTCGTTATGGTAAATTAATCATTGTCAATTTTTGTCCTGCACTCTGCACCCTGAGCCCGGAGCCCCACGCCCCGTGCCGTACACATCAAGCCGTTTAACAAGAATGCGGGGATTTCTCGCCATAAATACCGCATAATATGCGGTGAATATTTGTAAATGCGGTGAATAAGCTTTATATTTGCCGCATAATATGCGGAGTATGGCAGAATATATTTATCAGAATAAGGAGTGGCCTGATTTTAAATGGGATAACGGAAAAATTATTGATCTTCTGGGAGAAGTCCGCAATATGCAGGGCAGGATACTGGGGAGAATGGAATCACTCGGTTTTGAGCTCAAAAGAGAAGCTTTCCTTGATACAGTGATTCTGGAGGTTATGAAATCTTCGGAGATAGAAGGGGAGATATTAAGCCAGGAACAGGTCAGATCTTCTGTTGCCAGACATCTTGGAATCGAAATTGCAGACCCGGTTGAATCAGGAAGAAATGTTGACGGAATAGTGGATATGATGATTGATGCTGTTGAGAATTATCAACTGCCCCTGGCTAAGCAAAGATTATTTGCCTGGCATTCCACGCTTTTTCCTGGTGGGAGAAGCAGGATTTCGAGGATCACTATTGGAGCATGGCGCAAGGATCTGAAAGGACCCATGCAGGTAGTGTCGGGAGTTATTGGAAAAGAGACAATTCATTTTCAGGCGCCTGCTGCATCTGTGGTTGATAGGGAAATGGGAAGGTTCATTAAATGGTTCAACAGGGATGATTATAACGATCAGATAATAAAGTCTGCAGTTGCTCATTTATGGTTCATCACGGTTCACCCATTTGAGGACGGAAACGGAAGACTTGCAAGAGCGCTGGCTGAAATGCTTCTCGCCAGGTCAGATAAAAGCAGCCTGAGGTTTTACAGCATGTCGGCCCGGATCCGGACTGACAGAAAAGAATATTACCGGGTACTCGAAAAGACCCAGAAAGGTGGTCTTGATATAACGGAATGGTTATTATGGTATCTGAACTGCCTCCTGAATGCACTTGGATCGACTGAATCCGTTATAGCCAGGGTATTGAACAAAGCAGAATTTTGGAGAAACAATTCTGATAAAATTCTTAATGAACGTCAGAGATCCATGTTAAACCTTTTGCTTGAGGGATTTGAAGGAAAGCTTACCACTTCAAAATGGGCGAATATCAACAAATGTTCTTCCGATTCAGCGTTGAGAGACATTCAGGATCTGATAGCTAAAGGCATATTGAAAAAAGATGAATCCGGTGGAAGAAGTACAAATTATATATTGAACTATCAAGCTGGCGGGCACACAGGGTGCAAACATCTGGTTATTTAGATTACACACACCGCATGCCGCGTACCGTTTTCTTATTATTATTCCTGTCTGTTATCAGGCTCCTAAGTTTAAAGAATAGAATAATTATTAACAAAAGAATGAACTGTAGGAGATGAGCAGTGAGTCGTGAGTCGTGCGTCGTGTGCCCTTTTCTGCCACCAGGACACTAAGGCACAAAGTTTCACAAAGAGTTAATCTCCTTGCACCATGCACCATGCACCATTGTGCAATCA